>SL_5KL_010_SEDDRAFT_10000966_pt1 | contig 18049 bp, 17 predicted proteins | sample SodLakKL_010_SED_FD_9118 | JGI IMG/M metagenome (IMG submission 9118)
ATTCCAATAGCCATTACTCCCGCGAGGGGACCGGGCCCATAGGAAGCCACAAAGAAAATTCCCAGAATAAGCTCGGGGAAAGTCCGAATTGCATTTAAAACCTGCTTGGCTATAAAAACCAGCCAAAAAGGGACTCCTATTTTAGCCGCAGATAAAAAACTAATTGGAAAAGCCAGGATTGCTGCAACAGTGGTTCCAATTACCGCAATCTGGATAGATTCCATCATNGCCGACAGAGAACGGGAAAAATATCCCATATCTGGCGGGAACATTAATCTTATGATATTGCCAATAGAAGGTATCCCACGGGAAATNCTTTCCCAGTTAATATTCATTCCCTCCATTGACCAGATAATTACTCCTAAAATTATNATCAGATTTACAAGTCTCCGGAATAATTGCCAGTTTATTTTCATACCAATACCTCCCTTAACTTGGTACTGGCATAATCAATTGCCATAACCAGGATAAAAGTAACAAGAATAATCATTGATGCATTTTGGTACCGGAATAAGTTCAGGGAGGTTTGCAATGGAACTCCAATACCTCCGGCCCCAACCAGACCAAGGACAGTGGAAACCCGGATATTTATTTCAAAAACATATAGACTATAGCTTGTATAAGCGGGAAGGATCTGCGGAACCACAGCAAATTTTATCATTTCCAGCTTATTCCCTCCCACAGCTTGCAAAGCTTCTAAAGGACCATAAGAAATTGACTCAAGGCTTTCACTGGTTAGCTTTGCAATTACAACCGTAGAAAAAATGGTAATCGCAAGCATCCCTGAAAATGCTCCTAACCCAATTCCCGCAACCAAAATAGCCGCATAAAGAAGTTCGGGTATTGTCCTGAAAACATTCATTAAACCCTTGGCAAAAAAGTAAACATATTTGTTCCTCGTAACGTTGTTGGCGGCAAGAAGAGTTAGAGGAATTGTAAGAATTGCCCCAAAAAAGGTCCCCAATATTGCAATTTGGATGGTCTCAACTAAAGGAGAAATCAAACGCCTGCTGTAAGCCCAATTGGGAGGGACCATCTCCCCAAGAAGAGAGAAAAAGCTGGGGAGTTCCCGGATAATTTCAATTAAGCTGAAACCAACTCCCCGGGCGCTCCAGATGTAAATAAGGGCAATAATTGCCAGAACAACAATCTTTTTTAGCCTATCCAGCCAGAAAACCCTGGCAACCTTTTTTGCTTTAACCCTCGTTTCCCTGGGCAACTTTGGTCCCTCCCCTCAAATCATCATCGGTAATGGAGCGACCATATATCTCTTCAAAAACACTTTCATCCACCTCTGAGGCGGGACCATCAAAAACCAGCTCTCCATCCCTGAGCCCGATAATTCTCTCTCCATACTCCTGGGCAAGATCAATAAAGTGCAGATTTACAAGCGTGGTTATATTATCTTCCTGGTTAATTCTCCGCAAATCCTTCATTACAGCATGCGAGGTTGGGGGGTCCAGCGAGGCAACCGGTTCATCAGCAAGGATAATCTTTGGTTTTTGAGCAAGGGCACGGGCTATCCCTACCCTCTGCTGTTGTCCCCCTGATAGGTGATCAGCCCGGACATTGGCTTTTTCACTAATCCGAACTCTTTCCAGGGCAGAAAGGGCAATCTCCTTGTCTTCAACGGGAAACATCCCCAGGAGAGTTCTCCAGGTAGGGACATAACTAAGCCTGCCGGCAAGAACATTTCGAATAACCCGAGATCGGTTAACCAGGTTAAAATTCTGGAAGATCATCCCGATTCGAGCTCTCATTTTCTTAAGTTCTTTTTTATTGAGTTTAGTAATATCCTTCCCATCAATCCTGATTTTTCCTTCTGTTGGCTCGACAAGCCTGTTTACAGTCCGGAGAAGGGTAGATTTACCTGCTCCACTCAAGCCAACAATTACAACAAATTCTCCTTCATTTATAGTCAGGCTGACTTTTTTTAAGGCCTGGACATTTCCTGGATAAACCACCGAGACGTTTTCAAATTCTAAAATTTTGACCATCCCCTTACCATTAAATTGCAAAATAAAAGAACAGAATGAGGCAGCGGCATATCGCTCCCCCATTCTGTTTTTTATCCTAATCTAAAAGTCGATATAATCCTGCATTATTTCATAGGTTTCTCTTACAATATCATAACGTTCGCTGGTTGCGGGAACAAAACCTGACACATTGTAGAGAGTGTTTAAGAGATTTTCTCCTTCTTCAGTTTCACCAATCGCAATAAAAGCATCTTGAATTGCCTTTACAAGATCGGGATGTAACTCCCTCCGAACAGCAATACCATCATTTGGGATTTCTTCTGTCACTTCAAGAATCTTAAGGACATCCATAACATCGGGGAATTCGGCTTCAATATCTTCCCTGGCATCATCAAAACTTACAGCAACATCAACTTCCTGGTTATAAACCGCTATCAAAGCGGCATCGTGAGCCCCGGCGAAAATATAATCAGCAAGGTCTGNATCTGGNTCTATTCCATTATTCAATAAATGGACATATGGGAAAAGGTAGCCTGAGGCTGATGCAGGGTCTACAAAAGCCATTGTTTTTCCTTCAAGGTCCTCAATTGTTTCAATTCCGCTATCCGCCCGGACTACAAATTGAGCAACGTAGTGATCCGCCCCAAAACGAATCGAATTCAAAATAATTTCCGTATTATGTCTTTCCTCAGCTAACACAAGGGCAAAAGGCCCAAAAATTCCAATATCCACACGGCCGGTACCCATTGCTTCAATAACTCCTGTAAAACTGGTAAGTACTGTTCCCGACACTGGTATACCTAGTTCCTCGGAAAGAAGGTCGGTAAGAGGATCAATTGATTCAATCATTCGACCCACTTCACGGGAAGGAACCATTCCTAACATCAAGCTATCCGGCCACTCATCACCCTCCTGGGAAATGTCGGCAAAACTAACAGCGGAAAAAGATAAAGCCAACAACACTGAAAGCAAAATCAAAACCAGTTTTTTCATAAAAAACCCTCCCTAATTTTTTATCACTTACTACTTTCAGTAATTAATTCCCGGTTTCCTTTTTCTCTTTTGTAAAAAATATGTTAAATTTGAAAAAAGGTCTTAATAATTCTTCTGAATGCCTTTTTCCCTTGTTTCCAAGGGTTCTTTTCCATACCATAAAAAAGCAACTGCAAACAAAATTCTTTGCCATAATCCAGAAGTGGCTGGAAAATATCCCATTAAGAGAGGAAAAACTATTGCAGAAAAAACTGCAAAAAAATCCAGAATCCATATAGCCCCACTGTTTTCTCTTCTTTGCCAGGCCCGGAAAAAAACCCCAAATGAAAAAGAAAAGCCCATAAAGGTTGCAAAAAGGGAATGCAATAAATCTTCCACAGGGTCATAGCGCATCCCCTCTACCCAGGATTTACTGGAAAAAACGGCAACCGCAATCATAAAAACCCCAAAAGAAAAGTGAAACCAATAAGCAGCTCTTGACCACTTCCTTCTTGAAAGACTGGTTAGTAAAATTACTCCAAATCCCAGGAAAAGAAAACCAAAGCGCCCCATCCAAGCTCCTTCAACTCCCTGGGCAGAAGCCTGGCTTGTTGTGTGTTCAACCCAGGAATAACTATCCGGAAGAAGAAATGGAGAAATAATGAATGTGATTATTGAAGCCAAAAACATTCCAAGAATTAATCGCCCCTTATTTTTGTCCTGTTTTTTGTGAGGTTGCCAAATATTTTTTTTGTTATTTACCAACTGGTTTTTCATTTCTGCTTTCCTCTATTCTTATGGTTTTCCCCAATTACACTATAAAAAAACCTTTTTAAACATTCAGCAAAAACCCCACTAATCATCAATCCTTAACTAAATTTTTCCTTCTCCTAAAAGGATTTATCTTTTTAACCCACAAGCCTTCGCTATCCTTTTTTGTTTTTAAAGAACTAATCTCCATTACTAACTTAAAACTTTAATCTTTAGAATATAAAAAACAATTCGAGAAACAAAAAAAGCCCACCTGGAAAACCAGGCCGGGCGAAGAATAATGGGGAAACTTTTTAAGTTTTCCCGGAAAATTAAAACCACAGAAAAGGCAAGGAAAGAACCCCTGGATTCCCAAAAAAAACATTGTTTTTATAACAAGCCACTTTCCCCTGTTTCAAAAATAACCATTGCAGAATACCAACCTACACTTCCTTCCGCTGAATACCCATACTTAATATCAACAACCTTAATCTCCCTGTTGTTTTTTAACCAGTCGTTGATTTCTTTTTCCAAATTAACATTCTTTTTGTTTCCTGCAAAAACTTTTACCCGGAAAATTGTAACCAGTCCTTTCAGATTTCTTATGAAAGATAACCTCTACCAAAACTCCCTCTCCAATAATGTCCTGATGCTTTTGCAGAATTCTTCCCATTCTTCTGGAAAAGCATTACTTCCGGTAAACTTAAACCTTTGATCTTCTAATACAATTTCCAAAGACCATTTGGTTCCATTGAGTATTCCCGAATCCTCATAATGGGTTTCCCAATCAAAAACATTTATCCTATCAAGGGTTTTCCGGAAATCTTCTAAAGCCTGATAGGATAGATTAATAGTTTCTTTTTTCATTAATTCAAACCCATAATCAAGAACTACATACTCTGCTTTTTGCTTAATAAAATCAATTTCAACCTGATAAGAAGTTTCTGAATAACCACCAACGGTTGTATAAACTCTGCTAATACTACTAATAAGGGTCTACCCCCTCTCCAGGTTGGGATAAGGCTGAAAAAGAATACGTACTTAATACCTAATAACCATTTTTTTATCTACCTTCAACCAAGGTCTTAAATTTGTCTTCAAAAATTTCTCTAAGTTCATTTCCGGTAAAACCTCTGGTGGGAAGGTTAACACTTAGCCCATCATTCCTATTTTCCCACCCTATTACTTTTTCTTCCTCATTAAAATAAACCGGGGCTCCCCTATAATACCAGATCTTGTCACCTGCCATTTCAGGTTCTCCCAATACATCCCTTACAACCTCCTGGTTCATTCCCAGATGTAAAACATCCCTTTCTTCTGCCCCAGAGCCAATATGGTGAATACCGACGAAATCTTGCTCAGGGGAGTATAACAAAACATCCACATAATCTTTATGGATCCAGCCTCTTTCTTCTAAATCAGGTCCAATAAGGACCACATAAAACCAGTTTTCCTGTTCCCCGGTAACAAAGAAAGAATCTTCTGGCCTCAACTGTCTTTTTATGTCATAAGAAGTATCCGGACCTTCTCTAAAATTTATTACTACCTGGGGCAACCCTATTAACATTTCCTCATTGAAATAACCCTGTTCTTCTTCCCTTGATAGATGGACTTCTTCCCTTCTTTCAGAATCCGTTCCTGGAACCACGGAAGTTTGGTTTTCGTCAGGAGCATCATTGTTAAATGGAGAGAAAACCAAAAAAACTATTAGGAGCAAACCTACCCCCCCAAAGAGGGCAACATGTTTGGGTTCCAATTTTTCTAATGATTTCTTCTTTTGAGGAGCTCGCCTTTTCTGAGGAAACTCATTTTTGGGCTTTGTTATAACCCGTGCTTTATATTCTTTTTGCTGGAAATTCTCTGAAGAGGGACCAAGAACATCATATTTCCGGATAGGGTTGGGGTCAATTGCCCCTTTAAATTCTATCCCCTTTCTTTGCTTCAAAGTATTTTCAGGTTGAACTAAATTTCTTTCCTGGGGTTTTTCTTCTCCTTTGTTTTGTAATAGGGAGTTTAGCCAATCTTTAACCTTAATTTTATCTAATCCCTGATTCAAAACAGAGGAAGCCTTTCCCCAAAATTCCCTAAAATCATTAAAAATGGGGGCAGTACTTTCTATCTCAAAATCTAAATCCTGAACTATTTCATCCAGGGTTTTACTGGGGAAACCCTCTGGAGTCCAGGGAAATCCCTCCATCGTCTCAAACCATTCCTTCTGGTTTGCCTCCGGGAAAACACTGCAAATAAACCGGCTAACCAGTTGAATGTTGTGGGTAATTATAATATCTGCCTTATTTATCATTGCTTGAATTCTTTCGTTACTGAATTCAGGTTCTTTTAATTGCTCTTGATTTTCCAAATCCTGTTCGGTGCTTAAATTTAACCCCCGTTCTTTTTTCCCTTGGTATTGATCTAAAATTTCAATTACCTCTCCCGAAGAATCATTTAGCTCAAAAAGGATTCCAGAAAACTTTATAATTTCATCACCTTCGTTTAATCCAGTTGTTTCAATATCAATAACAAGACATATTGTATTTTCATCTTTTCCCATCCCAGAAACCAATTCTCCACCTCCTTTCTTAAAAACCTCCAAAACTTTAACGAAGGCAACAGCTTGAAAACAAAACAATCCTTTTTTCTTATTTAATCAGTTCAATAATTAATTTCCTCATTAATAGGTTAATTCCTTTCTAATAACCATTTCCAAGAAATTATTTTTTGGAAAAATAAAAGAAAATGATGCTTCCAATTTTTTATCTTAAAAGAAGCATCAAAAAAACCGTCATCATTTCACGGGATTTTTTCAATAAAAGGGGTGTATTAATAATACCCCGTTTTAAATTTTCCGAATTTATTTTTTATATTTCCAAAAGTTGCTTTAGTTTTTAATTCTATAATGAGCTCCCAATCCCGGCTCCAATTGCAGCCCCTATTCCAATCCCCAGGGCAACACCTAAAGCAATATCACCAAAAATGACTCCGAAAGCTGCTCCCAGGGCAACTCCAAGCCCTATCCCAATTCCCAAACCATTCCCAACTTTTTTCATATCAACTTTCTTCTCATCCACCCTATTCTTCCCCCTTTATTGGTAAAAAAAATTCATTTCTTTTTAATGGCAAGCTCACAATAGGGATCCCCATCAAGAACATTTTTTTCATGAAGGCATTCCAGCTTGGGATTAAAACCAGAATACTTTGCCTGGTCAACAAAACAATAAAGTCGTCCGAATTTTTCCGCACCTTTTTCAATCCAAAATTCGGCAAAAGGACAATATGTTATTTTGGTATTACACCTTCCATCTGGATAGTTTTTCTTTTCGGTTTTCCAGCCCATGGATGGAAGATCGGAACCTTTAGAAAAATTTTCTTTTTCAGGGTTAAGACCCATTTTTTCAATGGTTTTTCGGGTTTCAATACCGCTTTCTTCACCGTACTTTTTTATAACCCTTTGGGTTATTTCTTTTGCTTTTTCTTCTCCTAATTCTTTTACCAGATCCTGGTAAAAATGAAGATACAGGGAAGCCAGCCTCTTTGCTATTAAAATAACATCTTTTTCTGCAGTTCCTTTATTAACAACCTTCTCCTTTTTTTCATCCATAAATATTTCCCCCTAGTAAAAGATTTTTCCCTTAGAAAAAAGGTTCATCTTTTAATTTTTTTCTCCCCCCTCTGTTTTTTCAAACTTCAATTATTTTGAAAAAATTTAAGGGCCGTTTATTTTTCGGCCCCGGATTCTAATTAAAAACCTAAAAAAATTAACACTCCGTAATCTCTAAAGTTTTTATTAGATTAATTTAACAAAAAGATCCTGAAAAAATTATTCTAATCCCCCAAAGGTAAAATACCTTCCTGGGGTAAAAAAGCATGCATTTTCCATTCATCATCTATGATCTTTAAAAGTATTTCAAACGTTCCAATAAAAGTTCCATCTGCAGTAATTTCTTCACACATCCCTGAAATGATAATTTTATCAACCTGGTATCGGTAGGCAAAATCCCAAAAACTTATATTATGATTTTCATTTTCTGCAATTCCTTTAAGTAACAATAAATAATCTTCCTTTGTATGGTTTTTATGGTGAAAAATATCTGGAGCTAAAAATGGCTCTATGGAATCAGTTCCATTGATTAAGGTATCTTTATAGGCGTTAAAAATCTCTGTAGCAACTTCTTCAATCCCTTCCGGCTCTTGTTCAAATTGCGCAAGGACAATTTTGTGGGAATCCATAATAATCTGAATTTCAAGATCCTTTCCTTCCCCATCCTTTTTCCATTCCGAAAAATACCAACCGGGTTCGGATTCCGCAGTCAATTTAACCCTAGAACCCCTAATATACTCTTCTCGAAGTGGATCAATATTAACCCTGCCACCATCTTCATTAACTAGTTCAACAGTCAGGGTATATCTCTCTATCTGAAAAAGGCTACAACCGGAAAAAGAAAAAATAACCAGAACTAAGAAACATATTAACGTTATCTTTTTAATTGCCCCCACTTATGATCTCCCCTTTAAAAAATAAGATGTCTTTATTTATTCATCAAACCAAAGAAGTAATCCTTTAAATTTTTGCCAATTTTCAAAATTTTGCTTGCTTATATGCTACAAAATATTACCTTAGGGAAAATTTTGCAACAATTTTAAAACCCCGTTCCCAAAACCTTTCAATTTTTGCTTGTTTCTATTTTCATTAAAGATAAAACAAAAAAACACATTTACCCAATCCGGTTTTATCCCCGATTTTTTGAATTTTCTTAATTGTAGTTCCCTAATTAGATTTTCCAGTGAGCTACAAACAAAAAACCCTCCTTAAGGTTTGTTTTTTGTTTTTCCAAAAAAGGAGGGTTAAGATTAATTGATTTTTTAGTTGTTTGGGGTTCCGGTTACTAAAATATCATCAATATACCAAAAATCAATTTGCCCACTATCTCCCAAAAAAAACCAAACTATGTTAAATGTTTCTCCATCAAAACTACTAATATCAAGGGTGATTGTCTCTGCGGGTATATTTCCCAATGGTTGTACAGACCAAAAGTTTGTGTAACTTGAACCACCATCTTTGGTTACGGAAACACCCAGAATATATTTTTCCGGTTCTCCCCAATGGGCCAAATGATGCTTAAAGCTTAACTCTAACCCAGTTAAACCGGATCCATCAATTTCTGGGGTTTCCAAAAAAGAAGATCCTTCCCAGTTATTCCAACTAAATCTCATTTCAGGAGCCTCACCACCAGCAAAAGAAGAATTGGTTACGCCCCAATCAAGCCCTTCATTCATGCCCCCTCTTGTCCATCCCTGGGGAATTTCTCCGAAAGTTAACAAAGAAAAATCTTCATTCAAAATTTCAAAAAAGTGGGCTGTAATTACTGTGTCTTTTGCCATTGCTAGTCCGTCAGGATTTTTATTTCCTGTTAGATCCCCCGACCAATGGCTAAAATACCATCCCTCTTTTGCTTGGGCTTTAAATATCAAAACTGTTCCTTTATCATATTTTTCAGCTAAAGGTGCGACTTCAATAATTATATCGACTGTTCCTTCCCCAACTATGTTAATATTCAGGTCATATTCAAACTCTTCAACTTCTATCAATGGAGGATCACAACCAGCAAGACTTAGAAAAATCAGACCGAAAACAATGAGCAGAATTTTTTTCCGGATTAAAATTTTCACAAAAAACCTCCTTCCTTTTTGTTCCTTTATTTTATTATATTTCGCCACTTTAACCATTTAATCCTTTAGACCAAAAAACTTCTTAAGCGATTATCCCTTGTCCGAAAATTAAAAACCCCCTTGGAAAGAAGGCCTTAAAAACCTCTTCATCCAAAGGGGAAAAATTAATTATTTCATTTTAGCCGATAACTTTTTTTACCTCTATCAAAGCATTATCAAGATCAGCAATAATATTTTCTGCCTCTTCAACACCAACGGAGAGCCTAACCTGTCCATCCATTATCCCAACCTTTTCTCTTTCCTCTTTACTCATGGTAAAGTGGCTCATCGAGGGGGAATGCTGGATCAAACTATCAATAGAACCCAGGCTTGTTGCCAGACTAATTAATTTCACATTATTCATTACTGTCTTTCCGCCTTCAAAACCACCTTTAACATCGAAACTCATCATTCCCCCAAAACCTCTCATTTGCTTTTTAGCCAGCTCATGTTGGGGATGGGAGGGTAAACCGGGATAATAAACTTTTTCCACCATGGGATGGTCTTCCAGGTATTCAGCGACTAACTGGGCATTTTCACAGTGAGTTTTCATTCTCAAACCAAGAGTCTTCAATCCCCTTATAATTAACCAGGCATCATTGGGGGAAATAATTCCTCCAAAAAATTTTAAATGGGGGTCCCTGATTTCGGCTATTGTTTCTTTTGACCCTACCACTATACCTCCAACAATATCTCCGTGCCCACCAAGATACTTGGTTGCACTATGAACAACAACATCCGCCCCTAGATCAAGGGGGTTTTGCAAGTAGGGAGTTGCAAAAGTACTATCTACAATAAGGCTTGCCCCATTGTTATGAGCAATTTCGGCAGAACCTTTAATATCAGCAAGCCTTAGGACCGGATTGCATGGGGTTTCAATATAAACAACTTTTGTATTGGGTTTAATGGCTCCTTTTATTTGCTCCAGATCTGAAGTGTCCACAAAGGTAACTTCAATTCCGTACTTGGTTAAAATATCTCTCATAAAACCATATGTGCATCCATAAGTAACATCTCCTGCTATCAGGTGATCTCCACTCTTGAGAAATGTCATTAAAGTGGTTGTTATTGCAGCCATACCTGAAGCTGTGGCAATTCCTTTTTCACCATTTTCCAGGACAGCCATTTTTTCTCCTAATTCTGTTTCCGTAGGGTTGCCATATCTTCCATAAGAATACCCCTCTTCCTCTCCCTGGGAGACCCGAATAGCATGCTCAACATTTTCCATAACAAAAGTGGATGTTAGATAGATCGGACCAATGTGAGCCCCAGTAGCAGGGCAGGGCTTGCTTCCCGCATGAATTGCTTTAGAATTAAATTTCAGGTCAAAATTTTTCATTTAAATACCCCCTGTTTTTTCTAATCCAGAATAATTTTGGGATTATCTACAGTCATAATTTCAATATCCCGTTTAGTAACTCCCGCTTTTTTTAATTTTGGGATAAAGTCCACCAAAAGGTGGTCGTAACCTTTCCCACCATAAAGGTGCAAATCAGATCTTCTACAACGATCAGTTGAGAGGAGAATTTTTTCCACATAGCCTCTTTTAATCAGGTCAACAAGACTTTTTAACCTCATTTTATCTGGATAAATGTGATCCCTTCCGATACCATCAAACTGGATATAAGCACCACGCCTATAAATTTCTTCGTGGTATTTTAAATTCAAAAAACTATCGGCATGGCCAACAATAACCCGTTTAAGATCCACTCCCTCTTCCTCGAGGATATTTAGCTGATCCAACCCCACTGAACAGTACTCAGCATGAAGGGTTATCGCCTTACCCGTTTGAATATGAGCCCTGGCTGCAGCCCGCAAAACTCTCTCCTCTGCAGGAGTAAGGTAATCGAGGTTAACCCCAATTTCCCCAATAATTCCTGCCCTAATCCCGGTTTCCCCAACTCCCTCAATAATATCTCTTATCATTTCTTCTGCCAGATTGTTGGTGGATCTGTGATTAATTTCTTCAGGGTAGTATGGCCCCCTGTACCAACCGCATCCCATAATAATATTTATCCCCGTTCTTTCTGCAATACGTTTTAAAGCTTCAGGGTTTCTCTTTATCCCACCATTGGTTAATTCAACAATACTATTTCCTCCTGCTTTTTTGTATAATAACAACTCCTCAACTGCAATCTCTTCATCATTAAGCAAATCATCTACTCGATCAGTAACCCAGCAGGTATCAATTAATAGGTGTTCATGAGTCATCGTAAATCCCAGCTTTTCTGGACTTATTTCCCCCAGGACGGTCATCAAAACTATCACCTTCTTTCTGGAAAAAAGATGGCCAAAATTCACACAATTTAATTTTCTCCAGGGTGCAATTATTCACCTTCAAAATTTGATCTTTCTAAACTTCAAATAGGGCTTTGGTTTTCTTTATTCATATATTTCTTTAAAAAACTCCCTTTTTCAAGTGTAAAAAAGGAGTTTGATCTCGATTCATTTCCCGGATTTTTTAGAATTAATATAACCTTTAAAAAAATTTCTTACCAGTTTTCTATTAACATTAGGTGGATTAAAAAGGATAGAATTTAAAAATCTAAAAATGATGTCCCCTGTAATTTTTTTTTATTAACTATATCTTTTTAACTCTTCCTATCAATACCCACCCACTTCAAATTATCCTTTCTAAACTCCTAATAGGAGAAGATAGTTTCAGCGACCCATTCAAAAAACCCATTGCAGGAAAAAATTTTTCTGTAAAAAGCCTTATTATTTATGTAAAATGAATAACTTCCCTCCCTAATTTAATCATGGCATTTTTCTCCAATCTTTCCCGGGCACCATTAATACATTTATCCCAATCGTTAAAAGAGTTTATCTCTAAATGAACATTTTATTTTTCTTCCCCAATATACACCTGATATTATTTTCACCTTCTTCAATGTTGACTAAAGATATTAAATACAGTGTAATTCTTTCTGACGTCCTCCAAGATAATCTACACCATCCCCTGAAAAAACTGCTGTTTGTTCAAGAGCAATCATAACCTCTTTATTATCCCAGAGGGGAATTTTTTCCTTGATATTTAATTCTATGGCATAACAGGTATCCCTGTACAAAGGGTATTCACCATTAAAGGGAATAAAGGACTGCTGATCAAAAAGTCCAATGGTTGGGCCCGCCCCATGACCATGAATCCCTATCGGATGGGTATAAATGCTGGCATTAATCCCGCTCTCTTTTGCTTCTTCAAGAGATTTTAAAAGAATTTCATTTCCGGTTTTACCTTCAGTAAAATTAGCGGTAAAAATATCCTGCAGTCGATTGGCCTTTGCCAGAGCATTCACAAAATCAGGGGGAGGTCCGCTCTCCCCCCTTTTTAAAACATATGCCATTTGCTGGGTATCTGTTGCCAGTCCCAGATAATGGAGCCCCACATCACAGTGGAGAAGATCTCCTGGTAAAATGGGACTTTCACCGGTTATTTTGTCCTGACCTTCTTCCCGCTGAATCATGATTGTGGGTTGAAACCAGGCCTTTAGGCCAATATCATTTATTGTCTGGCGAATCCACCAGGCAAGATCTTTCAATGTTGTAACCCCGGGATGAATAACTGCCGGAGAAAAAGCTTTGGCTATTATTGAATGCGCAATCTGGTTTATTCCCGTATAAGCATTTAACTCTTGGGAAGTTCTCCTTTCCAACCAGGAAATGGCCAGGTTCTCCGCTGAAACTATTTTTTTCTGGTCTTCTGATTTTAAAGAGCCATAAAATTGATCGTACTGGGATTTGCTTAAACCGTCTCCAAGAGCAAAGTGCTCAGAAATATTTAATCCAATATTTTTCGGTTTTCTTTCTCTTATTTCCCTTGATAGGGCTTCCCACTGCTCTTCCTTTTCCCTGTCCCAGGCTTGGGTATAAAATTGATTAATAGCGGGATCTGGTTTACCAAAACTCAAGCACTCAAAATTGGTTTTATCTTTCCTATGAAAAACCAAAATAGTCCTCCGACGAGCAGAAAGCATAACTGCAGGCATCAAGCTTAAAACAACAGGATCTTCGTTATATTCACGAGCAATAACCACCCAAAAGTCAATCTGTTCCCTATCCATTAACTGTGGCAAAATGTTTTCCAGCCTGAATTTAAGCCATTCATCAGTAATTTTAGCCTGTCTTCTCAAGGGTAAAATTTTCCTTTTCAAATCTTCAATACTGCAAAAATCCACGATTTTGTCCCCTTTCTGGAGCAGGTTTTTATTAATAAACTTCGGGTTTGTTGTATTCAATATCCTTAACCTTAAATTTATACCAGGTAAAATCCCCCTCCTCCAACTCCCAGGTTATTTCACCTGAGCTGGGGACTTTAAATCCATTAAATTCTTTATGATCTTTCATAGTAACGGTCCAGTTTTCCATCCTAAATTGCCCATTAAATTCCCCAAACCTCCTTGCTGAAAAACTAACCGGATCCCCATCATCATTGAAAACAAATACCCCCGAAACTCTGATATTCCCGTACCTCATTATTGCCCGGGCAGAATTTTCATCTATTTCTTCCCAGGAAATATAATTGCTAATTGCTATAGTAGGAAACCAGACCATTTCCGCAAGATACCGAACCAGAGTTCCCTGGTCAACCTGAAAACCAGTCTCATCGGCCATTGTTAAAATTGAAAGAGGTTTGATCAGCATATTCCCTCTTCCATCTTTATAAACGTCTCGGCCCGAAATATGTATTAATGGGGCCGCGGTAATCCTTGCCTGCCATATAAAACCAGGCTGTTCAACGGTAATATATTGCTCTGCTTTTAAGGCCATCCAGCGTCCATCGGGATTCAGTCTTATTTCAGCTTCTTGTAACATGCGGGCAAACTTAATTTTCTCCTGCCCGACCACCCCCGCACCTTCAAGCCAGGTCTTAACAGGCTCAGGAAGATCTTTTAAATCTTTTGATTCTATAATATAAGTATCGCTCGGCTTATTCAGTCGGAAAAGATCTTCAACTTTTTCTTCTGTTTCCCGGTTGAACTGAACCCTGGCAAATGCCGAGAATACAACTACAATTAACAGAGTTGCCACAATTATTAATCCAATAGTTGCTACTTTTTTTCCCATGAACAATATCCAACCTTTCTTAATTTTTGGATTTATTAAAGATAACTCTGATTACTTCACTAAATATCCTTCATTTCCTTTATTTTGGTTTTCTGCATCCCAAAATTTTTCCCTTACTTTTTTTCAAATTAGATTATAATTTGGCAGGAAAAAACAAGTACTGGTTGAAATTGTGTTTAAGAGAAAGGGAAAGGAGCGAAGGCCATGTCCACACAACCAAAACCCGCCCTTGTGATTGCCAAGTGCCCCAAGTGTGGCTACAAAGATCAGGGCCTTGAATTACTTAACACCGCAGAATTCTTCTGTCCGGATTGTAAGAGATGGACCAAACCAGTTCAACCAAAAGTTCAGAAAACTCTCTTTGATAAATAAGACTTCCTCAACTTTCTTCTTAGGTTTTTAGATATTTCCTGCTTCCAATAATTTAATGTCTTTATTCTTTCCGAAAGTCATTGAAAAATGGCTTTTTTATTTTTTCCCCAAAAAAACCTTTGCCCGGAAATTACCGGACAAAGGTTTTATCCTTATTTTTTCAAGCCTTCTATAGCTATATCGTCAATAAACCATCCACTAACTCTTCCCGAATGCCCTTCATAAATCCAGGCTATTTTTATTTTCTCCCCAACAAAAGAATCACCCAGTGTAATTGTTGTAACCTTGGGAGTAATTATTTTACTAGCATCTATTATACCCACTGTAGTCCAGTTAGAGCCTGAATCAGTTGAAATAGCAACTTTTAAAGAAAAATCCAAATCGCTATCAGCCCAGATAGTAACTTTTTGATAGAAAATCAGTTCAAGGCCTACATAATTACTGACATCAATCTCCGGAGTTATTACCTTGAATTCACCTTCTTGGCAAGGACGTAAGCGGAATCTCAATTCAGGGGGTTTTGCTCCCGCAAAAGAATAATATTCTCCAGAATCATAAACCAACCATTCTTCGCCAGTCCTTCCCCATCCATCAGGAATTGTATTCAAAGTTTCATTGGTGAAATCTTTAAAGAATATCTCTACCCTTTCTCTAATTCTTAATTCGCCGGTTTCTCCAAACCGTTCACCCTCATTCCAATCAATTTCATCAAATGTTTCATGACCAATTTTGACAGTTTTCCCATCATGATCAAGCTCATTTAATTCATCCTCATGTTGAGGTTGAGTTATTAACCCATAATTCGAGAAATTGGAAAAGTTAATTTCCTTACTAAAACCATTTTGCCATAACACTTTAACAATCAGATCACTTAGGTTTAATAAATGCCCCTCTTCATAACTTAATTTCGGCTGTCTGATTACGGTAATTCCTTTTATTTGAGTTTCTTCCACCTCAAAATTAACGGTTTTTTCATTTTCTTGAACCATGAAATTTCCCTGAGAAAAATACTGTTCTACATTAGCCATCCACCAGTACTCCCCATCCGGAAGATAGGTGCTAACTATTCCACTACTATCAGTAGTTAAATTTGCCCCAACCTTATTTTTTCTCTCTGGATCATTATAAATCATTATTACAACACCCTGGCGAGAATTTTTTTCTTCAAAAGAAATTGTGTATCTTGGCAACATTTCAATAAACGTTGCTTTAATGGTTGCATTTTTCTTGAAACCTGTTAAAACAATTTCATCCTTCGAAAGATTGCTCACCTCTCCATAATCAGCACCAACAATTTCCCAATTAAAAAACTCGTAACCCTCATCAGGAAATCCTTTTAGTTTTAGAGAAGTATTGGGTTGAATAGATCTTTTCGGGTTCGCAATTTCCACCCAATTGCCATTATCCTTTTCTTTTACTTCTCCAAATTCATTCCATGTAATTGAAATTTCTACCATTAAAGGTTTAACTCCACATCCAGGTATAGCCAGAGAAAAAACTAATAATAACGCAAAAAGAGTAAAGATTTTTAACTTTCCCATTCAACTCCCCCTTTCATTTTAAGGAAAATCCTTCTCCTGGTTTTCTTAAAGAAAACACCCCGGAATTAAAATCTTTTTAATATCCCCGGTTCTCTATTTTTATTAAAATCCTCCTTGGTTTTGGTAATTCATCCCCTTTCTTTTATGCTTTAAACCAAAAAATTAAATTAATATTGTCAATTTTCTACATTTTCAGACAGCTACCTTTATTATATATATTTTTTTAAATAATTAATTTGCGCTGAATCACATTTTAATATTTTTCATCCTTTTCCAAGCATTTTTGGAATTAAAAATGAAGCAATTCCCCAGTTAATTTCCAGGTGCCCTTTGGGGTCCGTTTTTAACCAACAAAAAATGAAAGGCTTTTTGCCTTTCATTTTAGTTTCTCTGTAAATATCTTATTTCTATCTTTCAAACCTGATCCTGTTTACACCATAAATCATGATTCTCCATCGTTCATATCGGGAGGCATAAAAGGAAATACTACCATAATTCCTATTATCGTAGTACCCAAGGGCTCTAAGTTCATAGTGGCCATCGGGAAGCTGGGGATAGATTTTTTCTCCGGGTTTAACTTGGGGGAAAACCCTATCGGAATCTCTAGGGGATCTAGGAATTATTACCACCCTAAGAGTATCGCTGGTCCGGTTTTCAATATAATTATTATATCTAGGCGTGGGAGGATATCTTAATTCCAGATCAATTTGAATAATGCAACCTGAAATAACCGTCATTGAAACTAAAAGCAGCACAGCAAAAAATATTTTTTTCATTTAATCCCACCCCCATTTCCTTAAACCAACCAAGGGAAAAGTAAATTATTAAAGATCTTTTTTAATGACTAAATGTTTATACTATTATTATTCGACATAATTTTTATTTTTCCCGGATAGATTCAATAATTAATTTTATTTATTTTTTTCAAAAAGAGTTTATCTTCAACTCCTTTTTTGGCAAACTAATTGGGCAAATTCCAAATAAAAAAGTCCCAAAACACTTACTAGCATGGAGATTAAGAATAAAAATTTTATCAAAAGTGCCTTTTTATCCTTTTTCATTCGGCTATTTGTAATACCATCAAGAAAACCATTATTTGAAATGGAAGCCTGTATTAACTCACCATTTTTTCAATCCCTTTAAATTCATTTTCTTTGGTCCCGTTCTATTATTAATCAAAACTATTTGAAGGACAATTTCGAGTTTTCTGGAAGGAAAAAATTAGGAAGGGTTCTGTAATTAAGATAGATTTTTCCTTAAGAAAGGGGGTGCCCATTATTATTAGGAAGAGGAAATTATTTATTGTCCTGCTCAGCAGTCTTCTCTTCTTTTTGCTAATTTCCCCTGGGGTTAGTGCCGTAATTGAAGAAGAAGATTGGTTTAACCCTGGTGAGCTGGGTGAATTCGTTAGATTCTTCCAGGAAATCAGCTATGAATTTTCCACAGAGCATGCCGATACCGATGAAAAATTTCATACCACTGTAACCTTCATTGTGGAAGGAACAGAGGAAATAAATGGGGACGAACTAAAACGTATTTCCATCAATTCAGTTTCAGACGAAGATGATTTTAATTTTCTTCTTTGGGCAGATGAAGAAGGACAAGTTAAGCGATTTGTTGATAAGCAATCTCAGGAAGAAATACCCGCCATGTTTGCCAATTTGATGG
>SL_5KL_010_SEDDRAFT_10000967_pt1 | contig 18046 bp, 16 predicted proteins | sample SodLakKL_010_SED_FD_9118 | JGI IMG/M metagenome (IMG submission 9118)
CTGAAATCAACAAGCCGACCGTAAAATACCGCCCCGTTCTGGATAAATTCTACATCAATATTATGGCACCTGTGCCTTCTCACCTTGCGTGAACTCAGCTCGTAGCTGAAATCGGGCAGCTCCAGAGTAATGCGCTCCTGGTCCGATTCCTGGACGGTTGCATCCACCCGGATCAGCTTAAGTCCGTCGGATAGAAGAAAGTAATTGAACTGGTAGGACTGCAGTTTCTGGGGCAGGCCAGGCACCTGGACCCAGTGGCATGTAAGGGTGTTTAGCGTACAGGGCAGAGGCCTGGCTTCAAGGGATATTTCATTGTCATATTTCTTATGCTTCATTTTAATTTGGATGGTGCCGTCATTAAAATGAACATAATTCAACTGGTTGATAAGGGCNTTTCTGCTTATATTTCTNCTGTTTTCAGGAGGTGACTTAATAATCGCGGAGTCAGGAGACAGCAATGGTGAAGCATCTTGAGGAAGACTTTCAGCCCGGAAAAACNCCTTGTTGTCTTTCATTGTAAAATTTTCCTCAACAATAAATAAAAAACGCTTATATAAGATGCACCTGCAAAAAGTCGGGTAATGAATAATTCAGGAATCAATAATCTACATAACTATTTGTTTTTACTGATCTCTGACCTCTGACTTCTGACGTCCGTGACTGCAAAAATGACTTTTTGCAGTCACATCATATAAGTCTACTGCAAAAATTCATAATCCTGAAATGCGTTAAATCAATTTTGTTATTTCAGCCTTTTGCTTCTGATGATGTTTGATCATATCTCTGGTATGCGTGAAAGCCTCAGCTAAAAAATGGTTTTTGCAGGCAAATCTTGCTGTATTTATTCAAATAAATTTCAGGATTTGATCAAACCATGGTTCGAATCAATGCTTATTGTCTTCTGATAAGCCTCAATGGCTTTATTGAAGTTGCCAGATTCATAAAAAGCATTGCCCAGCCCTTCCCATGAGTTGATATCATTGGGATCTGCTTTTACAGCATTCTGGTGGGCCTCAATAGCCTGGTTCAAGTTTTCCGATTGTCTGTAGGCCAGGCCAAGATTGTTCCAGGCGCCGGCATTTTCCGGGTCGATGCTCACAGATTGCTGGTAAGCCTCAATAGCTTTGGCGAAATCGCCTGATGCATAAAAAGCATTGCCCAGGCCGTTCCATGCATTGGCATCATCCGGACCAGCATTTGCTGCTTTTTGAAAAGCCTTAACAGCTTCACTCAGCTCTCCCGCATTCATACTGGCCAGGCCAAGGTTGTACCAGGCCCGGGTATTATCAGGGTCAATACCTGTTATTTTCCGGTAGGCTTCAATGGCTGCACTGAAATTGCCTGATTCATGTAACGCATTAGCCAGTCTCTCCCAGTAAACGGCATTATCCGGCTCAATATTCACAGCGTTCCTGAAGGCCTCCATGGCCCGGCTCAGCTTATCTGCTTCTTGACAGGCAGTGCCCAGCCTGAACCATAGTCTGGCGTCATCAGGTTCAATGTCTGTCGCCTTTTCAAAGGCTTGAGCTGCTTCACCCGGGTTTCCTGATTTTTTGTGAACAGTTCCAAGCTGATACCAGGACCGGAAATTATCCGGTTCAAGGCTTACGGCATTCTGGAAAGCCTTGATGGATGCCTCGAGATCACCTGCTTTTTTGCAGGCACTGCCCAGGCTGTACCAGGCCCTGGCGTCCTTCTGGTCAATGCTTGTGGTTTTTTTGAATGCCTGTATGGCCTCACTCAGTTTTCCTGCTTTTTTGCAGGCACTGCCCAGGCTGTACCAGGCACCGGCATCATCAGCGTTAATGCTTACTGATCTTTGATAGGCTTCAACTGCTGCACCGAAATTGCCTGATTCACTCCATGCATTGCCAAGGCTGTGCCAGTAAGCGGAGTTACCAGGGTCAATGTTTACCGTGTTCTTGAAGGCTTCCAGGGATGCATTCAAGTCGCCTGCTTCATGGCAGGCAACACCCAGTTTGTACCAGAGTCTGGCATTGCCTGGTTCAATGTCCACCGCCCTTTGGAAAGCTTGTATGGACTTGTTCAAATCGCCTGCTTTCCTGAAGGCAATGCCCAGGTTGAACCAGGCATGGGCATAGCCCTGATCAATATTTACCGCGTTCTTAAAGGCCTCTATGGAAGCGTTGAGATCGCCCGCTTCATGGCAGGAAACACCCAGTTTGTTCCAGCCTCTGGCATTGCCTGGTTCAATGTCCACCGCCTTTTGAAAAGCTTGTATGGATCTGTTCAAATCTCCTGATTTCCTGAAGGCAATGCCCAGGTTGAACCAGGCATGGGCATGTCCGGGTTCAACACGAACGACTTTTTTGAAGGCCTTGACGGCTTCACTCAACCTTCCTGCTTCATGACAGACAACACCCAGTTTGTATAGAGCACCGGCATTATCAGGTTCAATATTTGCTGCTTTTTGATAGGCCTCAATGGCTTTATCCAGCTTATTTGATTCATGATAAGCACTGCCCAGGTTTATCCAGGCTGTTGCAAAGTTGGGATCAATTTTAACCGCATTTTTGAAGGCTTCAATGGCCTTGCTCAAGCTGTCTGTCTTCCTGAGGTCAGGGCCGGGCTTTTTCCGGGCTTTGTTTTCCTCCTGTCCGATGTTCACAGCATTCTGAAAAGCCTCAATGGCTTTACTTAATTTTCCTGCTTTACTGTAGGCAAATCCCAGGTGATACCAGGCTATGGCAAAGTTCGGGTCAGTTTTAACTGCATTCTCCAGGGCTTCAACAGCGTTGTTCAGCTTTTCTTCTTTGCTGCAGGCAAGGCCCAGATGGTACCAGGCCCAGTCAAAGCTGGGGTCAATGTTCACTGCATTCTGGAAAGCCTCAATGGCCTTGCCTGAATTTTCCTGTTTAGTGTAAGCAAGACCCAGGCTGTACCAGGCTCTGGCATTATTTTTATCAATACTCACTGCGCGCTGGAATGCTTCAACTGCTTGAGCCATATTTCCTGTTTTGCTCCAGGCGTTACCCAGGTTGCTCCAGGCTGTAGCAAAATTCGGGTCAAGATTCACTGCATGTTGGAAGGCCTCAATGGCCTTACTCAGATTATCTGCCTTGCTGTACGCAATGCCCAGGTAATACCAGCCACTGGCAGATTCAGGGTCAGTTTTTACTTCGTTCTGAAAAGCCTCAACAGCTTTTTCCAGGTTTCCTGTTTTTCTGAAAGCTATTCCCAGATGATGCCAGGTACTGGCATCATCTGGATCAATATTCACCGCGTTCTGGAAAGCTTCAATGGCATTTATAAAATCTCCCGATTCAGCAAGAGCATTGCCCAGGATATACCAGACACCAGCATCACCGGGCTCAATGCTTGCTGCTTTCCGGNATGCATTAATGGCTTCGCTCAAGTTGCCTGACTGGCTGTGAGCAATGCCCAGGTTCTTCCAGAAAACAGAGTTGTCCGGCTCNATGCTNACTGCTTTCTGGTAGGCCTCAACTGCTTCGCTAATATTGCCTGATTGGCTGTAAACAATGCCCAGGTTGTTCCAAAAACTGGCATCATCAGGATTAATGTCGACTGCTTTCTGATAGGCCTCCACAGCCTTACTTAAATCAGCGGTTTTGCTGTATGCAATGCCCAGGTTATACCAGGCCCTGGCGTAATCAGGCTCTATGCTTACTGCTTTCTGGTAGGCCTTGATGGCTTCGCTCAGGCTGCCTGATTCATAATATGCATTTCCCAGGTTGCTCCAGGCTGCGACCAGGTCAGGTTCAATGCTTACAGTTTTTTCATAGGCCCTGATGGCTTCATTCAGGTTGCCTGAACTGCTGTAACTGGCTCCAAGGTTATACCAGGCTCTTGCATGACCGGGATCTATGTCCACTGCTTTTTCAAATGCTTCAACAGCCTTATTCAGGTCTCCTGATACATAATAGGCAATACCCAGATTATACCAGGAGATGGTCAGCTTTGGCTCAATATTTACTGCTTTTTGATAGGCCTCAATGGCTTTGCTCAGATTCTCTGCCTTGCTGTAAGCGTTGCCCAGATTGTTCCAGGCGTTAGCATCATCAGGGCTTCTGCGGATCATTTCCTGAAGATCTTTGATGGACTCATTATTGGTCATGTGGGCATCTTTATGGTCAATGGTGATAATCCGGGCTGTTCAGTTGGAAAGTCTGCTGGTATCCAAAAAGCATTCCGGCTGTGCAGCCGACAATGCCTGGCCTAAACCATCGTCCTGATCCACTGCTTTCTGCTAGCTTATACTTTTTATAAAGTCTAGAAATATATTAATAAAAACAGCATTAAATCTATGTCCCACCTATTGAATATTTAGCTGTTTCTTACGTGTAAAGAATTAAGAATATCTCACGCCCGGCCTACGCAGGCCCTGAGCCGCCCCGGTGAAATACGCTTCGCTGAGACTTCGCCTATTTCACTGGGCAGGCAGAGCAAGGCAGAAGAAAGAGAAAGCATGAGTAATTTTATATTCATATCCACCGAGCCGGTGTATATGAATAACACGCTCCCCCGCAGGGGCGGAAAACCTTAATGATTTCTCTCCGGCCCGGAGAAATCATTAAACTCTCTTCTCCTTGAGCTCTGTAACTCTAGCGGAGTCTTGGATGCGGGCGAGAGACAGAAATATCTTACCCAATCAGAAGGCAAACTTCTGATGTCCGATGTCAGATATTGCCTTTTCCTGGCTAAGTATGGTTTAACCGAAGAGCCGTATTTTATCCTTTCAAGCTGGATTATGTTTTTTAAAGACTGTAAAGTAAGATTTGAGAAACAAGCCAAAGCATGATCGGATATCATCTGTAAACGATATTGCCTGCACAATTCTTGCCAATATCAGCCCAATGGAACAAAAAATTGAACTTGTCAATAAGAACGGATCATCCTAATGAACGATGATTTAGCCGTTAATGCAGAATAATTGTTTGACATTTTCAGGCAGTACATTTTAAAGATCTTGTGTCTTTGGATCTTTGTCTTAGCAGTCGGCCCGGATGTTCCCCGTCATTTTGCAAATGTTAATAAGATGAAGGAGACTGTCATGGTGTGTTCAGGAATCAAAAGTATCTGCATTGGTCTGGTAATGGTGCTTGTGCTGCTGGTCATTTCTAATACAGCCAGTGCATCGGGATTCGGAATATTNACGCAGGATGCTGCTGCCCTGGGCAAGGGCAATGCTCAGATTGCACACGGTGACAATCCTTCAGCCATATTTTTCAACCCTGCTTTATTGACCAGGCTTGAGGGTACCCATGTCAGGCTGGGCACGACTCTTTTGTTTCCTGACCGCAGGTTCACCAGTGATCTGGACGGCAGTAGATACTCCACAAGAAGCGAGGTTTTTTATCCCAGTACATTTTATTTTTCCCACAATACAGGCGACCGCCTGTCCCTGGGCCTGGGCTTCTTCAGCCCCTTCGGACTGGGAACGGACTGGGGCGATACCTGGGAAGGACGCTACCTGGCTACAAATTCCGAGATGAGGACCTACAACTTCAATCCTTCCTTTGCCTATCAGGCAACCCCGTGGCTGTCTATAGGCGGCGGTCTGAATCTTCTTTTTCTGGATACCACTTTGGAAAACAGGTTTCCTGTTTTTCTTGACAACGGTGTTCAGCTGCCTGACGGTCATCAAAAATTGGAGGGAGACGGCGAAGGTGTGGGCTATAACTTCGGAATTCTCATTGATCTTCCCGGAGATTTTTCCATCGGCGCCTCCTATCGCAGCGAGATCAGCGTGGATGTCTCCGGCGATCTGAGATTTAAAACTCCTGATCCGTTGCCGGATTCCAAGTTCAGAGCCAGCACAACAATTGACCTGCCCCAGGTAATACATGCTGCTGTCTGCTATTCCGGTTTTGAGCGCCTGATCCTGGAAGCCGGACTGCGCTGGGAAGGGTGGTCTTCTTACAGGAGTCTAAAAATCAGGACTCCCCTGGGTGTGGATGAAGTGGAAAAGAAATGGAGAGACACCTTTGCCTTCAACGTGGGCGCCGAGTATCAGCTGAGTGACATTTGGACCCTGCGGGCCGGATATCTCTTCGGAAAGAACCCTGTGCCGGACAGAACTTTTGAACCGGCCATCCCGGACGCTGACGTGCACCTCTTTACCCTGGGCACGGGCATAGCTTACAACAACTTTACCTTTGACCTGGCATACGGATATCAAAGACACGAAAGCAGAAAAAAGGACAACCGCCTGGGCGAAGAATTCGGACTGCCTGCCGATGGAAAGTACGAGTCTGAGATCCACGTGGTGGGGATGAGCATTGGTTATGCCTTTTAAGATACCTCTGTAAAAAGTCCCGGACTTTCCTCATGCGTCATTTACGCAGGCATGCCATGCTGGAACGACGTCATTGCCCGGCCAGTCTTTAAGTATGGCAGAACATGGCACATTAAATTACCTTGAAATCAACCCGTAACCAGCTTCTCTGTCCGGGTAAGAATTAAGACCCCGTTTCTACAAAAAATGTGACTTTTTATTTCTTTTTTACGTATTTTTGTTGTAATGTCCGAAAAACACAAACCCACCTCTTCAGAGCTAAAAGGGCTCATGGCTGCAGTCCTTGCAGGAGATCCTGATCATCAGGAGATAGCTCGTCTGGAGCAAAAGCTCGACAATAGCCCGGGTCTGAAGAAGACCTGGTCCAGGCTTAAGAGTCTAAACTTAAGCATCCCTGAGCAAAAATCAGCCTTGCCCGAATCCTTTCACCGGGAGTTGATGCAAAAAATCCAGGCTCTGCCCCGGCACTCTCCGCCACAGGCAAGGACTTTGACCCGTGCTTTGGGCCTGCCTGTTACCCCTGCTGAAATGGGCCTGGCCATGCTTAATCTGGGCATGTTCTTTCTGGTAGCTGCCCTGGTGCTGATGGGAGGCTTTGTTGTGCTCCTTGCTGGTCCGGACCTGGATTTCTGGTTCTTGATCTGCCTTGTTCCTGGTTTCGCTGCCGCCTTGATGCTGATTATTCTAGGGGCGGGATTTTTGAAGGTCCAGGGACATTCCAGTATTTCACTTTCCTGCTTTATTATTCCGACGGTTTTCTTCATTGCAAGCATCCTGGTCGGGCTTATGTTTCTGGAAAGCAGGGTGCATCTGGTGCCCATCCTGTTGTTCGGGNTTTCCGGGCTGATCTCGTCCGGTGTTCTGGCCGTTGCAGGTCAACAATATCTTGGGAGGACTGTTCTTGAAAAGCATTGTTCATCCGGAAATGAACAAGTCCCGGGAACACGGGTTCACTCTATTTGAACTCATACTTGTTCTCATTCTTCTGGCTGTTCTGGCAGGCATTGCCTTGCCCAGGATATTGAATAATACAGGGGAGGAACGGGCAGCTGCAGACAAACTCAAAACCCACCTGCGTTTCGCCCAGATGCAGTCCCTTGGCTCCAGTCAGAGCTGGGGGGTTCAGGGCAACGGGGAGGTTTACTATCTCTTCAGAGTTGATGTACCTCAAACCAGAGTGTATTTTCCAGGTGAAAGCCATGACTCTGTAAAGTTTCCCTTTGGCTCGTTTCAGGTAACCTTTGATGAATGGGGCCGGCCGTATAATTCTCTCGACACCCAAGGATCCACTGCCACTGTGGAAATACCTGTCGGGTCCAAGATAATCAGAATCGAGCAGGAGACAGGGTTTGTTCATGAAAACTGACCATGCAGCAGAAAGCAGAAATGGCTTTACTCTGATAGAGGTTGTCTTCACCATTGTGGTTATGGCGGTGGCAGCCATGGTGATCTTTGCCTATTTAAGCACCACGGTCTCCAAAAGCTCCCAGACCATTGTCTGGACCAGGGATCTGGCTGAAGCCAAGCAGGACATGGAAAAATATGCTGCCAGATACGTTGAAGATTATTTGAAGGCAGGCAGGACTTCTCAGGCTTGGGAAAATTTCAAATCCCAAGTGCCTGCTGACCCTGATTTTGAGGTCCTGGAAAGCGATGTGGCAAACATTGAGGCCGTCAGGGTCAAAATCATTGCAGGCGACCAGACCCTTTCAACTGTATTCACCCGTTAGGCCTGAATCATATGAATCCCCAACACGGCTTCACCCTTATGGAAATCGTCGCCACCCTGGTGCTGGTGGGCATCATGGCCACGGTTGTGGGGTTAGGCCTGGTTACGGGCATGCAGGGATACCTGCTTTCCAGGGAAAATGCCGAAATCACCCAGAAGGCCCAGATGGCGCTGACCCGCCTGGGCAAGGAGATTTCCGACTGTTATAACTGCGATGAGGAACAGTTGAGCTTTGAAAATACCCAGGGTCAAAGAGAGCTGTTTTATGATCCTTCTGCAGGAGAAGTCAGAATCAATGGCCATACACTCATAGATCAGGTCAGTTCCTTTGTGATTGAACCTCCGGATCCAGACAAACTCATCCGAATTGAGTTTACTCTTGAACACAGGCAGGGGGGCGGTTCTCAGACTTTCTCCACGAAAATTTATCCCCGCAACTCCTTCAATTAGCAGTGTTGATAAAGGACTTTGCAATGTTCAAGCATGTATCTGCATTATTTAAGAAATACCATTCCGGGCGCGGTGTTTCCGGATCCAGGGGCGGGGTCCTTGTGGGCGCGGTAGTGGCCATGGTGGTCATGGGCGTTCTGGGTGCAGGCATGGTTTCCATGCTGGGCACCTCAGCCTTTCATGAAGTCCGGGCCAAGCACGGGGAGCAGGCCTATTACAATGCAGAGTCAGGATTCAGGTTTGCTGTTTCCGTGTTTTGGGAACAAAGGGATAAAGAAGCATTTTTAGAGATGCTGAAGAATGAGGTTGAAATTTCACTGGGCGATCCTGGAAAGTTCAGGGTGAAGGCAAGTGCAGAGGAAGCTGGTGAAGACAGGTACCTTGAAGTCTTTTCCTTTGATGATCTGCAGATAATTGATGAAGGCGGTGATCTCGCAATAATCCTTCCAGAAGAAGGCAGGACTTTGCCCCGATACTGGGGTTCCTTCGTATATAAAGACAAACTGTATGATTACCGCAGGTACAGCAGCAGCCGGAACATGCTGATAGGCATTACTTCCAGCGAGGCTGCTTTTCCTGCGGCCTTTGATCCCGATGAAGACGGTGAGCTCTTGCTGGGGGATGTAATGGAATTTCTTATTACTTCCACTGGCGTTTCCGGGTCAGGCCTCTTTAAAGTCGAGCGGGTCATTGAAGACTATCTGGACGTAGCCATGTTGGATCATCCCGGCTGGGAAGAGAGCTATCCTGCTGACATGCCTGATGATTTCCTGGAAGGAGCAGGGCAGTCCCTGGGAGTGTTCAATTACGATGATACCGAGGACGCGCTTTTGGTGGAACAAACTCATAGCGGCACTCATGCGGTTGCTGTGAGCGCATTTCAGCCTGCGGACCCAACCGGAAGAATTTTTTCCCCGGATTACGAAGTGCAGGTAAAAATCAAGCTTGATAAGAATCTTTTCAGTAGTGCTCCCAGAGACTACATGGCGGGCATCAGCTTCAGGATGAATGATCTGCAGCTGGCTCAGTCCAGAGGTTATGGAGTATCTTTTGTCAGGTGGGATGTGGATCATGATGGAACGCACCGCAGGCTGCCCCATGATACTCTGGTTCCAGAGGATTACCTGGGTGAAAGCAGCATGGCAGGAGATCCTTTTCTGGTTTTGTGGAGAACCGGTGCAAACAGCGGTTTTCAGCAGTCCGGGAATTTTCAGATCCTGGCCTGGTCTGAGCTGCCCCAAGAGACACCTCCACTTAAAGGAGGAGAAGATCCGGAAGGCAAGCTTTTGCAGGACTGGATTACCCTGCTGGTGAGGGTCCAGGAAGGCGGGGAAAACAATTCGAGTTACAATCGGATATCCGTCATGTACGCGGACCAGTCCCGATTTCAGGACTCTCAGGAAGCTTCAGGGATCCAGTGGCCCCCTGATGATCTTGAATCAGGGGGGTTGAATGTTTTCAGTCCCATTGAATGGAATCAGGTCACTGGCGGAGCACAGTCTTGCACAGACAATCACCATGTCTGCGATGCAACATTCATGTATGATGCCAGAGATTCAGTAGAGGCAGGCCTGCATGTTTTTGGAAACAATATGAACGGCAAAGTCTGGTTCGGCGATTTCGCAGTGCGCTGCCAAAGAACAGGTGCAGAAGGCGGGATGTATTACCTGCCGTCCTATCGAGAATAAGAATTTAAAGTCAGATCCGGCATTTGCTGTCAGCTGATGCTCCTGGATTAAAGAGCGCAATCAAGCAGAAGTACGGTTTAAACTGTAAGAGACAAAAGAGAGTACTATGAAACTGGAAAAGAAATTATTGTACACCGCTGTCATTTTATTTTGTTTGCTGCTTGCTGCATGCGCTCATGTGGACAAGCAGCGCAGTCAGTATCACCAGGAGATAGAAAAGGAACATGATTCCCATTTTGTACAGAAGCATGAAGACGCTGTGGACGATCTTGTAGCCAGCTGCATAATGCATATTGACAAGAGGCAGCCCATAATTGTAGCCGGTCTGGCGAATATCGACCATATGGGCAAATCGTCCACCCTGGGCAGAATGTCTTCGGAAATCATCGCAGGCCGTCTTGCCCGGCACGGATTCCGGGTTAAGGAAGTCAAGCTGCCTCAGGACAATATTTATGCAGAAGACGCTCAGGGCGAACTCATCCTGTCCAGGGGTCTGCACAGGATCGCTGAAAAACACAGTGTCCAGGGATTTGTGCTGGGAACTTACGCTGTTGGTGAGTACCGCAGATATGACGCAGATGTGTACATCTCCATCCGCTTTGTGGACATCAACAACATAATCGGGTGTGCCAGCAATTACATCATCAAAAATACCGATCCCAAGCTTTGGAAATAACCCGGTCAGGACTTGAGTGGCTCCAAAAAGCCATCGCTTCTTTCCCCCTGGAGTTCCCGGTCGCAGTTAACCTGAACTCCAGGGTTCATGAGGGCTCGGCTATACCTGTCCCTGGCCGCATGGACAGGCCATGGTTCTCTGGCCCAGTTCCTGATCAAGCATGAACAGTCCCCCGGGCGCATCCCCTGTGAGTCTGATCTTTTTCAGCACTGCATCCGCACTGGCCTCCTCTTCCACCTGTTCAGCCACGAACCATTGCAGAAAGTTATTCGATGCATGGTCTTTTTCCTGAATAGCCAGGTCCACCAGGTGGTTTATCATCCCGGTTACCTTCTGTTCATGGCTTACAACGCCCTCAAATATTTCCAGGGGTGAATTCCAGGAACCAGGAGGGGCCTCAATGGATTCCAGGCTGATCCGTCCGCCCCGCTCCAGGATGAAGTCGTGGATTTTCATGGCGTGCATCAGCTCCTCCTGGGCCTGCAGGCGCATCCATCTGGCACATCCGCTCAGGTTCATGTCTTCGAAACTGGCTGACATGGACAGGTACATATAGGCTGAATACATTTCAGCGTTTACCTGGCTGTTCAGGGCCTGCTGCATTTGTTCGGTGATCATGGGTGGTTCTCCTTTGGTTTATAGTTCAGTTCTGCTGGTTATCTTGACAAGGTTTCCCCGGGCATTTCATTTTCCGTCCAGATTAATCCTGAACCTTCTTTACTGATGTACGGCTAATTGACCCTTGCCTGCTTTTTCACCAGGCACAGCCACAGGCTGTCCAGATAATAGCCCTTTTCCAGAACCATGCTTGTTTCACTGTAGATGGCCACCAGTTCCTGCAGCCCCCCCTGGTTCATGAACGACCGGTAATTCCTGTAATGTTCCCGCCCTGCCAGGCGTTCCGGCAGATGGAGGAGGCAGTGGATAATGCTGCTGCCTGTCCTTGTGATACGGCCGTGATCCAGCAGAAAAAGATGCCCCTCGGGCCTGACAATGCGCAGGGCTTCATTGAGAATCTGCTGCCGTATCTTCAGGGGGTGTTCGTGGAGCACCAGGCTTAAAACAGCGCAGTCAAAGCTTTCAGGCAGAAAATGCGTGCTGGATATGTCCGCAAGAAAATAAGTGGCCCCGGGAGCTTTGGTTTTGGCCTGATCAAGCATTGCCCCTGAGTAGTCGACTCCATAGATATCAAAGCCGTATTCGTTCAAAAGGGCGCATTGTCTTCCGGTTCCGCATCCCAGATCCACCACGGTATGCACCTGAAGATCCCTGGCCAGTTCGCAAATATCCCTGCGGATCTTCTGCAGAAAAGGAGAGACCACCAGATCGTAAAGCGGGGCAATATGGGTATAGGGATCTTTGTGACGCATGCTGATCAGGACCGGGCCAATTGTATGAAGGCCTTTTTGATTAAATCCATTTCATTTTTTTTCATATCCCATCTCAGGGACAGTCTGAGTCTGGCAGTGCCCGCCGGAACTGTGGGGGGCCTTATAGCGCCTGCATAAACTCCCAGGTCCATGAGTTTTTCTCTGGCTGCGAGCACCGTCCGGCTGTCTTTTAAAATGACCGGGATGATCTGTGTGGAGCTGTTGCCAGTGTCAAATCCGAGGGATCTCAGAAAACTGTTCAGTTTTTGAGACATATACATCAGCTCAGATCCTTTTTGGGGCTCCATATCCACCAGTTTCAGTGCTTCAAGACTGGCCCCGACAACCGCAGGCGGCAGTGAGGTGGAGTAAATAAAGCTTCGAGCCCTGTTCATCAGCAGTTCAATTAATTCCCTGGAACCGGCCACGTATCCCCCGAATGAGCCCAGGGCCTTGCTGAACGTACCCATGTGCAAGTCAATTTCCTTTTCCAGCCCGAGCTCTGCTGCCAGACCCCGTCCACGTCCCAGGACTCCAACGCCATGGGCTTCATCCACAATGATAAAAACCCTGTGCTGCTTGCACAACCTGACTATTTCAGCTAAAGGAGCCCTATCGCCGTCCATGCTGAAAACAGTGTCCGTGACCAGGAGTTTCTGGCTCTGTTCAGAATTTCTGGTGAGCATCCAGGCCAGATGTTCCGGATCTGCATGGCGGTAACGGACATGAGTTGCTCTGGACAGGATAATGCCGTCAATTATGCTGGCGTGGTTAAGGCGATCTGAGAAGATCAGGGTTTTCCTGTTGGCCAGTGAGCTTAAAATTCCTAGGTTGGCCGAATACCCCGAACCTATAACCAGGGCTGCCTGGGTGCTTTTAAACCTGCACAGGGTTTGTTCCAGTTCGTCGTACAGAGAGTAGTTGCCGGATATAAGCCTTGATGCACAGCTGGATGTTCCATAGTTCCGGGCTGCCAGGGCCGCTGCAGTTTTCATGCTTTCGGTTCCGGCAAGGCCCAGGTAGTTGTTGGAGGCCAGATTAAGGAGCTTTTGGCCCTTATATTGCAGATAAAGATCATGTCCCAGGTGGATTGGCGGCAGGCTGCGGAAGCTTTCCCCGGATTTAAGCTGGTCCAGTTCTTGCCGCATTTTGCTGGTTATTGTCCTGGAGGTCATGGCGTACATTTTTATTGAGAGATTTGCATGTAATCAATCATGTTGAATGGTTTCATTGGTCAGTTAACAATTCATGGGATGCATAATAGTTGTCCATGAAGGTGATGGCAAGAGCTGTTCCTGGCAGGCAACCTGAAACTTTGATCGTCCNGCTGCCTGGTTAAACTGGAAAAGATCAGGCCTGCAGGCTGTGCAGGCACGGACAGTCTAAGGCTTGCAGGGATTTTTTTAATTCTGTTTTGGAAACAAGAGGAAAGGAAAATGCCGGACAATGAAAATGAGGATATATTGTCCATTTACGCGGTGATCCTGGCCGGAGGTTCAGGAACCAGGCTTTGGCCGCTTTCCAGGGCTCTTCTGCCCAAGCAGCTTTTGTCCATTAACGGCGAGAAGTCTCTTTTGCAGCAGACAGTGGCCAGGACCATGCAGGCTGTACCTGCGGAAAAGATCCTGGTGGTAACCAATGAAGAGCATGTATTCGAGGTCAGAAGCCAGTTGAGGGAACTGGATGAGCACCTGGAGCAGGGAGTGGTAAGCGAACCTGCAGCCCGCAATACACTTCCGGCCATACTGCTTGCCATGGACAGGATTTTTCATGATGACCCCGTGGCCCTGGTGGCGGTTTTGCCTTCTGATCACCGGATCAGCAATGATCAGGCATGGGCCGGCTGTCTGGAAAAGGCTGGTTTACTGGCCAGGCAGGGATTTTTCGCCACCTTTGGAATCAGACCATGGAAACCGGAAACTGGCTATGGTTATATCCGCAGGGCCCGGGAGATCTCTCCAGGGGCCTTCAGGGTGGATGCCTTTGTGGAAAAGCCTGATCAGAGCAGGGCGCAGGAATTTGTCTCGGCTGGAAATTACTATTGGAACAGCGGCATGTTTGTCTTTCCTGCAGCCGGACTTCTGGAAGCGGTGGAGAGCTTTGAACCGGAGCTTTATGCCTGGTGGCAGGGCAGGGAACAAAAGCCTCTTGTTCAGAGCTATTCTGAACTGCCCAGCGTGTCTGTGGATTACGGGATCATGGAGCGGACCGACAGAGCGGCAGTGGTGGATGCGGATTTCGACTGGGACGATCTGGGCAACTGGGAATCGCTTTATCAGCTTGGAGAAAAGGAAGGGCAGGGGTGTGTGATCACCGGAGATGTTTTGTCACTTGACTGCAGTGACAGCCTTCTTTTCTCCCAGGGGTCCAAGCTGGCTGCAGTCGGGCTCAAGGACATGGTCGTGGTCCAGACCAGGGATGCCACTCTGGTCTGTTCCCGTTCCCAGGTGCAACGGGTCAAAGACGTTGTAAATCTGCTCAAAAAGAAGGAAAAGCACCTGGTGGAGGCCCATCTGACTGTCAAGAGGCCCTGGGGCAGCTATACTGTCCTGGAAGAAGGGACCTTCTACAAGATCAAGCGCATTGTGGTACTGCCCAAGCATAACCTGAGCCTGCAGATGCATCATCATCGCAGCGAGCACTGGGTGGTAATAAGAGGCACTGCCAGTGTGCTGGTAGGCGAAAACGAGGTCCTGCTAACGGAGAATCAGTCCATAGACATTCCCAAGGCCACCAGGCACAGACTGGGCAATCCAGGCAAGCTTCCTGTAGAAATCATCGAGATCCAGAGCGGCACTTATCTGGAAGAAGACGATATTGTACGCTTTGAGGATGTTTACGGAAGGATCAAACAGTGAAGCCTCTGGTTAGGCCCTTCACGGTCTGCGGTCTGTTCAGGGCCTGGTTTCCATTATCAATTGAAAATTTTTCTGGAGCAATCAGTATGGATATTTGCATAGTTGGTACAGGGTATGTAGGCCTTGTCAGTGCTGCTTGTTTTGCTGAGATGGGCAACAGGGTTCATTGCGTTGATGTGAATCCAGCTGTTGTCAAAAGCCTGAACCAGGGCGAGGTGCACATCTATGAGCCCGGTCTGGAGGAACTGGTGCGCAGAAACAGAGATCAGGGCCGGCTCTTTTTTACTACGGAACTCAAGGAAGCACTGGAGAACAGCTTGTTTGTCTTTATCTGCGTGGGCACACCCCCGAGTGAAGACGGCAGGGCCGATCTTGGCTTTGTCCGCCAGGTGGCCAGGGATGTGGGCCGGGATATGCAGGATTATAAGATAGTTGTGGACAAGTCCACAGTGCCTGTAGGTACTGCAGATATGGTCAGGGAGATCATCAGGGCCGAACTGGAAAAGCGTGGCCTGGACCTGGAATTTGACGTTGTTTCCAACCCGGAGTTCCTTAAGGAAGGTGATGCTGTCTCCGATTTCATGAAGCCGGACAGGGTGATTGTGGGGACGGACAATATACGGACCGCGGAGCTTTTAAAGGTACTATACTCTCCCTTTGCCCGCAGCAGGGAGAAATTGATGGTCATGGATCCGCGCAGCGCCGAGATGACCAAGTATGCGGCCAATTGCATGCTGGCCGTCAAGATATCGTTCATAAATGAAATAGCCAACATCTGTGAAAAAGTCGGCGCGGATGTAGGAGAAGTACGCCGGGGCATTGGATCAGACCATCGCATCGGTTATCATTTTATTTATCCGGGTGTTGGATTTGGAGGTTCATGTTTTCCCAAGGATGTATCAGCCCTGATAAATACCGCCGGTGAGCATGGTTATCAACCCAGGCTGCTTCAGGCTGTAGAAGATGTAAACCGGGACCAGAAAAGACTTCTTGCCCGGAAAATTGAGGACTACTTTTCCCCTCAGGGAGGGCTGCGGGACAAAGTGCTGGCCCTTTGGGGGCTGGCTTTCAAGGCTAATACCGATGATGTCCGTCAGGCACCTTCACTGGAAATCATAGAGTATTTGACTCAAAAGGGGATGCGGGTCAGGGCCTTTGATCCCCAGGCCGGAAAAAGTGCTGCCAGGGTACTGCAGGACAACCCCAGAGTGGAAGTGGTTCATGATCAGTATGCTGTGCTTCAGGGCGCATATGCCCTGGCAGTGGTCACTGAATGGAATCAGTTCCGCAACCCTGATTTCAGGAGGATTAAAAACGACTTGCAGGCTCCTGTTATTTTCGATGGTCGCAACCTGTATTCAGCGAGTCTGATGGGAGACCTGGGATTTACTTATTTCTGCATGGGCCGGTCACCTGTGCTGAACAGCAAATCCAGCATGCCAGAGCCTTCAGGCCGGGAAAAACTGGTAGTAGAGCAATAATGGGTAAAAGTGGTCGGGATGGCAGGATTCGAACCTGCGGCCTCAGCGTCCCGAACGCTGCGCTCTAGCCAGACTGAGCCACATCCCGATAAAATTAAAAAATAACTCAAAAAAAATAAAAAATCAAGGTCCACGGAGCAAGAAACGAAGGAGCCAGTTTAGTTCTTTACAATACAGATTTACTTTTAATCATCCATTGAACACCAATAATATGCATGCCGGCAAAAACAAGCAAAAGGAAAAGGTCTCCCGCAGGGACCTGTTCAGGTCTTTGTTCAGGGGAATAAAGGGGGGAGAGTCCCTTAAGCAGGAATCGTCAGGCATGGATCCGGACATGGTTTATGCTGACAAGCTGCTTAAGAAGGGCGATTACCAGGGGGCTGAACATTATTATGCCAGGCGGCTGGAAAAGGAGCCCATGCATGTGGAAGCCATGCGTAATCTGGGTTACTGCCTGTTCAAGATGGGAGAGCTGGACAGGGCCAGAAGGAGCTGGGAAAGTCTGCTGTCCCTGAGGCCCCGGGACAATTACGCTCTTTTATATGTAGGACTGATTCATGCCTACCAGGGCAGTACCAAGCAGGCAGTTGATACATGGAAGCTGTATTTCAACATCCGCAAACCACTGGTCCAGCGGGAGATCAATCTTATTCTGGCCAGACATGAGCGGGGAGACGAGCTTGATCCTGAGAAAATCGCCAGCCAGGTAGCTGAAGCCATTGAAAAAATGGAGAGGGGCTAATTGGTCTTCTGGGAACCGGGATGATAGTGATGTTCATCCTGGATATTGATGGTTGTTATTATTTTCTGCGCACTTTCGCTGGTTTTCCATTCATCAAAGAGCTTCAGCCACTTTTCAAAGTCCAGAACCTTCTGATCCAGCTGGTTTTCACACAGGGCAACCCAGGTGTTGAACAGCTGAATCTCTGTCTTAAAAATTTTGTGATCCAGGATCTTGGGTACAAAATCAGCTTCATTATCGGTCTCATCGAATTGTTCCATAATGTGTTCCACAATTACCTTGTGGCACAATTCAGGAGTGATCTCCTTGTGGTTCAGACTGTAAGCCAATTCTGCCAGGTGTCCATATTCCTGTTCAAACTTCTGCAGTACCGGGTCATCAATGTTAATAGTAAGCCTGCCGTCTTTGTCCTGAATAAAATAGAAACGAAGCCAGAGCTCAAATTTGAATACTCTGGATATCTCATCAATTGCTTTGCTTGTTTTCTCTTTTCTGCTCTGCATGCCATGCTCCAGTTGTCTTCAAAAGTTAATCTGCAGTCAGTATATTTGAATTTTAATGATCAAAGTTCCCAGGAGACTCTATTCTGACTGAGTTGACAAAATGATTAAAGCCTGATTCATGTTTGTTGAATCAAAATCTTAAGATCTGAAAACTCTAAACTAATATTTCCGTGTAAAATTTTTTAGTTTGATAAACAAAAAAAAGCAACCATGAATTTATCAGGTCTTTTGATTGACACATATTATATAATTTATTATTATTAATATTATAT
>SL_5KL_010_SEDDRAFT_10000968_pt1 | contig 18037 bp, 13 predicted proteins | sample SodLakKL_010_SED_FD_9118 | JGI IMG/M metagenome (IMG submission 9118)
GTGTGTCCGCCTTCTCTTATCGCAAACCTCAGCCCCTTTTCCATCGCTATAGGCTGTATCAGTTCTCCCTCTAAATCAACATTGTCTCCGGGCATAACCATCTCGCGCCCTTCAGGAAGCTTCGCCACACCGGTAACATCCGTTGTGCGAAAGTAAAACTGGGGACGATAACCGGAAAAGAAAGGTGTATGGCGACCGCCCTCTTCTTTGCTCAGGGCGTATATCTGACCCTTGAACTTCGTATGCGGCGTTATAGAACCGGGCTTTGCTATAACCTGGCCCCTCTCTATATCATCCTTCTCAACCCCCCTCAGCAAAACCCCTATGTTGTCTCCAGCCTGAGCCTCTTCCATCTCCTTGCGGAACATCTCCACACCGGTCACAACTGTCTCCCTGCTTTCAGGGGTCAATCCAACTATCTCAACCTTGTCGCCAACCTTTATCTTCCCTCTTTCAACTCTTCCCGTCGCTACCGTTCCGCGCCCGGTTATTGTAAACACATCCTCAACACTCATCAAAAACGGCTTATCTATATCCCTCTCAGGGTCGCTTATATACGAATCCAGCGAATTAACCAGCTCATCTATCGGCTTGTATTCTTCACTCGAGGCATCTCCGCTCTCAAGCGCCTTCAGCGCCGAACCTTTTATTACCGGTATCTCATCACCGGGAAACTCATACTTGCTCAAAAGTTCTCTCACCTCTAGCTCCACCAGCTCCAGAAGCTCTTCATCATCCACCTGGTCGGTCTTGTTTAAAAATACCACTATCTCCGGCACACCCACCTGCCGCGCAAGAAGAATATGCTCCCTCGTCTGGGGCATAGGCCCGTCAGCTGCCGATACAACAAGTATCGCTCCGTCCATCTGCGCCGCACCCGTTATCATATTCTTTACATAATCTGCATGACCGGGACAGTCTACATGCGCATAATGCCTATTGTCTGTCTCATACTCCACATGCGCCGTCGCTATCGTTATCCCTCTTTCCTTCTCTTCTGGCGCATTATCTATATCCGAAACATTTTTCACCTGAGCATACCCCTTGGATGTCAAATACTCAAGCATCGCCGCCGTCAGCGTCGTCTTTCCGTGGTCCACATGCCCTATCGTCCCTACGTTTAAATGCGGTTTTGTCCTCTGAAATTTCTCTTTTGCCATCTCTCTTTCCTCCTTTTAACCCTAATTTTAAAAAATTTTATCTATTTATTTTACATTCCCCGGGATTTTTTTCCTATTCCCGGTTCTTTTCTTCTTCCGCCGGCCCCGCTACCATTTTCAATCTTTATGGAGCTGGGAACGGGACTTGAACCCGTGACCTCATGCTTACCATGCATGTGCTCTGCCAGCTGAGCTACCCCAGCCATATGTAAACCCTCATCATGGAGCGGGTGATGGGAATCGAACCCACATAGCCAGCTTGGAAGGCTGGAGCTTTACCACTAAGCTACACCCGCCCTTATGGTGGGCAGGGGAGGATTCGAACCTCCGTAGGTCCATCGACCGACAGATTTACAGTCTGTTGCCTTTAACCACTCGGCCACCTGCCCCGCTCTCAAAATATAATCGCATCACAAATTCCTAACATTTTTTAATTTTATGGAGCCGATGGCCCGAATCGAACGGACAACCTGCTCATTACAAGTGAGCTGCTCTGCCTGATTGAGCTACATCGGCAATAACACGATTAAGTATGTATGTTAAATAAATGAGTTGCCTTTGTCAACCCTGCCGGAATCTGCGAAAACGGCACTTCAAGCATACTCTTTGGGCCCAGTCTCTTATCTGCCCATACTAAGGCGCTTGGCCAGATACTGCGGTATACCTGCGGCCTGTATTTCTTCCTGGGTTTTTTTTATATCGTATTCAACTCTATTTAACCTTACAACAGAAGAGTCTGAATCATATATGCATACAGATGCGAAAGGATTACCGTCTCTTGGCTGTCCTACAGAACCTACATTGACAATGTAGCTGCTGTTTTTTTGCAAAATCACCGGTTCATTTTCCTCAAAAAAGAACGTTTTTACTTTATTTTCTTTGTTTTTTTCATAGTAAACCGGAGTATGAGTATGCCCAACAAAACATATGCCCTTCTTCATTTTTTTGAAATTTTTCGCAGCCTTTTTTTCAGTAAAAATATACTCGCTTAAGGGGAACATCGGACTTCCATGGACAAACATAAACTCATCCAACTCTTTTTCGGACTTAAGGCTCTTTAAGTAACTTAAGTTCTCCTCTGAAATATTCTCTTTTGTCCAGCGAACCACATCGCCCGCCGTTGATCTGAAATTTGACATATCTTCAGACCAGGCTACCGCCCAGTCATGATTTCCCATGATATTCAAACACTTCTCTTTGTTTCTTATAACTTCTATGCACCTGTTAGGCTGAGGACCGTAACCCACTACATCCCCGCAATTAATTATTAAATCCACCTTTTCTTCATAAAGAAAACCCAAAACATTTTTCATTGCATGATAGTTTGCATGTATATCCGATATTACACCATACTTCATAAAATTGATTTCCTTTTTTTAAAAAACCGCTTAAATACTCCAAATGGAAAAAGCAAGAGACCGGCAATCCTTACAATTCTCCAGGGCTCAAGAAATACCCGCCACACCCATTCCCCTCCTGGGTATCTAAGCCATCGAGGTGCGCGGGAAAGACGACCGCTTATCACATCAAAACTGCCCCCGACCCCCATTATTATGCCTCTTTTTATTTTTTTGCGTATTTTCTCTATCCACAGTTGCTGCTTTTTCATTGACAACCCCACAAACACCGCTTCCGGAGCGGTTTCGTTTATCTCCTTAATTATTAATTTTTCCTCAGATTTTTCGAAAAACCCGTCCCTGACTCCACATATATTACAGTCCCTATACCGCCTTGTCAACACATCAGCTGCTGCCTCTGCAACCCCGGGACGTCCCCCTATTAAATAACTCCTTGCTCCTGAGGCTATAACCCTTTCCATAAGTTCAATACCCGGATAGCGAAAAACAACCTTTCCTTTAAGCAGAAAAGTTGCAATCTGAACCCCTATACTGTCTGCAATTATAAGTGCAGCATTCCTTAGAGCGCTCTCCAAATCAGTGTTTCTCCATGTCTCCATAAGCATAAGAGAATTTAATGTTACGACGGATGAACAACTTTCTTCTTTTGACAATTTTATAGATTTACTGAGAATGGCCTCTTTTGGCAAATCGCATATATTCATTACACCACCCTCAGCTGGCATGCTGCAGTTTTACTGAAATTGTTTTTGATACACCGAACTCCTCCATTGTAATTCCGTAAAAGGTATCGCACATCTTCATTGTCTGTTTATTATGGGTTACAATGATAAACTGTGTCGTCCGGGTATATCCTTTTAACATCCTCAAAAAACGGTGCAGGTATGTATCGTCAAGCGGAGCATCTACTTCATCGAGAACACAAAAAGGCGTCGGTTTCACTTCATATATTGCAAACATGAGGGCTATAGCCGTTAGTGCGCTTTCACCGCCTGATATCAATTTCAAAGAAGTAAGCTTTTTCCCTTCCGGATTTACCCTAATTACAATACCGCTTTCAAGTATATTTTCAGGGTCTTCCAGCAGCAACTCTGCCTTTCCCCCTTCAAACAGTTTTGAAAATATTTTCCCGAAATTAACATTGATTTTCTCAAAGGCATCTATGAACCTGTCCCTTGTCTTTTTATTTATTTGTCTTATTATCCTTTTAATATCATCGCCCGCTTTTTCAAGGTCAGTTACATGGGATTGAATAAATTCGTATCTTTCTTCTTCTTTTTCAAGCTGCACAGGCGCCTGTAGATTAACGGAATCTCCTATATTTTCCAGCTGTTCTTTAAGTTTTTTTATCTCATTTTCATCTACAGGTTCTTTTGAATAATTACCCATAGCGTCATCTATATGAGTATTCATATCCTCAAGCAGCCTTTCTTCTATAGAACTCAGTCTTTCCCTGAATCTTCCCTGAATCTGCTTTTTTTGCGATATTTCATCTCTTAATTTGTCTGCTTTTTCCGCTTTTATACCCAGTTCTCTTTTGGCTTCCCTGAGATTGCTGCTCATGCTTCGTTTTTCGCTTTCCAAACGGTTTATCTCCTCATTTAACATGTTTTTTTTCTTTTTTAAGCTTTGAATCTCAACTACATCTCGACTGTGCTGATCTTTTCTCTTTTTCTTTTTCAAAAGCAGGTCTTCAGTAAGGTCTCGTAGTTTTTTGTTATCTTCAATAAGGCGCTTTTTTTCTCTTAATAAATTTTCCACATTTTGCTTCTTTTTATGGACAAGCTCCTCAATGGCTTTTTTTCTTGCCTGCATCTCAATGAAATCTTTATTGACACTATCGGCAACCTCTCTTTCCCTGGTTAAATCCATTCGCTTTTCCTCTAGTTTCGAGGTTAAGCCTTTTATTTTTTCTCCCAGAATACGGAAGCTCCGGGGACTCTTTATTTCAATGGAGTCAATTTCTTTTGAAACAGAATCATATTCTTCTTTCATAAACTGATAATTTCCCCGATTTTTCCCCGCCTCTTCCTTTAAGGCCGAAAGCTTCTCGCCTTTATTAATTTCATTTCTCTTAAGGTCTTCAAGAACTTTCAATATTTCCCTCTTTCTTTCCATAAGCCTGCTGTTTTTTTCCTCTTTCTCTTTTAATCTTTCCTTCACTTCCTCTATATCAGCTTCAAGAGAAAGAAGCTGTCCGGTCCTGGGGGGAATTTCTCCTCCTCCGCTTATAACGCATTTACTAATCTTCATCAATCCATTGTTCTCGCTCGCGCCTTGAAGAAAATATCCGATTATTTTGCTGTAATCCCCTTTTAGTTCACCCGGTATCAATGGCGATTCTGACGTCTGAGGTATTTTCCCGGGAATTACAAATGTTAAGGGAGGAAGATTCTGTTCTTTCAGAAAATTTACAGCCTCATATGCCGCTTTCTCGCTACGGGCTATCATCCAGCTCATTTTATCTCCGGCCGCAAGCGAAATACGCTTTAAATCCAGACCATTTACTTTTTTCTCAAGGATTGAAGAAAGCGGACCCTCTATTTCCTTGAATTTTTTCTTGGATATTCTTTCGATGCTTAGCAGCTGGGGCAGGTATTTTTTTCCGGAATTATACTCGCTCTTTATTGTATGATATTTCGCCAGCAGTTTTTCCCTGTCCGAGCTTACAGAACCCATTGAATCTTCTATCTTTTTCGCTTCTTTTTCATATCCCCTAATTTTCACCTTTATATTATCAATGTTATCTCTTGTGTTTTTTTCTTTTTCCTTGAATTTTTTGAGTTTTTCCTTAATCTCTGCACAGCTTTTCTCAAGTTCCTTCTTTCTGCATATAAGTTTCTCTCTCTGATCAACGGCACTCTCTCTTGTTTTTTTCTCTTCAATTTCTTTTCTTTCCAGCCTGGCAATATCTTTCTGCCATGAATCAATCACATCTTGAATTTTTTCAACTTTAAGATTCGCTTCATTTTTTGTCTGATGAATTTTCCGTAATTCAGTTTTAATCGCTTTAAGCTCACTTTCCTTTGAGTTTCTTTCATTCGCATCAGAGTTTTCTAATTCCTCCTGCAGCCGTTTAAGAGACTGATTATTATACTCTATCGTTTTCTTTACTCTCAGCCTTTCTTCATCTAAGCGCTCATTACCGGAAGCAAAATCTTCTGTTCTGCTGTTTATTATCTCAACCTTGCTATCAACCTTATATATATTGCGGTTTGCTTGCTGAAGTTTCTGTTCTACCGAGTATCTGTTTTGTTCCAATTTATTAACTTTTGAAGACAGGCTTGTTTTTTCTGCCAGTATCTCTGAAAGATTCTCCTCAAGAGTTCTAGCGGATTCAGTCTTACCCCCCAGAGCCACCTTAATTTTCTTATACTCCTGACACAGCCGGCTTACCTCAAGATTTTTCAGCCGCCTTCTTGCATTTTTATATTTACGTGCTTTAGCTGATTGTCTCTTAAGCCTTCTTATGTTCTTTTGAACTTCGGCCATTATATTTTTAACCTCATTCAAATCATCCCTGGTTCTTTCAACCTGCCTTTCCGCCTCAAGCTTTTTCTCCTTGTATTTTCTTATACCTGCAGCTTCTTCTATTATCGACCGCCTTTCAACGGGAGAACTTTCAAGCACAAACCTTACATTATCCTGTTCCATAACAGAATAAGACCTGGTTCCAATACCGGTATCTAAAAACAGCTGTTTTACGTCTTTCAGCCTGCACTGATTCTTATTTATGTAATATTCGCTTTCACCTGATCTGTATATTTTTCTTCCAACAGTAACTTCATTATAGTCAATGGGGAGTATATCCTTTGAATTATCCAGAACCAGTTCAACATGCGCAAACCCAAGCGGTTTTCTGGATTTTGAGCCCTTAAATATCATATCCATCATTTCGTTGCCCCTTAACCTTGATGCGCTCTGCTCCCCCAGAACCCAGTTTATTGCATCAAGAACATTGGATTTTCCGCACCCGTTTGGGCCCACTATGGCAGTTAATCCCTTGCCCAGTTCAAACTCAACCTCATCTGCAAAAGATTTAAACCCAAATAACTTAACTTTTTTTAGATACATCGTACCTTTCTCTTTCCGAAAAAATACATCCGCAATACTCCTGCCTATACAATCCCAACTTTTTTGAAAGAAGAATACCTTCTTTCCATCCTCTTCTGAAATCCCTGTAAAGAAAATTGATTCCCCGGTTTTTTGAAATTTCTTCTCCAACACTTTTTATTTTCTCATGGTTTTGATATTTACTGTATAAAAGCGTAGTTGTAAAAGAATTAAAACCTTTTCTCTTTGCATAAACTGCCGTGTTTTCCAGACGAAGACGATAGCACTCTTCACACCTTGCATTTTTCTCAAACCTATTCAGCTCATTAAACCACCGTTCAGGCTCATACTCCATTTCTATTATTTTACCCCATCTGAACTTATTCATATAATACCCAAGTGTCATCAATCTTTTATTATATTCCCTGTAGCCGTGAATATTCGGATTACACCAAAAAAGGGCAATTTCATTCTTTTCCTTTTTCAAAACATCCATTGGATAACAGGTACAAGGAGCGCAGCAGGTATGAATAAGCACCCTGTTTTCACTTTCCATTTCCGCAAACCTTTCTCTTTATTTTTCTGTCTAAAGGAACATCCGGAAAAACGCCCGGCTCAAGCTTATACTTCCGGGCATTTTTTCTAAACCTCTGGTATAAATCATTTACATAGTTTTCCTCAGGTTTCTCTCTATTATCATACAGGTCTTTATAGGGTTGGGCCTTTTCCGGGTATTTTTCTTCAAGCCAGTCATAAAACATTTTCTTCTGATACTCCTTGATAATCAGGGGGCTGAATAAAGCATAAGAAGCTCCGCTCGAAGATGCCTTTTTTAAAACACGTTCGGTTTCATACCCGTCGGAAATAAAAGGAAGAAAAGGCGATAAGGCGACCCCTGCAGAAACCCCCGCTTTTCTTATTCTTTTTATCAGCTTCAATCTCTCCTTTACCGTAGGAGAGTTTCCGTCAAGCTTCTCCACAAGTTCTTTTGACACAACCGGCAGCGAAACTGTAACATAAGCTTCAGCACTCTCCTTTATCTTCCGTATTAATTCTATATCCCTCATTATCAATGGAAACCTGGTCACTATATGAACCGGAAAGCCATAGCGCTGTATTATCTCAAGAAGCCTGTTTGTAATTAAAAACTTTTTTTCAATAACATCGTACGGCTCACAGGATTCACCAATAATTATGACGCCATAATCAACCCCTTCTTCCAGTTTTCCCTCCAGCATACACGGAGCATTTATTTTCAACTGCACAATTTTCTGTTTTTCCTCTTCCAAACCCGTGGATATTTCATGCTTCTTTTCCTGAATATAGCAGTACCTGCATCCAACAGAACACCCCCTATATGGATTTAAAAGATATGTTTCAGGAGAATCCGCATTTTCTTTTTCTCTGCGGCAGAGAACATTTGTTGCCTGATAAGGCTCAAACCTGGTTTTCAAAACAGACTCCATTCATCGCCTTTATCCTTGATGCCCAAATGCCTGTAAGCAAGAGGCGCCGCCTTTCTTCCACTGGGCGTTCTGGACATAAATCCGGACTGAATTAAAAACGGCTCATAAACATCGGCGATGGTATCCTCCTCCTCACTAACCGCTACTGATAGGGACCCCAATCCAACCGGACCTCCTTCAAATTTCTCTATCAAGGTCTTCAAAATCCTGCGATCCATCTCGTCCAACCCCATATTATCCACTTCAAACATCCTAAGCGCCTTATTGGCAACATCTTCCGTTATAACACCGTCCGCCTTAACCTGAGCATAATCTCTTACTCTTTTTAGAAGCCTGTTTGCTATCCTGGGAGTTCCCCTGCTCCTCTTAGCAAGCTCTGCAGCGCCCCCCTCTTCAATTTTTATTTCTAGAATTCTCGCCGAGCGAACTATTATTTTCTTTATCTCCTTTTTGCTATAAAAATTCAGTCTTTCGAGTATCCCGAACCTGTCCCGCATAGCCCCTGTTAAAAACCCCGCTCTTGTGGTTGCGCCTACAAGCGTAAAACTGGGAAGCTCCAGTTTTATGCTTTTTGCGGAAGGGCCTTCTCCTACAATTAAATCAAGCTGGAAATTCTGCATAGCCGGATACAGCGCCTCTTCTATGTTTTTTCCGAGTCTGTGTATTTCATCAATGAAAAAAACAGACCCTTCTCCAAGATTCGTTAAAAGCGCTGCAAGGTCTCCGGGTTTCTCAAGAGCGGGCCCTGTTGTTTCCTTAACCTCTACGCCCATCACATTTCCAATAATATGAGCCAGGGTGGTTTTCCCCAATCCCGGGGGTCCGTAAAACAAACAGTGATCCAAAGACTCAGACCGCCTCTTCGCAGCCTCCACAAACATTGAAAGTTTTTCCTTCACTCTTTTCTGGCCCACGAACTGATTAAAATCAGTAGGCCGGAGAGTCAGGTCCACTTTTCTTTCAATCTCATTCACAGCTTCCGGAGAGACTACTTTCCTGGAGTCTTTATTCTTATTCATGCTTTTTCAACGCCCTTTTAATTATTTCCTCAGTACTTACAGGCTCTTCTATTTCCTGAAGCGCCCTTTCAACAAGCCCTTTCGCTTCGGTCTCCCGAAAACCAAGGCTCACCAGTCCGCAGACCGCTTCATCCGCTTTATTTCTTTCCTCTACTGTTCCTTCGTCATAACCGGAAAATTCATCTATACGATCCTTCATTTCAACCATCAGCCTTTGCGCAGTTTTTTTGCCTATGCCTTTTACCGAAGAAAGTTTAGCCACATCTTCTCTCATAACAGCCTTTGAAAAATCGGCAGGATTTATCTGAGAGAGAATACCTATTGCTTTGCCGGGGCCGATATTTGAAACTGATAAAAGCAGCTCAAAAAATTTTTTTTCTGTCTCCGTCTTAAAACCATAGAGGTCTTCCCTGTCCTCCTTTATATAATGGTAAACGTAAAGCATCACATCGTTTTCCACAGCCGGTAAATCGCAGTAAGTTTTTTCTCCCACTACAAGCTCGTAGCCTATACCTGAATTCTCAACTACAATTCTGGGAAGGGCCTTTGATATCAATATGCCTTTCAAATAACTGTACATCTGATTTAAGTTAAAATGTTTTTCATATTCCTGCTGTTTTTATGGCATAGTACAGCAGCAAGAGCATCAGAAGCATGATCAGGTTTGGGGATATTTTTAAGCGCTAAAAACTGTTTTACCATAAACTGCACCTGCTCTTTTGCCGCTCTTCCATAACCAACGAGCGCCTGTTTTATCTCCAACGGGGTATACTCAAACACGCTAATTGATGAGTGATCAAGCGCAAGCATTATAGCCCCTCTGGCCTGCGCAACACTCAGCGCGGATTTTGTGTTCTTAGCAAAGAAAAGTTCTTCTACTGCCACTTCACGGGGCTTATGATTTTTTACTAGGCTGCATACCTCGCTATATATATGCCCCAGCCTGACAGAAATACTGTCGGAACTTTCAGTTTCTATGCATCCGTAATTTACAAGTTTGACCCTGTTATCATTAACCTTAATTATTCCCCAGCCGATATTTTTCAGCCCCGGATCTATCCCCATCAATAACATGATATAATTCTTTCAATATTATAAATTGTTTTTATTGACATTAAGTGCAATTATATAGCATCTGGATACCCCTGTCAAACTAAATGTCATTAATGAATTTTTTAAAAATTATCCAGCTTTCATCCAGACGATTCTTCAAAGTATTAAGTTTTTTTTCCCGGGTTTTTAAGTAGCCTGATGAGTCTTCCATACTTTTTATAATCTTTTCCACAGATAACTCAGACACTTCAATACACGGAATATGCATGTAACTGCAAAAACCCCTTACCTTCGGGTCATAAGATACTCCTACAGCCGGCACGCCCTTGATAGCAGCAATCATCACAAAATGCAGCCTCATCCCTACAGCCAACGAAAGCTCCTCAAACCTGCTTTTTATCTCTTCCGGATGCTCCCATCCCACATTTTTCACTTTTTCCAAGTAATCCTTCTCTTTATGAAAAGGCAGAGAAAAACAAGACCATCCCCGCTTATCAAAATAACCGCATAAATCCCGGAAAACACCTTCTACGGGATATTTTTTCCATTCTCTTAAAGACACGCAAAGAGTTCTGTTTTTCTCTTTTTTCTCAGCTTTAAATAATCCGTCAATTCCGAAAACCGGGTCAGCTCCGAGATGAATTTTTTTTCCGTCTTTTGTAAACCGTTCTGCTAACCTCAAAGACCCCTTATCCCTTACAATAAACAGGCTGACCTTTTTAAAAGCAATTCCGCATAAATATTTGCTAAAAGCCCCTTTCAAAGGCCCTATTCCCTGGTTGAAAAAAACTGTTTTTTTACCCAGCAATATTGATAAAAAAAGAAGCGCAAAATAATAATATATTGTTATACTTCCGGAAGCATCCTGAAAAAGCCCCCCACCTCCGAATAAAACCACCTGAGATCTCATAATACAGGATATAACCGCAAAAGGATTATAACGGCATACTATTTTGTTTTTTTTTGATACGGAAATATTATACTTTGAAGAGGCCAGTATAAAACACCTGGAATTTATGGCAAAAGAATCTATTCCCTTAAGAATCTCCTCCAGTATTATTTCATCTCCTGCATTTCCATAACCGTAATAACCGGCAATAGTTATATTTAATTTTGACATGTAGAAATTAGTTTAACTAAGACGACTCCAAAAAGCGCTCCCAGCAGCAGCCCCCATAATGTCCTTACCAGCTGGACCGTAAGCGGGGAGTGAATATGCATAAATGTATTTATCACAGAAACGGGGGCAACAGTGCCCATTACAACCATAAAGGCATATATATCCCTACTGTATTTTTTGTAATAATACAGCCCTGCAAAAAGCAAAGGGTAACCCCAAAGGAATTCTTTAAATCTCGGCCTGATAATAAATATTTCCTCAAGCAGCCGCCTGAAACGGAGTTCAATCGAAAACACCCCGGATGAAATATTTGAACTTCTCATTAAGTATACTATCATTATACCCATAAACAGTAAAAAGAGTAAAGCTTCCCCTTTTTTTACAGTATCTTCCAATTTCAACCTATTCTTAAAAAAAATCCAGCCTGCGAAAATAACAGGAATTGCCAGAGACAGTTTCACCCCCCTGAGATACCTTGCCCCGGATAAATACCCGTGAGTAACGGAAAGAGCAGCTATTAAAAGCCCGGCAGAAAGAGAAAACAAAATGTAAACCGCGGCCGACTCACTGAATCCCGTATCGACTTCGGCGGAATTTTTAATTGCAGCCATAGGAAATAATACGGCGCAGAAAATTGCAATGAAATTTAATGCTGATTCAAAATAAGCAATAAAAAAAAGACTTGAGACTAAGGCAGCACCGAAAAAAACATAGCTGAATATTTTCTTCTCCGTCATCCAGGAAAACAAACCGAAAAGAGACACTAAAGCCCCAATAAGAGCTGCAATATTATTAACCTTTCTAACGCCTCTAAAAGGAGATGGTTTACCTGCCACAAAACCTGACTTTTCCACAGCCTCTTCAACTTCACTGAGTTTATTTCCGTGAATATAGAACGCTCTGACCTTGCGCTCTATGAGAGCCCTTGTAACTCTCGGAATTAAATAACCGGACTCCAAATCATAAGGCAGGCTGTGCAGCAGGACAATCTCCGTTTTGCGGCTGACATCTTTAAAACCCCTCTGGTAGTGAAATTCCGTAAGAAAAACCTTTACATTTTTTTCCCTCAATAAGCTGTTTACCATTTCAATATTATCCGGAAAACCCAGAACTTCGCTTCCCTTGAAAATAATACCCCAGGGGGATACCCCTTCAAAATACCACCTGATGAACTCTTCATTTACGTACTCATCGTTAACAGGGCGCACATAGCTGTACTCGCCCGGTAGCAGCCCCATTCCCATATCTTTCAAATCACTCCAGGCCGCTCCCTTTACTTTTAAATAAAAACTATCTTCCTCTTCTTTGTATTCAAGACCGTAATCAGTTTTTATCCTTAAAACTTCTTTTGCATGCTTAAACAACCCTCTTTCAGAGAAAATAAGCGTGAAAGAATCATCCTTATGTATTTCTTCAAAAGGGGAATATACTCCGGGAAACCACCTGCCTGCATAAGAGTTCTCCACCCACTCATCAAGCCTCTTTTCATGGCCCAATTCATTACTCTCTGAAGAAAGCAAAAGAACATTCCTGTTTTCTCTTTCAATCAATACTCTTTCCGAAAGAGAAGGAACACATAATAAAAGCCCGGAAAGAATAAATATAGTGGCGGTTTTTTTTCTCACCTGCTGGATTCTCGTATTATTCTCAAGTTGTCCTGCGCCGCCTTATTATCCGGATATAAAAACAGCACAAACTCAAAATATCCTTCAGCTTCTTCAATGTTCCCCAATTTATAATTTAGATTCCCGGAATAAAGATTGGCTTTCAAATCAACAGGGTTTATATCCAAAATCTCCCCGGCAGTTTCAATTGCATCATCCCAGCGTTTCTCATTCTTCTTAATTTCCATTTCTCCATAGAGCCTGTCTATCTCACTCTCCTTTTCCCCATAAATTCGCTGCGATACTCTTTCAATGTTTCTCCTTGCCTGAGTCAGCTCATTATCCGCTTTAAGAGCTTTTGTGAACGCTTCAATCGCATCCTGAAAATTTCCTTTCTGTTCCATAATAAAACCGTAATTGTTGTATAACCCTCCATCCGGAGTTCCCAACTCAATAGCCTTCCTGTAATATTCAGCGGCTTTATCATTCTCTTCTTTCTCAGCCTTTATATCTCCCATCACCCTCCATATATCCCTGGAAATGGGATTTATTCTGGCGGCCTCCATTAAACTATCCAGGGCCCTTTCTTCCTCATTCATTCTCATGTACATAACCCCCAAATTGTAATAAATCTCATCATAGCCCGGGTTTGCATTTATTGCCTCTTTGTATGCCCACACGGCATTTTCAAGGGCCTCGCTCGTCTGCATTCTTGCATAAACATTTCCAAGCTCATAATTATTGTCAACTATTAAAGGATATGTTTCATAGCATCTGAGGAGCTCTCTTTCCGCCTCTTCAAGCCTGCCCTGCCGGGAATACTTAAAACCATTGTAAAAATATACCGACGCTCTATAATACCTCCAGTTATGGCGCACAACTAATGCCCCGAAAATTAACGAAGCTGCAGGAACCAAAAAAGAAAAGCGGCCCGTATTAATTTTCCTCTGAGGAAACAATGCTTTCTCTCTGCCCGCTCCGGCCAGCATACCCGCATTCAGCCAGAAAAGCATAGCGGGCATTGGAAAATAAAGAGAAACATTAAGCAGATTGTCTATAAGAAACGCAGCCGCAGTTATAGTTAATACCATGACTTTTATTTGATTTTTTCCCCCGCTTTTAAAGATATTATAACCACCCTTAAAGAAAACAATAATAAAAAGAAAAAACAAACCTGTTCCCGCTATACCCGTCTGAGTAAGAAGCTCCAGTATAAAATTATGGGAGTTGTTTGCGTGAGTTCTGTGAGGTCTGTATACCTGCCTATCTACAATCTCCCCCTGATAAAAAGGGTAAAATATTTCGAAATTCCCCCACCCCTTACCCGTTACCGGAGAATCTTTAAACATTCTAAGGGAAGACTCCCATATCAGCATTCTCTGCGTATACGCAGCGCCCATTCTTTCAATGCTTACAAGAGACTTTATTCTTGAAGAAAACTGGTCGGATGAAAAAAAGAATACAGTTCCCGTAAGAATCGTCAGTACAGCTACAGCTGCTATCTGTTTCTTTATTCTCTCTGCAAGCTCGCCCTTTTTCCTTGCCATTACAAATACCAGAATCAGTATTCCGGCCCCAAATCCGACAAATGTACTTCTTGTCATTGTAATTCCCAGGCCGGTCAGGTTAAGAAAAAGAAGAATAAAGCTCCTTTTTAATTTCTTTTTTTCCAAAATATCCATCAGCAGCCAGAAGACAACAACCATAAGATAACTTGAGAGAAAATTTGGATTACCTAATGTTGAGACGCTCCTTTGCCCGTAAGGGTCCACTGTCTGGGGCCATATAAAATCAAGGTTCAAAAACTGCATTAATGCATAAAATGAAGCGATACTGCCTGCTGCAATAACCGCATATCTCATCTTTTCCCTAAAATCCTTTTTTTCCCAAAGCGCAGCAGCAGCGTAAAAAGGAATCAGGCAGGTAAAAATAAGCATTAAAATTCTTCTCCCCGCAAAAGCCGAAATCGCGTCCTTAAAATCCGGAAACTTGAAAAAAGATATTATTACGCTTAGAACGGCAAGGCCTGCAAAAAGAAGCAGCGGCTTATCAAGAAATGTAATGGGCAGTCTTATCTCTTTTCTTTTATAAACCTTAACCGTAATAAGAAATACAGCCGCAGCCAGCAGTATCTGATATATTCTTTCCTGTATCAGGTAAGGATTTCTTGTTCTGTCTGTGAAAAATATTAAAGGTGAGATAAAAACTGCCGCTAGAAATAAAACCCCAGCCAGCTTTTCCGGTTTTTTCATAAACACTTATTTAAGAATAAATTAATTAATTCTTTCTTGTATTTCATGCAGCCCCTGCAGAAGTTCGGAGTTGTCCTTATGGTGCTCCAGTCCTTTCTTATATACTTCCCTTGCCCTTTCATACTTCCCCTGAACAGCATATATATTTGCCAGATTTAAAAAGGGTTCCACCTCGTCCGGCTTTCGGCGAACCGGCTCCTGGAAATACCACTGAGCCTTTTCTTTATTCCCTTTTTCAGCCATAATTTTACCCATCTGGTAATAAGCGAAAGGAAAGACAGGGTCAACAATATTCTGATATCTCCTGAATGACTTTATTGCTTCCTGGGTGTTTCCAACTCTTGAATGCATCATCCCTTCCTGAAAATGCAGCTGAACATAATTCGGAAACATAGACCTGACTCTCTTGTAAGCATCTACAGCCTTTTCATAATATTTCTGGGCTTCTTCCCTGTTGCCCTGATTAAGCGCATGAGTTAACTGGTCATTATATACATTCCCTTCAAAGTAATACGCCATTATAAAGGAAGGATGATAATCCTGCACCTTAGCATATTTTTCAAGAGCCCTGTCCCACCTCCTCTGTCTGCTGAAAGATATCGCCTGATTATGGTATTTATTCGCAGTAAACCTTCTGCTTGCATGAAATGAATTATAGACTGCAAATCCAACCAAACCAAGAATCGCAATCAATGCCGGCCCAACATTCAAACCGGGCGACTTTCTTTTTTCTTTCTTAAAAGGCGCAGAATGCACAACCAGCAACCCCAGCATAACCCATAAAATATAACCGGTGGACACAAATCTCGGATTCACATCAACAAAAGCATGGGTCAAAACACCTACAGTTCCTGCAATAACTCCAACAAGATAAACCTCATGTTCAGATCTCACCCCCCCTACGCCTATTAAAGACAGCCTCTTAACAGCCACATAATAGATACTAGCTAAAAGCCACAAGAAAACAGTCAAACCCAGCATACCTTCATCGTATAAAACTTCCATAAATTCGTTATGCGCATGGTCGGTTTGCGTATTATGCCTTCCTTCCAGATGAAATATCTCAGGGCGCCGATATGACGGATAAACTATCCTGAATGTTTCTATTCCGTGGCCCAGCAATACGGCCCTTGCCGGACTTACATATATCGGCTCGGATACCATTCTCATTGTCGCCCCCCATGTAAATAGCCTGAAAGTTACCGACCTTGGTCTTTGAAACGAAGCAATTACTACCGCCAGTATTGTAAAAACCATAATAGAGATAGTAGATATTAATGCGATTTTCTTTAAAACCTTCGGATTTCCCTTTATCAGGAAAAGCGTAGCAAGAATAATGAATACAACCACTCCCGCGGCAGCCCCCAGCCAGCTTCCTTTCGCCCCGCAGGTGTATAGGTTTATAAAAATAGCAAGAATCATTAAACCCCAGTACCACCTCCTCTTTATCATTGCCTTTGCCATCACAAGAGGAAGAACAATCACAAGCCAGGCTCCAAAAAAATTAGGATTACCGAAGGTGGAGAAAACACCGGCAAATGCCCCCGCCCACACATGCCAGTCGTAACCTAATTCCTGTATAAAACCATAAATCAACACTATCACACAGGAACCAAGAATCCAGTTGAGAACCCTGTTGAAATCCCTCTCCCTGTTGAATTCATAAACTATAACCAGAAAAACCCCGACATAAGATATCCTCCTGAGTAAACCCGGTTCAAAAGTCTGAAGTTTATAGGGAGTAATTATAAAATTAATAATTCCGGAAAGAAGAAAAAGTATAGCCGGAACAAGAACATATTTCCTCTCCATAGGAAGCTTAAAATCACCCAAATTAATGCGTTTTATAAGCCAAAGAATAAGAATAAGAGGCCCTACTACCTCAAGGTGGGTGATTTTTATCTGTGCTGAGTCATATGTCCTAAGAAAAAAATGTACAGCTATAGTACTTACAAGAATTGGAACAAGGTATTTAATAGCTATATCCAGATACTCGTCAAGTTTATTGAAAAAAATCCCGAAAAAAACAGCACCAATCCCACCAACCGCAAAAATTATATGAAGGCGCTGAAGAAGTTCTCCGTCAAAAATCCTGAAAAAGGGCAAAATTATCAACAGTACAAATAAAATTATATCAAGCATTGTGTATTCAACCTTTCTTATTATGGAGCCGGTGAGGAGAGTTGAACTCCTGCCTATCCCTTACGAGGGGATTGCTCTGCCGCTGAGCTACACCGGCTCAGTGCCTTATTATAATTACAGAATAATTTTTCAAGAAAATCTTAACTTAATTGAAATGAACTGTCAAACACTCATAAAAGGTTTTTAATTACTTCGCCACCACAACCGAACCATACTTATAACCATCCTCAGTTTTGATGCGGTAAATATAAATACCCGACTCTATTGAAACTTTACTACCTTCACCGGGGCTCCAGATTATAAATCTGGAAGAACCCTTCTCCTCCCTGAAAATTTCATTTCCCCTGATGTCGGTTATAAGTACTTCTTCGGCCTCCTCTCCGAATTTAAGCTCCGGATTTGAAGGGGTTACGAAACTGCGCTCAGGCAATACTTCCTCCGGAGCCGTCTTATGGTATAAAAGCCTTACTGTAATTTCATCACTTATCTCCTCATATTCATCCAGCTTCACTTTTATTACTATTTCTCCCGGCTCTGCCCTTGGAGTCACAGTCAGCCTTGTCCCTGACAGTGAAACTCCATGAGGATTACCAACAAAATCTGCATTATAAGGTTCATCCTTAAGAACAGTACCGTTTTCATCCGTAATTTTAACACTATATATCTGATTTTTCTCACCTGATACCGGAATCTCCAGCTCTTCTGGACCTGAAATTTTAATACTCTCGGGGTCTGAAAGAACTGTAAAACCTTCTACAAAATAATCCCGAACCTTGACCGGCGAATAGTCCCAATCCCAATTCTGACGGG
>SL_5KL_010_SEDDRAFT_10000969_pt1 | contig 18036 bp, 19 predicted proteins | sample SodLakKL_010_SED_FD_9118 | JGI IMG/M metagenome (IMG submission 9118)
ATCCTTTTCGATCCCTGAAAGCAAACCAAAGGTCTTCAGAGCTTGATCGACGGTCCTCCATTCCTGGAATGATACCTTCTGAGGTAAATAACCGATTAATTTATGGATCTGATCCCTGTTTTCAGGCATCTTGTTGCCGTCTATGATTATCGAGCCCTCAAAATCTGTTATCAGACCTATCAAAGATTTTATAGTCGTGGTTTTGCCGGCACCATTTGGACCTATATACCCAAAGATATCTCCTTTACCTATCGTAAATGAGACATTTTGGAGTGCAGGAAAACCCGAGTAAGTCTTAGAAACTCCATTCAATTCGACAAATCTATTTTTCATTTTTATCACCTTTTACTTAACACTCCGCTCCATCAAACATTCACTCAAGTACTTACCTTTGTATTTTACCTTTCCTCTGAATTTCTCTTCAAATCCATTTTTATCGTAAAAATTGATCGCTTGTGGATTTTCAGTATTTACATGCAGGTACAGTTTACCATATTTTTCAGCAAATTTCTCGATCATATGGGTACCTATACCTTGTCTTTGATGATCAGGACTCACACTGATAGTATGGATGTAAAACCCATCATTGTCCATATCACCTGCAACGATCTTGTCCATCTTTAAGAAAAGCGGCATCTTCTTTAAAACTGTAAAGATTCCCATTGCCTTAGTGAAAGCCTTGCCTGAAATTTTATCAATCTCTGATTTTTGTTTTACTGGGAATCCCACTACGACTCCGACTATTTCCCCTTGGTTTATAGCTAGATGAGTATTACTAGGGTCGAAATAGTTGTTACCGATATCCAAGAGTTTTACTATCACCTCGATGGGTTCTTTACCATAAACTAAAGAATTCATCTCTTCATCAGCTTTGAATATGAGATCTGCGATGAGGTGTTTATCATGTTTTTTCGGGTCATATTTTTCAAATTTTATGTTCATTTTGATACCCCCTGTCCCTCTATATATAATTACTAACCCTTTATATATAGATGTTCAGAAAATGGTAAAAAGATTTGTTGATTCATAACTAGAATAGTCTTTATTATCAATTTAACAGTTGAAATATCGGAAGTGATCTCCATAATTGACCAGGAGGTGGAAGAAGAAATACCATAAAAATAACTCTACACAGAACATTCACTTAAATCGCCATCTTTTTACATGTTAGATTTTCAATAATTTACACTTACCTGAATTTTATTACTTATACCTTCTTTAAAATTGATTTTAAATTTCTCTCTTAAAATAATGCCAAATCCAAGTCGTAGAAACCAATTCCCATCCGTCTCGGCCATACTCATTCAAAATTTGAGTTGTTTTATGTCCTAACCCAACTATTGCAACGCATTTGTATTCATATCTTGGTTTCTCCATATCATTCTCCACTCTGTACTACAGGGATTGTTCCGGACCTTTATAAATCGATGTTCAAAATTCAGGCAAAAACTAGGCTATATATAGGGAGATTTGTCCTTTTTATCAATCAAATAGTTCAAATTTTGGAAGTAGGCTCTCCTATCGTCCAGGTGTGGATAAGAGCTACCGTAAAAACAACTCTACTCCGAATATTATTACCTAAAAGAGACATATTCTAGATAGAAATTTATTCCGCATTCTAGGCAGTTATCTACATCATCGTATTAAGTGATTCATTCTTTGATATAAACATCGCTAAAAACGGCGATACCATCAACGATCAAATCAACCTCTTCGTGTTCTTCTTCACTTTTCCGCCTTCTATCAATGCACTCTGCAAGTATCGGCAAAGTATCGATCTGAACATTCCACTCAGACGGAACATATATATCGACGTCACTGAAGAGTACCGATACACTCACCCTGGCGGGAACATCGCTGATTTTTGCATCTCGAAGATCGACCATGAGATCGCTGAATATCCCGCTCAGATCACCGCCAGTAAAATCACTAGATGTATTCCTTTTATTCACATCTCCGAACACTCCAAACGAAGAGATATATGCTGATTTGGATTCTCTAACTCGGGACCTGTAGCGTCCGATTATCAAATAGATGCCGATAAGGATCAATATGATAGGCCAAAAATCGAATATCTGACTCCACGTAACGTAACCTAGTGCGATCAACTGCCAAGCTAATGCAAATAGGATAAGTATGATTGGACCAAAAAAAGTTTGTAATCGACTTTTCACCAGTGCCCAAACACCTAAGATGATGAACAGTGATGGTACAAATCTAAGGATGTCTCCAGTAGGATAAATATCAGTGGTTTCGAGCAGGAGTAATATCCCTGCAAGGATGATGAGGATTCCTACGATCAACTGACCGGTAGGCAAACCTCGACTATTTTTTCTATGACCACTCGTCCCCATCATCTTATTTTAGTAAAATAAAAAAGTATTTAAATATTTCCGACTCAAAAGACTGTCAACTTTCTAATGATTTTAGTAAAATTGGAAGCCCACTATTCTAAGATGAATTCTCTGAAGACTTCGAACTCTTTTATGATCCTCTATTATCACTAAATTCTTGACAGGCTCTCAATAACACAATTATTTATATACGCCCAAATCATTCCACATATACAAGGGTGACCGATGAACATGCGATAGTCATGTCTCATATAAACGATTGAAGAGTCACACAACTCAATGGAAAAGGTGAGAAATATGGAAAAATTTATTGACCTAAATGCCGACAACATTGCAGAAGAACACATTTGCTGTGCTTTCTCTGATAAGAAATGTAAAGAAAGCTATGAACTAAAAAAAGATTGGTTAAAAAAAGAATTCGATGCTGGCTATGTTTTCCGTAGAATCGATGCTAGAGCAAAAGTCTTTATTGAATACGGGCCTGCTGAAAAGGGATGGGTTCCGATAGATGCGCCAAATTATCTATTGATAAACTGTTTTTGGGTTTCTGGAAAATATAAAAGAAAGGGATACGGCAAAGCATTACTGAAAACAGCTATTGAAGATGCAAAAAACCAAGGGAAGAACGGATTGGTAACAGTCGTAGGGACAAAGAAATTCCATTTTATGAGTGACACCAAATGGTTATTAAAACAAGGATTTGTAGATTGTCAAAGAATATCATCCGGGTTCAGCCTTCTAGTGTTAAAAATCGATCCCGATGCTCAAACGCCCAAATTCAAAGAATCTGTAATCAGTGGCGAATGCCCTGACAAAAAAGGAATAGTTGTATATTTTTCAAATAGGTGTCCATATGCCGAATTCCATGCCAAAACATCACTCGTAGAAACTGCTAATAAGCGAAACATACCATACAAGATTATAAAACTAGAAACTATGGAACAGGCTCAGTCAGCGCCAACTCCCGCTACTATTTTCAGTTTATTCTTTGATGGAAAGTTTATTACAACAGATATAAGTATCTGCATGGACAGCCGCTTTGATAAGTTATTAGAAAAAGGATTGAAATGAAGTACGAACTCCTAAAAGAGAATAGCCAGATTCAGCCGCTTGAACTACGCCCAAATTGCTCCCTTCTGTCGCGACTTAGAATACACACAATCCATTTAGGACCATGTAAAACAAAAAGGAGAAAAAAATGAAAGAAAAAGGCATACCAAAATTTTTCACTTGGCTGCTAAATCATAGTATCCCCGGACCGGAAAGGTGGAACTAGAGATGACGTCAAATTTTTCAGAAAAACTCATCGGGCCCTGTGGCATGAATTGCGGGATCTGTTATGCTTTTTTGAGAACGAAAAACAAATGTCCAGGCTGTAGAAATTTTGATGCGGATGAACCCGTCAGCATCGCTAGGTGCAAAATAAGAAATTGCGATAATGTGAAAACTGGTCAAGTTAATTTTTGTTATGAGTGTAGCACCTATCCTTGTAAAAGACTGAAGGATTTGGACATGAGATACAGAAAAAAATACCACATGAGTGAGATAGAAAATCTTGAGTATATCAAGGAAAAAGGTGTGGCAGAATTGGTTGAAAGAGAAAGAAAAAGATGGACTTGCTCGGACTGCGGCGGAACGATAAATGTTCACAAACAGGTTTGTTCAGAATGTGGTAAAAGAAAAATGTAGACCACATCACAGGGGATATTTCCAGGTTAGTGGCGCTAAATATATATCGTTAAAAAGCGTTTATAAGATATCATGGATCCATCTCAAAAACCAAGAAAAAAAGATTGGATAAGGACGATTTTCTACATTATTGTATATGTTTCCATTCTGATCATCGGTGCGATCTTCTTGATTCCAGCTTATTGGTATATCTGGCTTATTCTTGTAGTCTTGGGTCTATCATTACTTGTTATGTGGCATACGGAGAATTATGCATATCGTTGCCCCAATTGTGACCACGAATTCGAGATATCTACCTTTGTGAATTTCATAAGTCCCCAGGGAATAGGTAAAAGTGGTGCCTGGAAATACTTAAAATGCCCTAAATGCCAAGTGAGATCAAGAGCGACCTTAATCAGTAGGGATCTTACGAAACAACACTCGGATATTGAATATGAGGGTGCCTAAAATAATTATATGTGGATGCCAACCTCTTTCTATCGGCTTTTAAAACAGGTAAAACAATAGATGAGGGGCACGACAACTGATTTTCTACACAACGATCTGCATACTCATTTTATCTTCATCAACCTATCTGTTCAATAAAAAGGTCGGCATCTTTCAGCCAAAAGAACAGGTAAGTTGTAAACCTTAGAAAACCAATCAGGAAGCAAAACACGTTCAGGCATTTGGAAGGATGTCACTTTCTTAGTTTATTTGAAGCTGGTATGTGCTTTTATATAAAGAGTTTGCTCGTCCTTGTCAAACCCTCACTTAACAATTTTTAGTCGATAATCTAACCAGTAAATCTTTATTGAATATTTATGAGAGATATATTTTCATTCCTTTCTAGCATATGACCACAAAATTGTCCCGATCACGACTCCACATATAAGTCCTGCTCCAGCGCCTAACGAGAATGTATCTAGATAAGGAAGTTCCATGCTCCACCCGCTCAAAAGCCCGACTCCTATTCCCACTAAAGTACCCCAGCCCATAGCAAAGGGGATCACGAGCGTTTCTTTTTCACCGAACCATCCTTTGATAAGACTAAGAGCGCTTATCGTCCCGATGAGTATGCCAACTGCGACACCTTGGGTAAAGACGTACGTGATATCGATCTCAAGGAATGCACCTGCAACCATCCATATCGTAGCCCATAATCCTCCTCCTAATATCAGCCCTGTTGTGAAACCTATCGCTCCTAAATTTTCTGCCTCCTTGTTCTCTCCCATAAAAAGAGAATTCAATTAGCTGCATTTGTATTTTATGTTGATTTTAAAGAAATCTTTATATCGTTCAATGCTGATAAGAATTTTGAGAGGTGAATACATATGAAAGATATAATGATGGTAAATACAGATTTTATACCAGGTCGAGAGATAGATGAGATCTTAGGGATGGTAAGAGGGAATACTGTTCGAGCTACAAACATCGGTAGGGATATAAAAGCGGGTTTTAGGAATTTAACCGGTGGTAAAGTAGACGAATACGTAGAGATGCTGTCCGAATCTAGAGAGGAAGCCATAAATGAGATGATGGAAAAGGCGGGGGAATTGGGTGCAGATGCAGTAATAAATGTAAGATTCATGACTAGTTCTGTGATGCAGAGCGCAGCCGAAGTTCTAGTATATGGTACAGCAGTCAAACTGAAGTGATCGATATGGATCTCTGGAAGTTGGGTTTTGGATTATTGATCGTTGGACTGGCTATACCGATAGGTTACGGTCTTTACCAGTTCGTTTTGACCCCCCTAGAATGGTACTGGAGACTGTCTGTACTTTTCATAATCGCCGGAGTGTTGATACTGCTAGTTTCTGCCATAATAGACAGGATCGGTGAAACAAAACCTGAAGAACGGTATTGATGTTTATCGGTCATTCATTAGTTAGGCTATCACAACATTTTTCTTTCTTAAATATTTGACCAGCAAAGACTAAGAGTTCTCCGTCAACGTAAACATCAGAGGATTGCATTATTTTATCTCCATTGATAAGATGATAATGGAGACTGTTATGCTTATCGGAAATTTTTGATCAAGATATCTCTCTTAAATTGATGTTGTTGATTGAAAGAAGGACACTGAGTTCTTTCCCTGGATTATGATACTTTTTTCAAAAACCTATATATCGTTTAATCTTATTATATCGATGATGAATGATAAGGCTGAAAAATATGATGAGATCATAGATAGATTCATCGAATTTGGGGAAGAGTGCGATTATATAAGGAGTGCTATAGTGATAGGTTCAAGAGGGAGAGAGGACATCCAAGCTGATGAATGGTCCGATCTAGATATAGTGATATTTACGGAGGATGTAGATTACTTCATCTGGAATGAAAGATGGTTGGACGAGATCGGAGAATACTGGTTAACCTTCTTAGAAGACACTCCTATAGGTGATGCTAAAGAAAGACGGGTTCTGTTCCATGGAGCTTTAGATGTGGATTTTGCTGTTCTTCCTGCTTGTAATTTCGATGAAATTAAAGGGGATCCTGATATACGGTCAACTTTCAGCAAGGGGTACAAAGTCCTAATAGATAAAGATGGTTTGTTCGATGATATCGAGTTCATTCACGATGAGATATCTCGGCCTAAAAAAGATAAGTTTCCTTCCCAGATTGATTTTGATAACCTAGTTAAGGATTTCTGGTATCATGCAGTTTGGAGCGGGAAAAAACTTCTACGTGGGGAGATCTGGGTGGCTAAGTTCTGTGTTGACGGTTACATGAAACATAAACTCCTGAATATGATAGAATGGCATACTATGTTAAAAAAGGATGAGGATGTTCGTGAAGATGGTAGATTTTTAGAGATGTGGGCTGATCACAGGATCATAGAAGATCTAGAGAAGTGTTTCAGCTATTATGATGAGGAAGATATCATACGGGCTCTCAAGGAAACCATGAAACTTTTCAGATGGATCACCGAAGAAGTATCGGATGAACTGGGATACGGGTATGATACAGCGGCGGAAGAGAAGGTTAAAGGGTGGCTAGAGATAGAATTGGCCTAGTATCACACATCTTTAGTTAACTCATAACAAAAGGTATATATGACCAAATTTTGTCGCATATACAACGTGACTAACCGATATGCGAACATCACGAATATTCACTAAGGTATAGTTGTATAATAAAAAATATCCAAAAACGGATTTTTTATCGAAGAAAGATCAAATTATAGGAGAGAAATAAATGAAATCAAGGAAAAGCAACTCAGATAAATTGACTTTTGGCTCAATAAAACTATTTTTGACCATCACTTTTGGTTTGACATGGGGGATCGCCTTGTTGATGATTTTATTTCCAGATCAAATCATCTCGATATTTGGTGAGATAGGTTTATCAAATCCCTTATACATATTAGCTGTATATGGCCCTGCTTTTGCCGCTATTTTCTTGGTTTTACGACATTACGGTCTCAGTGGACTCATTAGTTACTTACGCCGACTCACATTATTTCGAATGCATTATGGTTGGTGGTTGTTTATCGTGCTACTGATCCCCGCCCATTTCTATATCGGTGCAGTTATCACCGGTACATTCTTTGACCCCTTTCCCTACGAACCATGGTATTCTGTTTTACCTGTATTGATGCTTATGCTATTTTTGGGACCTGTAGAAGAGTTTGGCTGGCGTGGTCTAGCTCTCCCATTGATGCAGCGGCGTTTTGCACCACTTTGGTCAGGTTTGATCATCGGAGCGATCTGGGCTGTGTGGCATCTGCCTGCTTTCTTGATCGGAGGAACACCGCACAGCGAGTGGGCTTTCCTATCATTCTTCGTCGGTGTCATCTCTCTCTCGGTTATTATGACAGCCTTGTTCAATTCATCACGAGGTAGTATCCTTATCGCAGCTTTATTCCACTTCCAGATAAACAACCCTATATGGCCAGACGCCCAGCCATGGGACACTATATTATTCTCCATCACTGCCATCATCATCGTACTGTTGTATCGGAAAAACATGTTAACTCGTAAAGATGGTGTAACCGAGGTTCTTATGCCCGGTGAAGAGGGATAACTCAATTTCTTTAGAATTCAAATCATTTTTATTCTACTTGGGTCATCATCCGAGATCTTCAAGTCCTCTCTTTTTAAAAATAAAGGTCCTGATATCTTCAAGTCCTACTATCATAATCACGGCAAAGATCCATGTGCTGAAAGTCAGATACGGAAACACAGCACTTATACCACCCTCGAATGGTATGTACACTGATACAGCGTTGACACCAGCATGTAAAATCATAGCTGGTAACACGCTCCAAGAATTCAAGTACAATACCGTAAATATCAAAGTCAGTCCGATGGTGTTGATTATATACCAAAAAAATGGTATATCTATTTGCCCAGCACCTTCTAAAAAGAAAAGAGGTGTGTGCCAGAAGGCCCAGATAAGACCTATGATCAGGCTAGCTAAGAAGGGACTATATTTTTTTAACAGTTTAGGTAATGCAAATCCTCTCCAGCCTGGTTCCTCTTGACCACCTCCCAGGAAAAAGATGTATATCAATAGTACGGGATAAGCTCCAAGAGGAGCGATAACCGTATAATCAAGAGAATATCCACCGATATAAATCATAAAGACAAAAGATAGTAAGGCAACTACTATAGGTAGTAAAAATGAAATTAGATACCATCTGATACCGATTTTCACTTTGAATATTTTTTTCAACCAAGGTATGACTTCGTACTTTCCTTTAGTGATCCTGATCATTATCATAGCTGAAAAAAAAGGTCCAAAGCCTCCTAAGATAAACAGCAAGTTTAAGATCAGGAAGGATGGTTCTAAAATTATGATACCTAACCAGAAAACCCACGATATAATATAGGCTAATACGGTAAAATGCAAGACAGGATACTTTTCAACATATTTTGGTTCCATGGCCACCTCTATTGTCAGCCTAAAAACTGTATATATATTTATAGTTTTATCTAGGAATATTGTCGTTTGCCAATCGAATAATAACATAGGTTCCGGAAACAACTCTGTTAAAAGAAAGTCCGCGTTCTCAAAGTATTTATACTAACTTAACTGTATTATATCTATTAATAGGGTAGTGGTGAGATCATGACAAAGAAAATATTCGTTACTGTTATCACCTTATCTCTAATTCTCACCGTAACGCCGGTAACTATCGGTAGAGTTACTCTTGAAAGCAGCAACGATGTTCTAAACGATGTTACGGAGATCTATGATTGGTACGATCTTGATAACATACGGGTAGATTTAGACAGTGATTATGTTCTGATGAACGATCTAGATGAAAATACGGAAGGGTATGATGAAATAGCTAGCCAATATGCTAATGAACTGATAGAAAAAGGAGTTTGGGAACAAGGGAAAGAATACGAAAACAATGAACGAGTCAGAGAGAGAGGAGAGTCTAATTCTGAAGCATTTTATTGTATAAAACCACACACATCAAGTTCTGAAAACAAGCCAGGAGAAGGGGGAAACTGGGAAGATTATTGGACGGAAACGAACAAAGAGGCAGGTTCTACTTTAGGTTTCGATCCTATTGGATTGGACAATTATTATGGATTTTCAGGAGTTTTTTGCGGTAACGGGAATAGAATAAAGGACTTTTTTATAGATAGGGGGGATGAAGAATTCGTCGGTCTTTTTGCTTCAAATGTCGACGGAACTATCAAAAACGTTGAGATAGTACATGCAGATGTCACAGGTCTTGGATGGGTCGCTCCTTTAGTTGGTGTAAATATGGGTGTTGTTGATAACTGTATTACAGAAAATGTGACCGTTGAAGCATACAAGAAGATCGAAGGTTTTTATCAAAACGGAGTAGGAGGCCTTGTCGGTAGAAACGGATGGGAATACTCAGTAGTCGATAAAACAATAGAGATAACCAATTCTAAAACGATCAATCCAAAAGTTGAAGGGGACATTGAAGTCGGAGGGTTTGTAGGAAGAAACGACAGAACGATCGTAAATTGTAGTGCTAAAAATGTAGATGTATATGGAGGACATAGAGTGGGTGGTTTTACAGGAGTTTGTTATTTTGACAGCCACACCGAAAGATGTTCCTCAAGTGGGTTTGTAGAGGGATATGATATAGATTTTGAAAACCTTTTTTATAGAGGGAATGTAGGGGGATTCGTTGGTTATTATGCCTCCTCCATATTACCTCCTCCGACAATGGAACAAGTATTTTCCACAGCAGATGTAAAAGGGTTCGAGAAAGTAGGAGGGTTTGTTGGTGAGGCTGACAATTACCCACCTTATCTAAAAAATGCGTTTTCAACAGGTGATGTTGAAGGAACAGATTACGTTGGAGGTTTCGCAGGAGTCCTTGGTGTAAAAATATACCAAGCTTACTCGACGGGAAACGTCGTAGGAGAAACAAATACTGGCGGTTTCTCTGGAGGAGATTTAGACTATGGGGCAACCGTAGAGAATTGTTATTGGAATAAAGATACTAGCGGGCAGACAGATTCATTTCATGGATTAGGAAGATCGACTGAAGATATGACTTATCCCCACGCTGAAACAAAAGATACTTTTTATGATTTTGATAAAGATGTTTGGGATCTTGGGGACCATGCAATTGTTGAAGATAGAGAAGGAAATACAGGTTATCCCGTACTAAGATGGCAATTAGAAATATTTGATCTAACGATAAATATAGAAGGTGAAGGAATTACTGATCCAGAAGAAGGGACGCATAAATATTATGTTGGGGAAGAGGTTAAAGTTGAAGCGATTTCTAGTCAAGGCTGGTACTTCGTAGAGTGGACCGGGGATTATGAGGGAAAAGAAAAAGAGATAAGCATCGTAATGGACGACGATAAGTTCATCACAGCTCATTTCTCAAAGGAAGTAGAGGTGTATGATCTGACCATAGTTGTGAAAGATGAAGAAAACGAACCGATCGATGCCGTTAAAGTCCAAATAGATGATATGCAACGAACAACGGACGAACACGGGGAAGTGGTGTTTCAAGAACTAGGACCTGGAAGTTACAGATACGAACTTTTTAAAAGTGATTATGAGTTGAAAGAAGATGAAGTTATCGTCGAGGATGATGTTAAGGAAAAGGTCACCCTGAAACAGCTAGAAGAAGGACAACTCAAGATAGAGTTTATCGAGATAGACACAACGGTGGAAGAGGACGAAAAGATAGTTATCAAATATCGTATAGAGAATACTGGAAGTACAACCATCAGGGAGGAGATCGAGATATTAATCAACAGGAACGAAGATGATGCAGATTTGATATTCGAGTACCATAAAATTTATGAATTAGAAGATGGAGAGTCCAAGCAGAACGAAATCAAAGTTAAATTCGAAGAAGTAGGAAATTACAATGTTTCCATCAGTGGTTCTTTACACGAAAGAGCGCTGGATTATCCTGATCCTGTTGGAATTCGGGTCACCACAGTTGAAGAGGATGAAATAAGTTTGTGGATGATCATAGGTATAATCGTTCTATTGGCGATGATCTTAGCGATAACGGGGTACACGATAATTTACCGTTGGAGAACTCAAAAACCCACAGAAGACAAAGAGGGGAGACAAGAAGACAACCGTGAAGAAGATATGAGTTATCAATCTGACGAGTTGAAGTAAGAGTACTAAATAATTGTACAAAAGATGTGTATTCATCGAACAGATATATTGGCTAGTTGATGTGTCCTCTACTTCCTCGGATATTTTTACCTGGTTTTATTTCAGGATGGTATATCGCCCTCTTGGAATATCTTCATGGAAGCTACAAAGAATATGATAGCTATAGCGGTCAGTAACACTAGATGCAACGGATAGACAACACCGTCCAATAAAACCGAATTGTAATCCCAGTAATGGGAGATGGTGAACGGATGTACTGGTTCTAAACTCTCCACTAGATGTCCAGTCGCAAATAATCCGAATTGGACTAATATCACACCGAAGGAGACACCAACTGCGGTCCGTGACTTTTTGAAAAGCACAGCGAAGAACATGGATACTGCGATGATCACCATGAACATGGGAACCGCTATCAACATAGCGATAAGGTAAGCGATGTAAGGAGTTTCGCCCACTGAATAAACTGAGAGCATTATCATCAGACCGACTATGACATGCATGATCAATACAAACAAACTCAAGGCTGAAAACTTTTCCAGAAGATAGCCTTTTCTAGAAACGGATGAGGACAAAAGTACATCCAATCTGTCTTTTTCAAAATCGGTAGTGACACTTTTTACCGAGAGATATGCCAGATAAACACCTACTAATAGTATCCACCAACTGTAAACTTCGATGGAGATGAAACCCTCCATATCAGCCATGGAGAGATCCTCTCTACCTGCAGAAAATAAACGTACAAATGGGGTATCCATGAGCTTCTCGACCGGATCAACAGGTTCTTCTGTTGAGGCCATGCCGATGGGTTTTTCCACAGTTTCACCAATAAGGGCGATCACACCGAAGTATCTTACCTCTTCATCGTTATTCCGTTCGATGATGGTGTGATTATCAGAGGTTCTTTTTATCTCCCTCGGATTCGGCATGTATTGATTGGTATCTTCAACGATACGATACTCTACCGAACCATCAATCGAACCATCGACCATAGTCCAAGATAGATGTATTCCGTCGCCTTCTATATCTATATTTACAAGTTCCGCACCTACTAACTCATCTTCTTCCATGTCTTCCATGACAGAAGGATACAATTGGGCATAACCTGCAGCCACCAGTGTCACTACTATTATGAATATTATGAACCCCTTCCAACCTTTTCGTAATTCCATCGACATTATTTTCCCTTTCATGATATCACCCCTTCACATCCTTTTTTTCAAAGATGGTCAATGCGATGATCAAAAGTACTGCAGCCACCACGAACAATAAACCGATCTCTCCCCAGTTGATGGCTTCACCGAAAAACAGTGAGTTGTGATCCCAATAAGAGATCACGGAAAACGACTTTAAATATTCTAGGCCCTGGGTCAACTCCCCTACAGTTTCTAAACCGAACTGGATCAGTACGAATAAGAAGGCAAACCCCACTGCTTTTTTTGAATCTTCAAGGTACACAGCTGCTAGAAAAGTTGCTGCGATTATCACTAGGAAAACCGGCCACGACAGTAAAGTAGTAATGAAAAGAGTGGAAACTGAAACCGTGCTCAATTCACCCAATGAATACACCGAAGCGACTGTTACGAGCCCGATCACGGTCAAAAGGATCAATGTGTAAGAGGAAATCGTGAAGAATTTTTCAAGAAGATATCGTCTTCTCGATACCGGTTTGGTGAGTAATATATCCATCCTGCCATCGTCGTAATCTTTTGAAACGCTGTTTACAGATATGTAAGCTATGTATATCGCTATCAAAAGGACAAAGAATATACCCCAAAACATTGAAAGAACACTGCGCAGGTCCGAGTAATCGATCCCGAAGGCCTGAAGACCACCGGATCTTTCTACGTTGCTCTCGATGCCGATCATCTCGATGCGACGATTACCATCCTCTCCTTCTCCAACTGCAAGAACCATAAAATATCTTTCTGGTATCTCTTCATTTTCAATACTCAGATCGTAGGTGTAGTTATTTTCAGTTATATTTTCTATTGTATCTTCTGGAACCAACATCTGAGGGATCATCCCGACCTTCAACGTGTAGTTGTGCGCCCATTCTTTTTCTATCCATTCTAATGTTATTTCTTGATAATCTTCACGATCTACGACACTGATCTCTATGTTCTCCGAACCCTCAAGATCGTCTTCAAAGGCCTCACCCACGGAGGGAAACGCTTGCACAAACCCTCCGACTACAAGAGCCATCACTACTAGAAAGACCAAGTAACCTATCCAATTGTTTTTCAGCTCTACAAGTATCGATCTCATCGGCCACTTCCTCCGTCCGAATAATACGTGAGGAATAACTGTTCTAGACTAAAAGTTTCTAGAGACATATTGATTATATTTTGCTTTGAGATCTTCTTGATGACTTCATCGAGATTTTTGGTCACAATCATGGTAGCCCATTTACCATCTATCTCAAAGTCTTCCACACCTTCCATTTTGAATATACTGGTATCAACGTGATTGTCAAATTCTATCTTTAATTTTTTACCCATCTTCTCTTTCAACGAATCAATTTTTTCTATCACCTGTAATTCTCCGTTCCTGATTATAGCGACTCTATCACAGACCTCCTCCACCTCGGCAAGGATATGTGAAGACATGAATATGGTTTTACCCTTATCTCTTTCCTCCCTCAACAGCTTATAAAACTTCTGCTGCATCAACGGGTCGAGACCTGTAGTTGGTTCATCCATTATTATAAGATCTTGATCAGCCATGAATGCCTGAACAATACCAACTTTCTGTTTGTTACCTTTAGAAAGGTTTCCATATTTTTTTCCCATATCTAACTCTAAGCGTTTGGCTAATCTTTTCATCTTAGTTTCATCGGATACTCCACTCTGAGATAATAGAAATTTTAGGATGGTTTTTACCTTTAGATCCTCGTACATCCCAAAATCTCCAGGTAGATATCCAGTTCTCCTGTATATTTCAAGAGAGTCCTTATGGGAATCTAAGCCGAATATCTTCACATCCCCTGCGGTCTTGTTCAAAAGACCGAGGCATGCTCTGATCGTAGTCGTTTTTCCAGCCCCGTTGGGACCCAAGAATCCCATTATCTCCCCTTTGTAGATATCTAAATCAAGATCTTTTATACCGATAACATCGCCATACTTTTTTGTAAGGCCCCTTATCTTCATAACGGGGATTTGGTTTTTTTTCATTTTATATACTCTCCTTTGCTTCTTCTAAGAACGTCTTTATTTCATCTTGATACTCACAATAGAAAGAAGTCAGAAAATTCTCTTTTGCGCCCAATAGACATTCTACTATGTGGGCTTCAGCTTTGATCGTTTTGAAGACTTCGTTGACATCATCATCCCATGACACTTTCTCTATTTGATGTAATCTCCCATGTATCCAAAACCTCATCGTTTGTTCAGGATACTCGGTATCGAAGACACCTTCTTCAACACCCTGTTCTACTATCTCTTTTAGATATGGAACCATGGCTTCGACGGCATCGTGGTACACTTGATTAACAAATCTAGAGATAGGTGAATCACCCATCAAAACCGATGTCAAGTACGCTCTTTCCTTCTTTTCCTGAAGTGACTGTATCCACAACTTCATGAATTTTTCCTGAGCACCCAATATTGGATCATTCGTTATATCATCTAATGTTTCGGTGATGTCTTCCACCAATCTTGCAGTTATCGCCTCTACTATGTCCTGTTTAGAATCGAAGTAATAATAGAAAAGGCCGTGAGTTACACCTACTTCTTCACAGATATCATCGATGGAGGTTTCACTGTATCCTTTCTCAGAAAATAATCTTCCAGCCGCGTCTATCAATTTTTTTTCGTTATCGGTTTCTTTATCTTTCATCCTGACTTCTCCTAACTAATCGTTAGTTAACAAATTTAACTAACTGTTAGTTAGATAACTAAGGTGTTATTTATAAATTTTCCTCAGTGTGTCGGTTTGTAGTATCTAGAAATCATCTATTATAGATATAATATCATCTATAATTAAGAAAGTTGAAGATCTAGAGATCAAGTAGATAATCAAGAATACTCGAGGAAGGAATGAGGGCACAGTAAGAGATAGCTGATCTGATAGAACATATCTCAAGCAAGGATTAGCCTCAGACACCCTCTATCTGCTTTTCACCCTCAATGTGTACACCTTTTGTTTTGGTTATTATTACCTTTGTTCCTTCCTCTATCTCACTGTCCGCTGTAACACTCTACACTTTATTTCCTTAATTTAGTCTAACCTTTCCTGAGATGTCCCAGGATTTATTTTATTGATCACAAAGGCTTCTTCACCCTCCAGGTTAGTCAAACTGAAGGTTGGCGAAGTAGGAAAATAAAATATCAAATAGTGTAGATATACGATAGGCAGTAATCCTAGAAGACCGATAAAGACTAGCACGTATCTCTATCAATCAATATCGATCTAGAGCAATTGTTCTATCTCAAAGATCCACATCATCTTCCTCTTCAAAGATAAAAAGCTCATCTATACTAGCATCGAGAGTTTTTGCTACTTTATGAGCTAGTTCTAGTGAGGGATTGTATTCCCCCTTTTCTAGATAGAGTATTGTCTCCCTCCTAGCGCCGACTTTCTCGGCTAACTCTTTTTGCGTAAGGTCGTATCTAGCCCGATATTCCTTGATCCTCGTTCTAATTTATATCACCCTTTTTTCTGTAAGTCAATTGTAAAAACCCAGCGCTCAATGTCATAACTAAAATTAGTATTGTGTTCGACTGTTGAACCGTTAGTTCGACCGCTTCAAAATAATCGACCCAAAAAATTCCAATCAAGGCCAAGAAAGTTAAAAACCAAGAGACAGAAAGAGCATGGCTTCCCAACTTTCTAGTCCTTTCATCATGTGAAACTTCTCCATAGACGGTATATTTTAAAACCGATGCCACTATTATCGCGATCCCAGCAAAGACGAAAATAACCGTGATAACAATATGTACTTCCATAGCTATTTCGTAGAACAAGCCTAGGAGCATTAGGATAGCTCCTGATATCAGGTTCACTCCCAATTTTTTTCTTTTTTCCATCTAAACCACCATGTTTTTTATTTCGCACATTTTGTTTTCAATTTCTAACATTATGTTAGATATAGTTAACACTAATATATAAAGATATTGTCTAAATCCATAATTTTTAGAATATTTGATTGCAGAAATTCGATTTTTGTGTGTTCTGTTCATCAAATTAGTTTTAGTACTTTTTTACTTTTTATAACAGTTCGAATTTAGTGCTTTTTAATTTAATATAGGATTTTCCACATTTCTCCATATATCTACAATCCTAATACTATTGTTATAATTGTCAAAAGTTTCTACAAATATATATGAGCAATTAGTTTCCTTATTGTAAATAAATAATCTAAAGAAGAGTGTACCTAAGGCTTCTTAAAAGATGTTATATATCTTTCAAGGCGATCTAAGGAATCCCAACGATTTATCATATCGGCCATGTATGGAAGAGCTACAGCTAACCCAAATAGAATGGCATAATCAGAAATCTGGACTAAGGCTTGAACGGGCACCCCATAAACCAGCATATCAGCGATCACAATATATCCAAGTATCATAGCATCTGTGACCCATAGGATGACTATGGGTATAAGCATGAACTTAGTTATTACGTTCGCTATACATTTGGGGTTAGCTATCCTGTATTACACAATTTTCCAGCTGACAAGGCCTCTTAAAGATGAAGCGATAGAGAGTGTGATGAACTCTTCAGAACCTAAAATATAGGCACAGATCTATATCAAAAGTGATACTTTAAAGATCATGCCGTCTGGAAAGGACCATGGTTTTTGAACGGAAAAACGAGCTGGGATGTCCTGTGCAAGGGTGTGGGGAGATATAACGGGTAAAGAATTATAACACGTAGACTTCATATACCGCACAATATGAAGAAGAATGAACAGACTTCCGTGCATATGCTCTTTGAAGTGATAGGAATAACACTACTAGCGTTTATAATATCCGTCATCGTTGGGATCATGTTCCTCATACCTCTACAATTAATGGGGTTCGACATCGAAACAACATCCGTCCTGATCGGTATCGCGATAATAGGTCAGTTGGGTTTTCTGTTCGTAGCGATCTTTTACATACGAAAGAGGAACATCCAAGTCCCCATAGAGATGCCATCTCGTTCAGATATCATCCACATCGCAGGAGGGATCCTCTTGACCTTGGTAACCGCCATAGCACTATCGCAGATACTGTATTTTCTGGATCTGATGCCCGATTCTCCCATGGAGGAGATGGCCGCGGCGGACCCTAGAATACTGCTAGCCCTGGCCTTCCTATCGGTGATATTGGTGGCTCCGGCAGAAGAACTCCTGTTCAGGGGCGCTATACAGGGGAGACTACGTCAGCGGTTTGGCCCAATCCCGTCCATAATGACGGCCAGCATACTGTTCGGGGCTCTGCACCTA
>SL_5KL_010_SEDDRAFT_10000970_pt1 | contig 18035 bp, 18 predicted proteins | sample SodLakKL_010_SED_FD_9118 | JGI IMG/M metagenome (IMG submission 9118)
CGGGACGCCCGAAGCGGTCCTGACGGTCGGTATCGGCGGCAGCGCGCTCGGTGCGGCCACCATCGGCGCAGCACTGAGCGATCAGACCGATGTCGACGCGCACTTTCTCGACAACGTCGACCCCGAGGACACCGCGGCGCTGCTCGACTCGCTCTCGCTCGACGACACCGTCGTCAACGTCGTCTCGCGGTCGGGAACGACCGCCGAAACGCTCGCGAACTTCCTCGTCGTCCGCGAGGCGATGACCGATGCGGGCGTCGACTGGACCGACCAGACTTTCGTCACGACCGGCGACGAGGGGAACCTGCGGGCGATGGCCGACGAGGAGGGCCTGCCGTCGCTGCGGGTTCCAGACGGCGTTCCCGGTCGGTTCTCGGCGCTGTCGACCGTGGGACTGGCCTGCGGGGCCTTGCAGGGACTCGATATCGAGGGCGTCGTCGCCGGCGCACGAACTGAGATGCACTCGCTGTCGGGGTCGATCTACGACTCGCCCGCCTACGCTTACGGTGCGGTGTCGTACGCGCTGGCCGAACGCGGCGCGCTGACGAACGCGATGATGCCGTACGCCGAATCGCTCGAATACTTCGCCGAGTGGTTTGCCCAACTGTGGGCCGAAAGCCTCGGTAAGGAAGGCCTCGGCCAGACGCCCGCCCGCGCGCTCGGCGCGACCGACCAGCACTCTCAACTCCAACTGTACCGCGCTGGCCCGCGCGACAAACTCGTCACCCTCGTCCGCCCTCGCGAGCGCGAGGACATCACGATTCCCGAAACCGACCTCGACGGCCTCGCCTACTTGGGCGGCTCCGGACTGGGCGACCTGCTCGACGCGGAGTTCGAGGCGACCGAAGCCAGTCTCGCCGCCGAGGATCGACCCAACGTCCGCATCGAGGTCGACCGCGTTGACGCCGAAGGCATCGGCGAACTCATGTACGCGATGGAGGCCGCAACGGTGCTGTACGGCGAACTCGCCGGCGTCTCGACGTTCACCCAGCCCGCCGTTGAATGGGGCAAAAAAGCCGCCCGCGGGCTGCTCGGCGGGGGCGACTTCGCCGAGGCCGACGCCGTGGCGAACAAACGAACGTATCCGATCGAGTAGCCGGGTCGATAGCGCGGTTTCCCTGTTTTGCTCCGTGTCGACCACGATTGCGGGGTTGATCCGGGCTATTGTGTCGATCACGGCGGGTAAAATCGGTGTAGCTAACAGGCAACCGAGCCAACTAGCTGGTAGCTAATGGGATCCGAGGATTCGGCCGATGGCTCGCATGACGCGCCCGACGAGGGGTATGAGCCATCCGACTGGGCGCTCCGCGTGCGCCACTTCGGTGAAGTCCTTCTCGTCATGATTGGCGCGTACCTCGTTGCCGGTCTCACCGTGGGCGCACTGACGCCGGCGCTGGAGTCGGTCGGCCTTATTTCGGCCGACGGCAACGACGCACGGCTGGCGCGAACGACGATCCAGTTTCTCGCCATCGCGGTCGTCTCGCTGTGGTTCGCCGACCTCGTCGACACCGACCGCCTCATCGCGTGGGCCGTTCCCACCGCCCGCGTGCTCGGGGTGATCGCTGCCGGTACGGTCGCACTGCTGGCGACCAACATCGGCGTCAATCAACTCATCACCCGACTCGGCTTCGAGAGCGGCGACAACGTCGCCGTGACCGCCGGTGCGGGCGATCCAACCTATCTGCTGGCGATGGTGTTCATTTCGGTTCTCCTTGTTGGCCCCGCCGAGGAACTGCTGTTTCGGGGGGTGATTCAGGGTCGACTCCGCGAATCGTGGGGGCCGTGGCCCGCGATTCTCGGGGCGACCGCTCTGTTTGGCGTGATTCACGCACCCGCGGTTACCGGCGGCACGGGCGCAGTCATCGCCTACATCACGACCGCTTCGATTCTCGGCGTCCTGCTCGGGTATCTCTACGAGCGTACGGGCAACATCGTCGTTCCAGCGGCGATTCACGGCGCGAACAACGCGGCGGTGTTCGGCATTCTCTATTTGGGCGAAATCGGCGTTATGTAAGCGGGTCGCTCGCTGTCATGACGGACGGCTGTGTTCTCGAAAATCCGTCTCTTCTGCGTCGCGTTCGGCTGTTCAGTTCGGATTCTTTCGAGTGAGGTCGCTGCCACAGATCCGACAGCGGTCGAGTTTTTCTTCAACCGTTGTGCCACAGCCGATACACTGGAACACCCAGTTGCGTTGCTCAGTAATGCCGTCTTGGGCGATTACTTGGACGGTGACGTTGAGCCGGTCGGCGACGTTCTGCATCGCGTAATCGTCGGTCACCAGCGTGCCGTCGAGTTCGAAGGCGGCGGCGATGAGCACGATGTCGGTTTCCGACAGTTCGGCTTTGTCGCCGGTTTCGGCGGCCGCTCGGCCGACTTTGTCGACGGTTTGGGCCGACGGAATGTGGATGTGCATGCCCGCACCCTCCTCGGCGTCGAACCGGAAGGCGTGTTCGCCGGTGAGTTCGTCGTGAACCTGCGGAACCGAAGCGGTCGGCTCATCGGTGTGGTACTCGTGAATAAACGCCGACGTATCGAGAATCTGCATGACGTTACCGAGAGATAACGATGTAGTCTTTGACGGCCTGGACGTTGCCAACGGGCACCGTCAGGCGGCCCTCGGCGTCGACGTCGAAGTCGGTTGCCTGTGCGGAAATCTCTTCGTTCGGGACGACAAGAAGGTGTTTGAGCGCCCCGCTTTTGAGATCCATTGTGATGTTGTACAAGTCCCCAAGCTCGGTGCCGTCAGCACCCATTACGGCTTTCCCCGAGAGGTTCTCGGCAAGGATGTCACCCATACATGCGATACTCAGGCCGAGTTATATAAACGCCACGGGGAGCGTCCGACAGTCGGCAGACGGGCCCGTTTCGACCGCGCCACTTTGGGCTCTCGAAACCGGTGTCTGTGGAAACTCGTGAACAGAGTGATTAATTTACTGGGGCCCATAACCCATCTGTGTCGCTTTCGATTCTCACGATTACGGCGATTATTCTCGCGCTCGGAATCGCCGCACAGGTGCTCGCCCAGCGGCTCGAAATCCCGAGCGTCCTGTTTCTCATTCTAATCGGTGTCGCGCTCGGGCCCGCTGGCGTCGGCCTCGTGACCGCCGAGACGTTCGGCGAGGGGCTTTCGACGGTTGTCGGCCTCAGCGTCGCCATCATCGTTTTCGACGGCGCGTTTCAGCTGCGCCGCGAAAAGCTCCGACTCGCCCCGAAAGCAATCACGGGGCTGACGACCGTCGGCGCAGTGGTGATGTTTCTGGGGACTGCCGGGGCCGTTCGGTTCTTTCTCGGCACCGGCTGGGGTGTCTCGCTGTTGGTCGGTTCGCTGTTGATCGCCACGGGCCCGACGGTCATCACGCCGATTCTTTCGGTCGTCACGGTTCGCGAGCACGTTGAGACGACGCTTGAGGCCGAAGGAATTTTCAACGACGTGACCGCCGCGATTCTCGCGGTCATCGTCTTCGAGACGCTCGTGATCGAGTCGACGCCGCTTGCCGCACCCGGCGGCTTTCTTCAGCGACTCGTCGTCGGCGTTGTCGTCGGCGTCGCCATCGCGGGGCTGATTCGGCTGTTCTTCCGACGGGTGGATATCCCCACGGGTGATGCGCCGCGGGTTGCCCGACTCGTTGTGCTCGCGGCGGTTATTTTGGCCTACGGCCTGTCGGAAGCGCTGTTCACAGAAACGGGCGTGGCGGCGGTCGCGACCGCCGGGCTCATCCTCGGCAACTCGACGCTTCCGCACCGCGAATCGATCGGCGCATTCACCCGTGATCTCACCTTGGTCGTCCTCTCGATCGTCTTCATCTCGTTGGCGGCGCTGATCGACTTCGGTACGCTTGTCGGCCTCGGCCTCGCGGGCGTTGTCGTCGTCGTGATTATTACGCTCGTGATTCGGCCGGGCGTCGTGTTCCTCTCAGCGCGCGACCCGCAGTTTACGCGAAACGAACGCTTGTTCGTCAGTCTCGTCGGCCCTCGTGGGATTATTCCGGCCTCGATTGCGACGTTGTTCGCGATCGAACTCATTCAGGCGGGCCAGTCGGAAGCCGCCCAAGTGCTCACCGGCACCGTGTTTTTGGTTATTTTTTTGACTGTTATCCTACAGGCCGGCCTCGCCAGACGGATCGCCACGAAACTCGATGTGATACCCATGCCAACCATCCTCATCGGCGGCGGCCGCGTCGGCCGCATGCTCGCCGAACGACTGGAGAACCGAAACGAAAACGTCGTGATCGTCGAACGCCAGAGCGATCTCGTCGACGACTTGCAGGTCGACGGCTACACCGCGTACTGTGGTGACGGCACCGAAACGCCCGTCCTTCGCGAGGCCGGTGCCGACCGCGCCGAGCGGATCGTTGCGGCGACCGGCGACGACAACACCAACCTGCTCGTCGCCCAACTGGCTCGCACGAAGTTCGGCGTCGAGAGCGTCTTGGCGCGGGTGAACGAACCCGGCAACGTCGGTGCGTTTGAGGCGATTGATGTGATCGCCATTGATGCCGCCAAGGCGACCGCGTGGTCGATCGACAACGAGATCGAACGGCCGGCGATCGCCCACTGGATGACCCAACTCGGCGAGGGTCACGATGTCCAAGAAATCGAACTGACCGCGTCGGATCTGGTCGGCCGGACGATCAAGGAAGTCAACGCCGACATCCCCGATGGCTGTATCGTCGCGGTGATCGGCCGGGGCGGCGACACCCACGTGCCGGCGGCCGACGAGACGCTCGAACACGGCGATCATGTGACCTTCCTCGGCAGTCGCGAGAGCGTCACAGAAGCGGTTCGACGGTTCCATCCCCGCGACTGAACCGAGCGGGCAACTGGTGCGTTGGCAGAAGAACCGCGTTGTCGACGCGGATTGACGACGGACAGCGACTCCGGTAGCGATGTCGACACACCGCAAGCGCGTTGACGACGACGAAAGTTGAAACACTTAACTTCGACCCTCCGTTCTCTGGGTACAACGCGACTTTCTGAGGAATGCTCTCATGTCCGACCACGCTCACTCACTGCGAACGCCAATCGTCGCCGTCCTGGGTCACGTCGACCACGGCAAAACCAGCCTGCTCGACAAAATCCGCGGCTCGGCGGTCAGCGACGGCGAGGCCGGCGCGATCACCCAACACATCGGCGCAACGGCGGTTCCGCTCGAAACCATCGCCGACATGTCGGGAACGCTCGTCTCGGTCACGGATTTCGATCTGCCCGGCCTGCTTTTCATTGACACGCCGGGACACCACTCGTTTTCGACGCTCCGCTCGCGCGGCGGGGCGCTCGCCGACATCGCCATTCTCGTCGTCGACGTCAACGACGGCTTTCAGCCACAGACCGAGGAGGCGCTCGACATTCTCCAGCGCACGGGCACGCCGTTCGTTGTCGCCGCCAACAAGGTCGACACGACGCCGGGATGGAACCCCCAGCCCGACTCACCAATCAAGCCGAGCTACGACGGCCAGAGCCAAAGCGCCCGATCGCGGCTCGACGAGAATCTGTACGAAATCATCGGCGAACTCTCCGATAACGGCTTTTCGGCGGACTTCTACTGGCGCGTCCAGAACTTCCAAAAGAACATCGGCGTCGTGCCCTGTTCGGCGCTCACCGGCGAGGGCGTTCCCGATCTACTGGCCGTTCTCATGGGACTCTCACAGCGCTTCATGAAGAGCGAAATGGAGATCGATGTCGAGGGCCCCGGCGAGGGAACCGTCCTCGAAGTCAAAGAAGAGCGTGGCTTCGGTGCAACGCTGGATGTCGTCGTCTACGACGGCATTATTCGCGAGGGCGACACCATCGTCGTCGGCGGCGTCGACGAGCCGATCATCACCGAGATTCGCGCGCTGTTGCAGCCTCGACCGAACGCCGAAATCCGGGTAGAAAAACGCTTCGAGCGGGTCGAAAGCGTGACCGCCGCCGCGGGTGTGAAAATCGCCGCACCCGACCTCGATGACGCGATGGCCGGCGCGCCCGTCCGGGTCGTCCGCGACCGCCCGCTCGACGAGGTCGTCGACGACGTCAAAGCGCAACTCGCCGAAATCGAGGTCGACACCGCCGAGGAAGGCGTCGTCGTCAAAGCCGACACGCTCGGCAGTCTGGAGGCCATGGCAAACGGGCTTCGCGAGGCCGACGTCCCGATTCTCCGCGCCGAAGTCGGCGACATCGCACCGCGCGATGTGGCGGTCGCAGGCACCGCTCGCGAACCCGAACACCGCGTGATTCTCGGCTTCAACGTCGACGTGCTTTCGAACGCCGAACGCGAGTTGGAGGCCGGCGAGGTTCGATTGTTCAACGACGACGTGATCTACCAGCTTATCGAGGAGTACGAAACCCACGTCGACGAGATGAAGCGCGCCCAGCAGGAGACGATCCTCGACAAAATCGTTCGGCCCGCACGGTTTCAGATCCTCAAAGACCACACGTTCCGCCAGTCGAATCCGGCGGTCGTCGGCGTCGAAATCATGTCGGGAACAATCAAAAACAACACGCGGGTCGCGAAGTTCGAGAACAACGAACCGACACGGGTCGGCGAACTCTCAGGAATTCAGGCGCAAGGCGACGATGTCTCGGCGGCCCGCGCCGGCGAGCGCGTCAGTATTGCCATCGACGGGCCGACCGTCGGCCGCCAAATCGAGGAGGGCGACGAGCTGTGGGTCGAGTTGCCCGAAAAACACGCGAAAATCCTCGAACAGGAGCTCTCGGACGAGATTCCGGCCGACGAGTTGGAGGCGCTGTCGGGGTATCTGAACAAGCGGCGCAAACGCGATCCGTTCTGGGGCAAGTAAGCGACACGTTTGCTCGTTTTACGAGTCGAATTATCTCTTTTCTCGAGTTGCCTGTCAACCGAAGTTTTACCACTTGTCGTGTGCAATATTGTAAATATGGCAAAGGCAACAAAACGGATTCCCGTTCGCGAAGATACGTTTGAAGCGTTAGGACAACTCAAAGGGGCTGGCGAGACGTGGGACGATCTCGTTCAGGAACTCATCGAAGCCAGACAGATGGAAAACCGCCGCGCACTGCTCGAACAAACCGATGACGACGAGTTCGTGCCGCTCGATGAGGTTTGAGCGTGGATTTCACTGTCTTGGTCGGCGAACAGCCTCGTGATTTTCTCTCTGACGCGGACGCCAAAACCGAACGAATCGTCCGTACGAACCTCGAAAAATTGGCCGACAACCCCTATCCGCGTCCGGGAGCCGGCGGTGGCGACCGCGAAAAACTCCCTGTCAATGGCCGAGAAATGTATCGGCTCCACATCGGCCGCACCTACACCGCATTCTACACGATCCACGAGAACGAAGGTGAAGTGCGCGTCCGAGAAATCCTCCCCATTGACGACGCGCACAAACGGTATGGGACGTGACAGTGATACTCACCTGAGCCGGTGGATCGCGCTCAACTGCGTTTGTGAACGGCTCAGCGCCTCGCCAATCACTCCTGGCCGTTTTATTCCGTCGTTTCGACCGTCCGAACCCCGTCGTCGTCAACAATCCGTTTTTGTGGAATAATCGCTTTCGGCTCGCGACCGACGGTGAAAAATCGCTCCGTTCGGGTGAGTTCCTCTTTCGCCGGGCTTGGCTTGTCGATCGTCTCGTACTCGACGGCGACGCCGTCGTCTTCGGGCGCGATGCGCACTGCGGTTAGCTGGTAATCGGGGTAGAACACCGGCGGCAGAATGCCGATGATGCCGTCGCGACGGTAGAGTCGCTTGAGCCACGTGCCCGTGTTGACAATGAGCCCATCTTCGACCTGTTTGACGCCCGGGCGGTGCGTGTGGCCGTAACAGAACACGGCCGTCTCGCTGCCGGCGAACAGCTCGCGGGCGACGTCCGCGTACGGCGTGGCGGGATCGACCGTCAGTTCGGTTTCGAACACGCCGAACCGGTTGATTGTTTTGCGGGCGTCGCGGCGGAAAAAGTACAGCGGAATCGCAACGAGCAACAACAGTCCCGTGACTGCGACGTTGATCGAGAGCAAAAACCACGCGGCCTCGCCGGCGGCACCGAACTGCGAAATGAACGCCTCGGTTCGGTCGACCGGCATCGACCAGACGCCGACGAGATCCAACCCCGCCAGCACCGCCAGCACCGCGCTGATGTTGAACAGCAACAAAAACGGCACCAACGAGTAGCGCAACAACGGGTTCATTTCGCGGTAGAAGTACTTCGAGATGACCCACACCGGCATTCGTTCGGTTGGCGTCACCGCCTGCACGTCTTTGAGCCAGTTGTACCGCCCGCGATCGGAGAGTTGGCCGGCGCGACTCGTGACGAGCGTGTTGTAGTAGTAGCCAAGCGGCGTGGCCTGGGGATTGCCCCAGTCCTCGATTCGATTGTTCGGATCCTGCTGGTGGCCGTGTTCGAAATGGACGACGTGGTCGCCGACGCGCCGTTCGATCGCGACGTCGGGCACGAGGTCGACGTTGTACGCGGCAAACCGCTCGATGTAGGCGTCATACGCCGCCAACTCGTGGTCGTGGTTGCCCGGCAGCAACGTGATTTGAATCTGTTCGCCGGTTGTGCGAAGCTGTTCGAACAACACGGGGTACGTCGATTCCAGCACGTCGAATTTCTCGATTCCGTCGACCGTGGTGAACTCCCAGAGGCCGAAGGCGTCGCCGTTGATGACGAGTTCGGCGTTCTCCTCGGTCCGTTCGAGCCGTTCGAGAAACTCGAGCAGCTCATCGAGAAACTCGACCTCTTCGAGCTGCTCGTCGCCACCGATGTGGAGGTCGCTAATGACGTAGTAGACGCGGTCGTCATCGGCGTTCATTACCGAACGATTTCGTCTCTGGGTGATAAAGCCGGCGCAGCAGCCGCGCCGTAATCGGTGGTGGCTCTCTCGATGGAGTCACTCTTCCGACAGCCGCCGGTATGTCCCACATTTTTGTTCATTGCGGTTGCAGAGCACGTATGGACAAGATTGCCTTCGGCACTGACGGCTGGCGTGCAACCCTCGACATTTTCACCGACGAACGGGTCCGCATCGTCGGCGAAGCGGTCGCAACCTACCTCCTCGATGAGGGCTACACCGCGCCCGTCATCGTCGGCTACGACGCCCGCGAAACCTCGCCTGGTTTCGCTGAGAGCCTCGCCGAAATCATGGCCGGCCACGGCTTCGACGTGCTGCTGCCGAAACGCGACTGCCCAACCCCCGTCGTTGCTCACGCAATCGTCGACCGCGGTCTGTCCTGTGCGCTGATGGTGACCGCCTCGCACAACCCCCCGGAGTACAACGGCGTCAAGTTCATTCCCGAGGATGGCGCGCCCGCGCTGCCCGACCGCACCGAGAAAATCGTCGAAAACCTCGCCGAACCCGACCTCCTCCCCGAGGATCAGTGGGGCGAAATTCGCGAAATCGACCCGGTTCCCGACCACGCGGCCCACGCGACCGACCTCGTCGGCTCGGACCTCTCGGATCTCACCATCGTTTATGATGCGCTCCACGGCAGCGGTCGCGGCGTCACCGACAAACTCCTCGAATCGGCCGGTGCGGAGGTGATCACCCGGCGATGCAATCAGGATCCGACGTTCGGTGGCGGCGAACCCGAGCCGAGCCCACACAACCTCCAACCACTTGCTGACGCGGTCGAGGAACACGACGCCGACCTCGGCATTGCCAACGACGGCGATGCCGACCGGATCGCGATCACGACGCCCGAACGCGGCTATCTCGACGAGAACCTGTTTTTCGCGGCCGTCTACGACTATCTGCTCGAATCCGATTCGGGTCCCGCGGTGCGGTCGGTGTCGACGACGTTCCTCATCGACCGGATCGCCGAGGCCAACGGCGAGGAGGTCGTCGAGGTTCCCGTCGGCTTCAAGTGGATCGGCAAGGCGATGGGCGAAACGGACGCGCTGATGGGCGGCGAGGAATCGGGTGGCTTCTCGATTCGCGGCCACATCCGCGAAAAGGACGGCGTGTTGATGGCGCTGCTCGCCGGCACGGTCACCGCCGCCGAACCGCTCGATTCACGGGTTGACCGCCTACTCGACGAACACGGCGAGATTTTTGCGAGCAAACGCAGCGTGGGCTGTCCCGACAGCGAAAAAACGCGCGTGCTCTCGGATCTCTCGGATCACATTCCCGAATCGGTCGCCGGCAGCGCGGTCGCGAAAACCGTCACGCTCGACGGCTTCAAACTCCTGCTCGAAGACGGCTCGTGGCTGCTCATCCGGCCGAGTGGCACCGAACCGAAGCTCCGCGTCTACGGCGAATCCGGCTCGCTCGACCGCCTCGAAACCCTGCTCGATGCCGGCGTCGACCTCGTCGAACCGCTGGTCTGAACGGAGACGGTTCACTGGGTTGGTCCGCTCTCGCGCCCGCGTGTGAGTATATCAAACCGGATGCCTTTTTATCGGGGCCTTGCGTAGATGTGTTTATATGTTCAAGGCCATCGTGAGTGCGCCGACGCTCAAGGATGCGCTCGATTCGGTGAGCGTGCTGGTAGACGAGTGCAAGATCCGGCTCAACGAGGAGGAGTTCGCCATTCGCGCGGTCGACCCCGCAAACGTCGGGATGGTCGACCTCTCGCTGGACGCGGCGGCGTTCGAGTCCTACGACGCCGACGGCGGCGTGATCGGCGTCAATCTCGGTCGCCTCGAAGACATCGCCGGGATGGCAAACAGCGACGACCTCATTCATCTCGAACTCGACGAGGAAACCCGGAAACTCCACATCCAGATCGACGGCCTCTCGTACACGTTGGCGCTCATCGACCCCGACTCGATCCGCCAGGAACCCGACATTCCCGAACTGGATCTCCCCGCGAGCATCGTCCTCGAAGGCAGCCAACTCAGCCGCGGTATCAAGGCCGCCGACATGGTCAGCGACCACATCGCGCTGCGAGTCGACGAAAGCGCCGAGGCGTTCTACATCGAGGCCGAGGGCGACACCGACGACGTCGACCTCAAACTCGACCGCGACGACCTGATCGATCTCACCGCCGGCGCGGCCGACTCGCTGTTCTCGCTCGATTACCTGAAGGATATGAACAAGGCGATTCCGAACGACACCGAGGTCACCATCGAACTCGGCGAGGAGTTCCCGGTCAAACTCCACTACGAGTTCGCCGAGGGGCTCGGACAGGTCACCTACATGCTCGCGCCGCGGATCCAGAGCGACTGAGCGGGTCGCTGTCGGCAGTCTGTTTTTTCATCGTTGTCGCCGTTTTCAGCAGGCGTTTCATTCACGTTTTCAGCAGGCTCCCGACTCACGTTTTCAGCGGTGGCGGTCGATCACCGATTTGGCCTCGTTTGCGGCCTGTTTCCACCCGTAGCCCGACTCGTAGACGTGGCGTTTTCGCTCGACGAGCTGTTCGGGCGTCGACTCCTCGAAGCCGCCACGGGCCCACGTTCCGGACTCTCTGAGCCAGGAAACGACGTTTTCCTTTGTTTCGGGCCACGAGAGGTCGACCATTTCGTACCACGCGATCATCGCAAACACCGCGTGGTCGTGACAGCCCGGCACCGAGCCGTGTTGGTAAATCGTCGCCATCGGCTCGGTCGAGGGCTCCGAGACGAGTTCTTTGTACTCTTCGGCAGTCAGCAGCCGAAGCGTGCCGTCGTCATCCTGTTCGACCCGGCTGACGGTTTTGAGCGTTTCGAGCGCAGCTTTGTGTAGTCCGCTCCACTCGCCGTGGACGGCGTCGCGAAGCTTCGATTCGGTTGGATGACGCCGCTCACCGCTGCCGACCGCGTCGCCAGCGGCCGGATTGGCCGTCGTCAACACCGCGATGATGTCGGTGTAGGCCTTTTCGATCGTCGGCCACGGCGTTCCCTCGAACCGGCAGTCGGGCTCATGGAGGCTGTTTGTCGTCCGACAGCCGGGACAGGGATAGCTGAATCGCGGCACATCTGGTGGTTCGCTGCAGCCCGATTATAGCTTACGCCCTCGACGCCGCGACCGACATCGTTGCTGTCGACACCGCATCGACACCGCACACACTCCCACTCGCTCGACCGACGCCACCGGGGACCGTCGGGCTTATTCTCCCCGGCTTTGAACAGCGACCATCGATGGCGATCAACCCGCTGTACGCTCGGTATCCGTTTCTGTCGGCCGCCCGCAAGGCGGTTTCGGCCACGGCGGTCGACCTCGGGACGCTGATCGCCGACGGCCAGCCCGCGGTCGAGCGCGGCCGCGAGCGGGTCGAACGCGCGTTGCTGTCGGGGGTTGTCGACTCGGAAACGCCTGACGAGTGGCGCGTCGAGGACGAACTGCTCTCGTATCCGATCGCCAGAATCCTCGTTTCGTTGCTCGACTCGCCGGCCGCCGTCGACAAGTACGCCGCCGCGGAGGCAAAAACCGCGATCGAGCGGTTCGAAGTCGACACCGAACGGGGTGACGACGGCCTCCGAAGCACGACCACCGCCAGACTCGACCGCGATACGCTGCTGGCCGAACTCGACCTCACCGAGGCGGTCAGGCCCGAAGGGAACGCTCGCGCCGGCGACGACCCCGATTGGTTCCGCGTCGGCGTCGGCCACTATCTCCAACTCGCTTCGGGTGCGCGCGGCGACCGCTGGCGACTGGTCAACCGCGAAGTCGTCGCTGGCGATGTCCGCGTCGAACGCGACGAGCTGTTTCGACTGTTCCGGACGGCAATCCGCCGACGGGTCGCCGAGGGACTCCCGTTTGATGGGCTCACCGAGGGCGAGGGAATCGCCGCCGAGTTGGAGGCCGAACTCGCCGACCTCCGCCGGCTGCTTTCACAGCGCGCGGCGGTCGGCGAAATCGATTTCGTCGCCCGCGAACTGTTTCCGCCCTGTATCGAGAATCTCCTGCAGAAAGCCGAGGAATCCGTTGACCTCGACGCTCCCGAGAGCTTCACGCTGATGGCGTTTCTGACGGCCATCGGGATGGACAGCGACGAAATCATCGCCTTCTGTGCGGACTCCTCGCTTGCGCCCGAGGGAATCCGCTATCAGACCGAATATCTCTCGGATGATCGGGGCACCCAGTATCCGCCGCCGTCGTGCGAAACGCTCAGCGCCTACGGCATCTGTCACAACGAGGACGACCACTGGCAGACGGCGGCACATCCGCTCGAATACTACCGCACACAGGTCGACGCCGTTGGCGACGAACTCACCGACTGGCGAGAGCGACACGGCTCGTAATCACCCGAAACCGTCCGTTTCGACTCGCGCGACTACTCGTCGCCTTTGAGCCGTTCGAGCACCACGCCGACGAGGGCCATCAGCAGAATAAAGCCGCCGAGCGCGGCGACGAGCGCCAGTGCGCCGGCTTCGGGGAGACCGTCACCGCCGTCGTAGACGATGCCGATCGTGACGAGCGACGCGACGAACAGGCCGACGGCAACCAGCGAAATAATCGTTTGCCGACGAACTTCCGCGTCGATTTCCATACATCGCGTTTTTCCGGCCATCGCAAAAGCGCTTCGAAACGGTCGACCCGCTTTGGCGTTCTGTGACGCCAGTTGTGTCCTATCCGTGTCACGTCCGGCGAATTTTGTTGATCCTCGTTGCTCCCGGCTCACAGATCATCAAGCGTGGTTCGCGTGCTGTGGCCGACGAACTCGTCGAAGTCGACGCCGTCGGAGAGCGCGGTCTCCTTTTTGACGCGGTAGTTGCCGCCGTCGGTCACGTGGAGGTCGCCGGGGTGGAAAAAGTACCAGTCCTCGCGGTCGAATCGAACCGCAATCCGGCTTTTTGCGCCGAAGTTCTGGGCAAAGTAGATGAGCGCCTCGACCTCCTCGCCGGCCAGATAGATGGGTCGACCGCTGCTGGCTTTCGCCTCGATGGCGTAGAACCGCTCGCCGTCGCCTGCGAGCACGTCGGGCAGTTCGCGCTCGGTTGCGCTGCCGCTGGCGGGCGCGCGCATGACCGCAAACCCCGCCTCGTCGAGTCGGTTGACGAGTTCGCGTTCGCGTCGGTCGCCCTTTCGGTTCGCGCTCATCGCCATTCACGTCCGTGGTTCGGTCGGTGCATACCACGGGTTGTCGACTCGTGATAAAAAGCCCGACGCACCCGCTGACGTCTCGACTCTCCTCAGTTCGTCAGCACTATGACACTGGAGTCGTTGCTGCGGTTGCTCTCACTCGTGTGTTCGACTACTCAGAAGATCACTCGCCGCTGGCTTCCTGCTCGGCGCGGTCGTCTGCCAGCGCGTTCGACCCCAAATAGATAAACACGAGCGAGGCGCTCACAATCACCAGTCCAAGCGTCTGCTGTCCACCAACGTTCAAAAATACCCCTACGAGGACCAACACACAGGCAAGTCCCATATATGCCCAACCGAGTTTCATACTGAAGGGTTGGACGTGGTCATCTTAAACAATCGGTGTTTGCCACTGGCTGTGCGTACACCGCAGCGTCAGTTTGCGGTTCGCGCAACCGCCAAATGAACGACAATCCCCACAACGAATGCGAGGCCCAGATTCGTTGCCACTGCCAGAATCCCGATGCCAACCGACAGCGCGAGGTTCTCCGACTGCAGGACGCTTTTGCCGAGGACGATTGCAATACTCACCAACAACACGCCAAGCATCGCCAGTGGAAACGCGCCGAGCAGCGTGACCGATGCAAAAAAGGCGGCACCCAGATATCCCCCGCCGAGGATGACGTTGGCACCGCCGGTTCGCGCGCCGAACTCGTACTTTCCGGCGACGCCATCGCAGCCGTGACACATCGGAATTCCCCCAACGGGAATCGCGAGCAGATTCGTCGTTCCCATGCTCATCGATAGCTCATCGGGCGTCACGTCCTCCTCGAAGAGATCCGCAAACAACAGCGAGGTCGCCAGCGCGGCGTTCCCGACCGTCATCGCTAGCTGTGCAACCATGCCGTCGACGGTGCTCCGGGTCATCCCGGTGGCGAGCGCCGGTGTCGGCGGCAGTCCCGGCCATTGGGGAGTCGGGAGCCCTGTCGCCGTGACTGCAACTGTCCCTCCAGCGAGCAACACCGCCAGCGCGCTCATGTTTTTGTACCCCACAAGCACGATTGTCGTCGCGACGAGCACGCCAATCGCCGCAAGAAACAGATCCGTCCGCACGAACTGGAGTCCGGTTTCTACGAGGAGCAATCCGACGGCAAACTGGACGCCTCGAATAACGGGCTCGCCAATCCATTTCTCGACTTTCGCCAACGTTCCCGTGAGGCCGATCGCAAGCAGCAAGAAACCGAGAATGAGGCCGGCAAGCGCGAGTTCTGCGTAGGTAAGCGCGCCGGCGATCGCAAGGGCCGCCAGCGCCTTCATGGGCTCGACCGAAACGGGCAGTCCGTAGACAATCCCCCAGACGATCTGAAACACGCCAAACGCAATCAACACGTGTGGAAGCGACACCGACGTCACCAGCGCCAGCGCGACGAGCAGTGGCAGAACCGTAATTGAATCTCCTATCGCGCCCGTGAGCTCGTTTCTCCCGAACGCAAGGCGGCGCTTTCCGAAACGAGTGGATAAAAACGCCATATTCCGTCGATTATGTCGACAACGCGGTTAATAGTTCTCAGTAACCAATGGCCCTATCGGTGTGTTCTGAACGTAACCAAAATACGCAACCCGTTGTTTTTCATGACTGCACGAATTGGATCGTACAGTACCGGTTTGGATTATGTTCCGTGATCCCAGCTGCCCATGTAATCGCGCTGGGTGTCGGTCAGCGAGTCGTGGGCAACGCCCTCCGCAGCGAGTTTGATCTCGGCGATTTCCCGGTCGAGATCGTCGGGCACATCGTGGACGCCGGGTGCGTAGTCGGCCCCGTTGTCGGCGAGTTCGCGGACGGCAACCGCCTGTACGCCGAAGCTCTGATCCATTACTTCGACCGGATGGCCGAGCGCAACCGGCGCGGCGAGATTAACGAGTCGACCCTCCGCGAGCACGTTGAGCCGCCGGCCATCGGGCATCTCGTAGGCCTCCACGCCGTCGCGAGCCTCGTAGACGTCGACCGCTCGCTCTTCGAGCGCAACGAGGTCGATCTCGATATCGAAGTGGCCGGCGTTCGCCAGCAGGACGCCGTCTTTCATTTCGTCGAAATGCTCGTCGACGACGACGTCGCGGTTGCCCGTTGTCGTCAGAATCAGGTCGGCCTCGCTGGCCGCTTGCGCCATCGGTTTCACGTCGTAGCCCTCCATGTGGGCTTCGAGCGCCTTGCGTGGGTCGACTTCGGTGACGGTCACGTTCGCGTTCTGGCCGGCGGCCTTCTTCGCGACGCCCTTGCCACAGTAGCCGTAGCCGGCGACGACGACGTTCTTGCCCGCATACGAGAGGTTCGTCGTCATCGCAATCGTCGCCAACGACGATTCGCCGGTGCCGTGAACGTTGTCGAAGAGCGTCTTCATCGGCGTGTCGTTCACGGCGAAAACCGGGTAGTGCAGCGCGTCGTCACGCTCCATTGCGCGAATACGGTGGACGCCTGTCGTCGTCTCCTCGCAGCCGCCGACGATTCCGTCGATCAGTTCGGGGTACTCCTCGTGGATCCGGAAGATCATATCACAGCCGTCGTCGACCGTGATCGTCGGTTCGTGGTCGATGACGGCGTCGATGGCGTCGTAATACCCCTCGTCGTCGACGCCGCGAACGGCGTAGGAGGTGATGTTTTCGTGGGCGTCGAGCGCGGCGCTCACGTCGTCGTGGGTCGACAACGGGTTGCAGCCGGTGATGGCGACCTCCGCGCCGCCGAGCGCGAGGAGTTCGACCAGATTGGCGGTTTTGGCCTCGACGTGCATCGCCATCCCGATCGTCTCGCCGGCCAGCGGTTGGTCGGTTTCGAACTCCTCGCGGAGTGCCTGCAGAATCGGCATATGCTGCAGCGCCCACTCCATCTTGCGTCGCCCCTCGGTTTGGGCGGCCTCGGTGTCTTCGAGGTGCGCAGAAACCGGCGGGTAGGCTGATTCGCTCATAGGCCGTGTTCGCCGCAGACGGTGAAAACGGTACCGAACTCCCAAGCCAAGCAGGGGACTACCCGCTGGCAAACACTGGGTTGTGGCGGATCGGATTATGAAAAGAGATACGAGATAACGATCACCACAGGCAACAGTGCAATAAAATACAACAGTCCTATGAACGGATCCGGCGGAGACACAATTGTAGCGAGGCCAAACGCCAGGAGACTACCGATCACACACAGCTTTACAAACTGAGCGAAGTCAGCGGTTCCCATATCGTCTGTCGTGAAATCAGCCTGATAATTGTTTGGATCAGTGGTACCGTACACCAACTGAGTGTCACCGAGTGGCTACTGAGCGCGGTCGACCAACGCTTCGGCGGCCTCGCTGGCGCGCTGTTTGATCGCCGCCTCGTCGAGCGTTTGCACCTCGCGTTCCTCCATCAATACCTCGCCATCACAGATCGTATGACGAACATCAGAGCCCCGAACCGCGTAGGCNAGNTGGCTGATGTAGTCGTGGACGGGCGTGAGATGTGGGGCGTCGAAGTCGACGACGGCGAGGTCGGCCACACCGCCGGCTTCGACGCGGCCAACGGGTAGGCCGATCGCCTCGGCACCGTTTTCGGTCGCCATTCGGACGACCGACTCGGCGGCCACATCCCGGGCGTCGCCCGCGGCCAACTTCCCGATCATTGCCGCATCCCGCATCTCGTCAAAGAGATCCAGATCGTTGTTCGAGGCCGCCCCGTCGGTGCCGATGGCGACGTTCACCCCAGCGTCCAGCAAACGCTGAATCGGCGCGATGCCGCTGGCGAGTTTCATGTTCGAGGCCGGACAGTGAACAACGCTCGCGCCGCGGTCGGCCAGCAGATCGATTTCGGTGTCGTCGACGTGGACGCAGTGGGCGAGGAAGTCGCCCGCGGCGAGCGCTCCGTGGTCGGCGGCGTACTGCAGCGGCCGGACGCCGTGTTCGTCGACGATGGGGTCGACCTCCTCGGTCGTCTCGTTGGCGTGGTAGTGAATCGGAATGTCGTCGTCGCGGGCTTTCTCGGCGAACTCGGCGAGATATGGGCTCTCGGCGGTCGTCAACGAGTGCGGCATGAGTGCCGTCGTGATTCGGCCGTCGGCCGCCCCGTCGAACCGGCGGGCCATTTCGAGGCTCTCGTGGGCATCGGCGCGGGCGGCCTCCTCG
>SL_5KL_010_SEDDRAFT_10000972_pt1 | contig 18027 bp, 20 predicted proteins | sample SodLakKL_010_SED_FD_9118 | JGI IMG/M metagenome (IMG submission 9118)
ACCTGTCCTTTCTTTATGTGTCATGGAGAGCCAGCTTCCTGAAGACATCATGGATAGCCGGCTTTTTGAGGGCATGACCGTAGCAAAAGGGGGAGACTACTTTTGTTATATTGGCTATGTGCATGTTGCCAAAGAAAGCCCCATTGCCGCAAATGCGCAGAAATTCATTGACAATATAGCCGGTTTGGGCAAGGAAGTTGTCTTCATCCACGACGACTGTTATGCCATGGCACATGCCAAGGTTGAAGATTATGGCATTACAGTTCCCTTCAAAATTATGCATATCTTCGATTACCTGCGTAACTATCTAAGGAATCACCAGGATAGCATTATCAAGCTGAACATGAAAATTGCTTATCAACGCCCCTGCGCTTCGAGGTATACTCCGGAAAAAGATGTTTTCCTCGATGAAATTTTACAGCTCATCGGGGTTGAACGGGCAAGCAGGAAGTATGACTATGGTTTACTCCCAGGAGGATAACTTCTTATTCTTGACTTTCCATATCCAGCAAAATTGAAGGCTTTAGAAATCCCCTTTACGACTATGGTATTCTGGATCAGTGCTATGAAATGTTTATGGGTACGAAGCATCTAAGCTCTGTGGAACAGGACGAAATCTTAATCAATGGTCGGATGTGAATTATTTAAGTGCTCGGATCAGCCTAAAATTCAAGACCGATAGGAGCTCTAAAAATGGTTCCTCTATGGCATTATCTAATATATATATTTTTGGGCATACTGGCTTTTTTCATTTTTCGCTTATTATTACATCTTCTAATCAGGTTTATCAGCAATCAAAAAGAGCGTCCTTTGACATTCCGTGTTGATGATAACTATGATTATATTAAGGGATGGCAAACAGAACCTGAGGATAACAATGGAGATAGTGATGATGAGAGATAGGAGGCTCTTAAATAATGAAGTACCCTTTGGGAGTTGATGCAGAAGGTAATGCCTTGGATTGCGACAAAGATGAATGGGCCTGGTGGGTAATGGATGCAGAAATAGAAGGTTCTGAGTAGGCTTGAAGGAGGTATTTTTATATAATGCTATCACGAACTATTGATACTTGGATAGATATTGAAGCATCCCCTGATCGCATTTGGGATGTATTGGTAGATTTTCCCAAATGGAGCACATGGAATTCTTTTATTCCATTAGTGGAAGGCATTTTACAAGAAGGTCAGACATTGAAGATTCAGGTTAATCCGCCTGGTCTTAAAACAATGACCTTCCGACCCAAAATATTCAGCCTCACACAAAATAAAGAGATCATTTGGGGAGGAAGTTTTCTTGGGATAGTTTACAGAGGAGAACATTTATTTCTACTAGAATCGCTTAATGAAAATCGTACGAGATTTAGGCAAATAGAACGCTTTCATGGCCCTATGGTTTTGTTTATGGGTTCAATGATTAAAAAAACAAAAAAAGGTTATCATCAAATGAATATTGCATTGAAGAATCGAGTCGAAGATGTAGAATAAGCTTAGGCTCAGAAACACAGGGAACGGTTCTTTTGTGCTGTAATCTTTATTAAGGCAATTTTAATGCAACGCCGATTAAAAAGCCTCGTAGAGGATTAAAAAGAAAGGGATTAAAATAAAATATACAGACTTAAGAAACATTTTTGGAGAGAACAACATGGAAGCTTTTGCAGAATATTTGGCACGTATGGATAACCAGCAACATCGAGCTAGAATGGAAGAAGTTTTGTTTTGGGTAGCCAAGAAGTTTCCAAATTTAAAACCAAAAATTGCTTGGAATCAACCTATTTTTACCGATCACGGCCCATTCATTATTGCCTTCAGCGTAGCCAAACATCATATGTCTGTTGCGCCTGAACAGGCAGGGATAAATATATTTACAAGGGAAATATTACAGACAGATATAGGTTTTATAGACATGGTTAGAGGTGAGGGGTTTTAGGGGAATTGATGATTGTTATTCCCATTGAGAAGAAAGAGGGCACAGTTTTCACTGTGCCCAATGTATATAAAAAGAGGGGGTCAACTCACTCTCTATTTTAAACCGTGAAGATTGCAAGAATATTACAATCAGGTTGTTTTTTAGTTACATTCCTTGAGATATACCTTTGCTTCTGATTTATAGTGACATTATAACTTATTAACCACACCTTACAGGCTGCTGGTTTGCTTCACGTGAATATATAGGTTATTATTGCAAGGTAAATTCATAATTATTATTAATACGGTGGGGAGTGCTGTCTAATGGAAAGAAGGTTTGACTATGGCATAATGACGGAGATTAAGCAAAGGTGGTCACCACGAGCATTTAGCGATAAGGAAGTGCCTGAGGAAGTGCTGCTGGCCTTGCTGGAAGCTGCACGTTATGCACCTTCATGCGCTAACGAACAACCCTGGCGTTTTGTGGTGGCCAACAAGCAGGATGATCTGGAGAAGCTGAGGGCAGTTCTAGATCCCGGCAATCAGAAATGGGCCCACCGGGCTCCCTTGCTGATTCTGATTGCAGCCGATAAAATTACTCGAAGCAAAGGCGAACATAACCGTTGGAATATGTTTGACGCTGGAACGGCCTGGGGCTTCCTTTCTCTGGAAGCGCAGCGGCGCGGTTTAATTACCCATGCTATGGGCGGTTTCAATGTTGAAAAAGCGAGACAGGCTTTTCAGATTTCCGACCAGTACGATCTAATGACTGTCATTGCTGTTGGTTATTATGGTGATAAGAGCGAGTTAAGTGAATTTAACCAGGGTCGCGAACACCCTAACACTAGAAAAGAGATTAAAGAGCTGCTGATTTAGCTGCTTCCTTGTGATGCCATGTCCAGACAGGAGTTAATAAAAATACAAACATTTTAGCAGCGGGTAACCAAGATAAAACGAAATTAGCTGGTCACAAGAAAAGCAATAAGCACAGAAAGGCAGAAGATTTAATAAATACGGGACAAGATATTTGGATTATTGACGAAAATGATTTCCTTAAATTATGCAAACTATAACGCTTCCTTGGGTAGAAGTTTATTGTAAATTATTGGAATGGGTTGTTTCAAAGCAACTATTTAAAATAGCAGTAACCTCTAAAATGTGATTAGTTTGCAGCTTGAATTTCATCAATAAATCTTATTACTTCTTCATTACTCGGGATATCTTTCATTGAGTTTCCGTAATGCACATAGCGCAAAATGCCTTGTTTATCAATGATCATTTGNGCTGGCATACGGCCAAGTTTAATTATACTAAAATTTTGCCCATATAAATCTGCCACTTTATGCTCAGGATCTGGAATGCCAATAAAAGGCATGTGATTATCTTCCCAGTACTTAGCGAAGGCTTCTTTTCCCTCAGGCCCTACTGCAACAACAATTGTCTCTCTTTCTTGAAATAATGAGTAATCTTGACGCAACTGCGCCATATGCTTTCGGCAAAAAGGTCAAACAAATCCTCGGTTAAAGACTAAAAACATATTTTTTTGACCCCGGTAACTAGAAAGAGTAAATTCATTTTCCTGCCAATCCAAAAGAGTAAAATCTGGAGCTGTTTTACTCAATTCAATTTTCATAATAACTCTCCTTACATTAAACTCTTAAGGTAGCTATAGAGTTTTTGATTTTGATGGGCGATCTAATGTTTTGATACCTTTCTAAATATAGGGCTTATTCCACAGGAGGGTTAACTTCCACCAACAGCTCATTATGTTTAATGAATCCCGGAACAAAAGGTGGATTATAACGGGCCAATTCAATGGATCCTATGGCAGTGATTTGTTTTGCTTTTAACCATTCTATTAACTCATGTTTCTTTTTCTCTATGATCTTCTGATTAATATTGCCTGAAAAAGATATTGCTGCCAGGTAACGCTTGGGTATTTCCTGAAGCTGAATATTAGAGGGCATTGGCTGTGGCAACTCTTCCATGCTATATGCTTTGGGCATCACAAAAGCTATCGTAGGCTTTTCAGCATCCAGATTGTTTATAACTGGTGCGGTCATGGCTATCTTTTTTGATTCCCGGTTCCTTCCGCTAATATAGCTGAATAAGTGATTAAAACCAGAAGTGCCTTTTAAATTATTTTCCTGACTGACTGCAATAATCACCGGATCATAAAGACGAACCTCAAAATTACCCTCCTTAATTACAGTTTTATAAGATGCTTTTTCAACTGACATGTTCATCACCTGCCTAAGTCATTATACATCTAAACCATAAAATAAATATAGTTTTGATTTACCCTGGTCTTAAGGCTGGTATTTCTGAAGTCCTGTGCAAATTTGGCAAGACTTTTTTAGCGATCCCCAAAACCGCCGATGTAGGCTGAGTTTGGAAAGGGTTATTTCGAGATTCAACTTTTATGGCACCGGCTTGTCCGGGTTAGGGAGAATATAACTATGAATATGCTGTAAGGAAGAAAGCCCCTTGAGCACAACTTCCTCCGGGGGTTGTTTTTATCAAGAGGATGACTATTAAGATAATATTGGTAAGTATTATTCGAACCGTTTACAAAGCCTCTTTCCAGCAACCCTGAAGAGATTGTATCCTAAATTTTAAGTTTGCCAATGTTTTAACAAAAAGCTATAATAGTGGCATCATTTTATAAAACAAAAGAATAAATGGAGGAAAAGAGATAAGTAGAAACTGTAAAAATCAAGAAAGCAAAGGCGATATTCACAAGTGATGCCGGTATTATTATGGTCGCAAAATCACTGCTTGAAGAAGACAAAGTAAGATATTATGCCAAAAATGAAGTATCACAGTATTTGTTTGGAGGTGGCACCTTTGGAGCGGGCTTTAATCCAATGACCGGACCTACACAGCTTCAGGTTAGTAAAAATGACTTTGAGGAAGCGGTAGCGTTGCTGAAAGATATAGAGGAGTGGTGACAGTGAATTTGTTCAGGGATAGTTAATAAAGAACCAACCGTAGAACTGATAAAAAAATGGAGTAAATCAGATAACAAAAACACCAAGCGGATTTTAAAAAGAGCAACAAGGAAAATAAGAATTGATTGACACTTGATGCCTAAATCGGCTCCCGCTTGCCCCTGCTAATGAACTTGACTAGTTTTTTACAGATACTCTTAATGTTTCCATAACCGTTAGTTCCTCCTGTTGCAAATAACCTCTGTTGACCTTAATATAACTAATAAATTAAGAAAATTTTTAAAATTAAGCAGGAAATTTCATGAAGGGGAAGAAAAATTAATAAAAACAATAATGTTTAGGAGGAATTTGAAATGGGTCTTTATCTGATGTTTGGCAAGTACAGCCCTGATTCAGTGCAAGACATTAGTTCCGAAAGAACTGATAAAGCCTATGAAGTGATTAAAAACAATGGAGGAAATGTTAAAGACGGCTATGCTTTACTAGGCAGTTCCGATTTGCTTTTTATCGTAGAATTTCCGGATACCGCAAATGCAGTAAAGACATCGGTTGATATGAGTAAAAAGTTCGGTATAAGTTTTGCTACAACTCCTGCAGTTACAATTGAAGAGTTTGACAAAATGGTTTAAAGGCTGGATATTTTCTGGTATTGGGTTTATTTTTTAGCTGTTCCTTATTACAAAGAGGATCAGAAGCTTTTAATAAGCATATTATGTATTCATGATCATACTTTGTCTATATTGTTAGCAAAGGCAGTTACCTTTTTGCCATCTTCAAGAAATAGATTTGGAATCCTTGGGTTGCTTTGGCTCTTTAATCGCAAGTTTGACAGATAGTGGGATCTGCAACCGGTATAATAAAAGGGATGATATGTCATTGAAAAATGCACCATTGCCCCTGCTGATAAATCCCTACAGTGGAAACGAGTTAAAAATGGAAAACGACTCCCTGGTTGATATAGTAACTAAGGAGCGGTTTCCAATTAAGGATGGAATTCCTGTATTATTACGTGAAGAAGAAGTCAAGGGTCTAAATAAATTATACCAAAAAAGATATGACTGGTTAGCTTACTTCTATGATTTTATGATGAACATTGGATCTCTATTTGGTGGTAAAGAAGCTTTCAAAAGCATCGCTGAGATTATTGAAGTTAAAAGTAGTGATCGAGTATTGGAGACTTCAATTGGCACTGGAATGGAAATTAAAAACCTGCTCAATTACGGAAGGAAAGCCGATTATTATGGATTGGACATTTCTTACGGCATGCTAAAAAAGTGCCGTCGCAATTCAAAAAAGTGGAATATTGACATTGGTCTTGTACAGGGAAATGCTGAAACTATACCTTTTAAGGATGAAGTATTTGATATGGTTTTTCATATTGGAGGCATAAACTTTTTTAATAACAAGGCTAAAGCTATACAGGAGATGATTAGGGTAGCTAAGCCAGGGGCAAATATTTATATTGGAGATGAAACTGTTAAACAGATTGAAAAGCAACCCAAAATAATATCCTATTTTTACCAAAAACCAGATCCCGAGATCTATGACCCCCCGACAAAATATATACCTGAAGGAATGCTAGATGTTGTTACTCATACTCTATGGAATGATATGCTTTACCTGATTTCTTTTAAGAAGCCAGAATGAACTTCTGCTTGCCTTATTGGATTGTTAAATAATAATCCCAGAACTCGGCAATTTAGGAGATATTTATGAATCCATAATAGATCATATGACGGTTGTGCGCCAAGAAGGCGAAGGGCTGGGTGACAGCCCGGAGTTATGCTTAATCAAAGATGAAGGAGGGCCCTTCGAAGCCGCCATGCAGGTGGAGGCTTCAAACCACCGTAAGCTGCTTCCAATATTGATTATATAAGTGATGAAATTAGACTTAACTACTATGGCTTGGTTTACTGCTTGTATTATGCCCTGCCTTATCTCAGGCAAGAGAAAGGACGCGTTGTCGGGGTGTGCAGTATGGGCGGTATAATCAGCCTGCCGGGCGCACCAGGAATACCAATCAGCACAAAGAAATACTAATCTTTTCTTTTAACGATCATAACGTCAACCTTGGCCTGGTGAACCACTTTATTGCTGACACTGCCCAGGAATAATTCCTTTAAACCGCCTCTTCCGGTGTCTCCCAGGATAATCAGGTCGAAATTGCCCCTTTCGGCTTCCTCGCAGATCACTTCTGCCGGTTTGCCAGCTCTCATCATGGTTTCGACAGTTATGCCTGCTGATTTAAACAACTGGCGGGCTTTTTCGAGGCCGAGTTCAGTTTCCCGGTTGATGGAGCTGACCAGGGCATCGAGCTCTTCTTTTGACATGCCTTCTGTACCGCGTATAAAAGGGATTTCTTCGGCTACCGACAGTATAGTCAGCTTGGCCTGCAAGGTTTTTGCCATGGGGATGATCTTTTTTAAGCTTTGCAGTGAATAATCTGACCCGTCGGTAGCCAATAGTATTTTTTGCATTTTCTATGCTCTCCTCTCGAAGCAATCTTAAGATGCCGTTTTGTCTTTTAGCACCCGCTCGGCGACGTATTCAATCGTAAAGACCCCGCCGACGAGAAGCAAGCCAAGCAGGTCCCAGCTCCAGGTGGTTTCCATCAGCATAACTGAGCCGGCAAAGAGGATAGGCCGGTGCCAGATAGGCATCTTACGGACAAAATAGCCCTGCATGGCAGCACCCAGGCCGGCACAGGCAATCAAACCTGTTACGCAGGCCAAAATTATTTCATGCAGCGGTCCCTGCAGGAGTAAGGCCGGGCCCAGGATAAAACAGAAAGGCACGATATAAGCGGTGATTCCCATTTTGAAAGCCTCGATCCCGACATGAAGTGGGTGGGCGCCAGCTAAGCCGGCGGCGGCATAGGCGGCCAGGCCAACCGGTGGGGTGATATCGGCATCGGTGCCGAAATAAAGGATAAACAGGTGGGATGCCAAAAGGGGCGCACCCAGGGCGACCAGGGCCGGGGCTACCAGGGTAGCCAGGATAATGTACTTGGCCGTCGTCGGCACCCCGATCCCTAAAATCAGGGAGGCAATTAAAGTGTAAAAGAGGCCGGCAAAGAGGTTGCCGCCGGCCAGTAATTCAATCAGGGTGGAAAACTTGAGGCCCAGGCCGGTCATGGTGACCATGCCGATGATAATTCCTGCCACGGCGCAGGCGGCGACCACTTCCAAAGCCTTCTGGACCCCTGAAAATAAGGCATCAAATATTTCTCTTGGCCCCATGCGGGTTTCTTCCTTGAACCAACTAATAATAACGGTTGAAATAAGGGCCCAGAAAACAGCCCTGGAAGGTGAAAAACGCAGCACCAGCATGATAATCAAAATGATCAGCGGGGTAAAATAGTAAAAACCTTTTTTTACGACATCCAGCAAGTTGGGCAGCTCTTCTTTTGGTACCGGCATCAGGTTTTCTTTCAAAGCCCGAAAATGGACCATGAAAAATGAAGTAATAAAATAGAGCAGAGCCGGCACAATTGCCGCTATCATTACTGTTACATAAGGGACTCCAATATACTCAGCCATAACAAAAGCGGCCGCTCCCATTACAGGGGGCAGGATCTGGCCGCCCGTGGAGGCGTCTGCCTCCACTCCGGCAGCGAAGGCCGGTTTATAGCCCAGTTTTTTCATCAAGGGAATGGTAAAAGTTCCGGTGGTGACCACGTTGGCGGTTGAGCTGCCGGTAATCGAACCGATAAAGCCGCTGAATAAAATGGAAGCTTTGCCCGGTCCACCGACGGTATTGCCGGTCAGGGCAAAGGAGAGATCGCGGAAAAACAAGCCGGCTCCGGCTTTTTCAAGGAAAGCGCCGAAAATAATAAAGAGCAGAATAAAGCGGGAAGACACTCCCAGGGGAATGCCGAAAATACCGGCATCGGTCAAATAAAGGAAGGGGAAGATCCGGGCAACTGAATACCCCCGGTGCATGAGGAGTCCCGGCATTTCTCGCCCAAAGTAGGCATAGATCAAAAACATTATTGCTATGATAACGATCGGCCATCCGACCGTGCGCCGCCCCGCTTCCAGCACCAGCAGGACCAGAATGGCGCCCAGCACAATGTCTGTCGTGACCGGAGCCCCGGCCCGGCCGGCTATTGCATCAAAATTTAATATGACATACATGCCAACGACGATGCTGGTTAAAGCGCAGACAATATCGATTACTGTCGGCCGGTCCCGCGGCGAACTTTTCAAAGCAGGGAAATATGTAAAAATTAAGATCGCAATTAGCATCCAGTGAATATTTCGAAATAACAGAGCAAACGGTGGGCCGAAGTAGGCTGTATAAATATGGTAGAGCGCCGTGCCCACGGCGAGCGCGGCAGCCATATAATACCAGTGGCCAGCAAGGTTGCGGTATTTGCCTTTCAGCGCCTCTTCAACTATGGAGTCTGCTTGTTTATCCATGAGCTTTCCGACAGGCATATTCTGCAACTCCTTTTACAAGCCCGGGGTTTCAATAATAGGATTTATTCTGTTTCAACCCTGATTATTAGCAGGGACCCTCCCGGCGCCAATTGATTTAAAGCAATAATTTCCTCATTTATGTGTATATTCTGGGCTACTGTGCGAGCCACCCTGACGGGCAGTTCTTCAAATACCCGATCATACCCGCTGACAGTTACTTCTTTTTCTTGATATGAAAATTCATAACCGGCCCCGGATTCCAGCCCGGAGCCGTACCAGGAATATTTTTCTTCGACCAGGCGCAGGCCTTTTTCTTCAATTACAAAGATGGCCTTAACAGGGGTGCCGTCGGATGAATGAATGTAATCCAGCGCGACCTGATCAGCAAGGGCCACCTCTAATTGGGTAATGACCTCTTCGGACCTTCCTTCATAGATAGAGAGGTAATAGGCAGGCGGGTGCCCCCCTGTTAAGATTAGGGCACCCGCTGCAGTTAAAACCAGTAACAAGCAGGGAAGCAACCAATTAAGTTTAAGCAGCCTTTTTAGCTNAAAAACTAGCAAAGCAGCTTCCTCCCTACCGCGGGTCAGTTTAGTTATGTTCCTCAAAGTAGCGCTCCGCTCCCGCATGGAAGGGAACCGGAGCTTCGGCTGCCAGTTCAACTGTGAAGTTTTGGGCGATCGGATGGATGCCGATCAGCTCATTCAACGAATCCTCGTGGAAGATTGCCTGCACCATATCATAGACCAGCTGTTCGTCCATATCTTCATGGACAAGCATCAGGTTGCCAACCGTAAGGGCAGGGACATCTTCTTCCAGGCCGTAATGGCCTTCCGGAATCGCACCCGGCGAGAAATAGGGATAGTCTGCAATAATCGCATCAAATAACTCATCGTCCATTGGTATAAAGCGAATATCTCTGGCCGCTTTGATTTCTTCTACAACCGCTGCCGGTGAAGCAAAGTTGTAGAATACGGCGTCTACTTCGCCATCCAGCAGGGCATCTCTTGCTTCAGGCTGNGAATAGTTNACGGCNTCAACTTCGTCCCTAATGCCGGCTGCCTCGAGAATGATATAGGAAGTTACCTCACAACCGCTGCCGGGGGCATCCACACTGACCCGCTTTCCGGCCAGGTCGTACATGGATTCGATATCTGATCCGGCCGGTACAAGCAGGTGCTGCTGAGCCGGATACATCGAGAACAGGGTCCTGATCGGCAGTGCGCCGTCATCCTCGAAAGCTTCTTCACCAACATAGGCGTCCCAGGCCACGTTGGCCATGGCCATGCCCATTTCTGATTCGCCGGTGGCTACCAGGCGGCAGTTTTCAACAGAAGCGCCGGTAGTTTCAGACATGGCGGTCATCCCATCAATACGGCGCTCCAAAACGTAGGCGATGCCTGCGCCAAGGGGAAAGTAGACGCCACCGGGGCTCCCTGCAGCGACAACAACGAAAAGCTCTTCATCGACAGGTTCTTCGGGTTCCTCCACAGGCTCCTCATCAACGGGCTCTTCATCTACCGGCTCCACTTCTTCTTCGGGGGCGCACCCGAAAGTTGCAAAGACCAGCGTGAAAACCAACAACACACTTAACAGGCAAACAAAAGATTTCTTCATAAATCTGACCTCCTCAGGCTTTGATTGAACTGCTTACTAATGTAACAAGATAAACCTTTCCCCCAGTCACCTCCCTTCAAAATAACGTTCTGGTTGACTTAGAGGAGCGGTGGTTCTAATCATTGGGCAGGAGTATTTTTTAGTTGTAAGATTGAAGCTGGATTTTAATTTCGTTTAGTAGAGTTTCTATCGGTTATTTATAAATTCGGGCTTGTAAAAAGCCTCGAAACCTTGAAACCTCCCTCCCGGTAGCTCAGAAAAAAATATTAACCTCCTTAAGAATTGCGGGGTTACTTGTTATAAGAACTGATCAGGGAAATAGCTGAACATTTAGGATAGTTTTCAAATTCAATTAGATAATACTTCTATGTAAATTGAGAATATCCTTTTTTAAAAACAAAAACAATAATAATTCATATTAATTTAATAAATTATTTGGTTCAGGCCGGTTCTATTAAATACCGGCAAGGCTTTGCCGTTAAATAATAAGAGAGGGGGAAGCGAAAGCTAATATCTATCCGGGATTTGACCCCTGTTTGAAAACTTTGATAGTATTAACAAGAGTGGACTTACAAATTGGCCCTGGAGGGCTTCGCGAGGGGATGCAGTATGGGAAATTCAAGGATTAAGTCTTTTATTAGACAGATAGAGTTATTTAAGTCTTTAAATGATGATGAGCTGTCGGATCTCGCTCGAAACGTGAAAGAGCGCCGCTACAGGGCGGGCGAGTGTTTATTTACCGAATTCAGCCAGAGGAACGAGCTGTTCCTGGTTTATGATGGCGAACTGGAGCTTTTAAAAAGCACGCCTTTTGGTGGCGAAAAGCGGCTAATAATTTTTAGCAAGTACGATTTTCTCGGTGAAGGTGCTTTACTGGATGATTCCCCTCATTCAACTTCTGCCAGGGCCAGTGTAGATTCAACTGTTATAGTCCTGACAAAAGAAAATTTCAACAGGATCAGTGACAGTAGGGCTGATCTGGCCCGGAAAGTATTGGCCCAGGTGGCCCGGGTTATATCCCGGCGGATGAGGCAGGCCAATACCAGGGTAGTTAACATCGCCTCCCAGTATCAGTCCGGAAGGACCCGCACTGAAAGTGATTTGCTTGGCAGCCGGGAAGTGCCTTACGAATTTTATTATGGGATCCAGACCATGCGGGCCCTGGAAAATTTCAATATTAGCGGCATTCCTCTTCATTTTTTCCCTGTTTTAACCGAGGCGCTGGCTGCTGTTAAAATGGCCGCGGCCAGAGCCAATTACGATCTGGGGCTTCTTCCGCAACCGGTAGCCGAAGCAATAATTCAGGCCTGTACAGATATTATTAAAGGCAAAGCCCACTCTCATTTTGTTGTTGATATGATCCAAGGCGGAGCCGGCACCTCGACCAATATGAATGCCAATGAAGTAATAGCCAACCGGGCTTTGGAAATCATGGGCTTTGAAAGAGGCGAATACAAGCACTGTCATCCCAATAACCATGTTAACCTGTCTCAGTCTACTAACGATGTTTACCCGACAGCGGTCAAAATTGCCCTGGTTAATTCGAACCGGGAATTGACTAGAGACCTGGGTTCTCTGGTCGACTCATTCAGGGCCAAAGGGCTTGAATTTAAGGATGTTATAAAAGTGGGAAGGACTCAGCTGCAAGACGCGGTTCCGATAACCCTTGGTCAGGAATTCGAAGCCTATGCGGTAACCCTGGAAGAGGAGATCGAGCGGCTTGATCAGAATGCCAGGCTCTTCCTTGAAGTAAATATGGGCGCGACCGCGATTGGAACGGGCATTAACACCGATCCTGATTACAGCGAAAAATGTGTCGGTTATTTGAGGGATGTCACAGGTTTAGATATAGTGCTGGCTAAAAACCTGATTGAAGCTACCCAGGATACAGGAGCTTTTGTGATGTACTCCTCAGCGGTAAAGAGGCTGGCAGTAAAACTGTCTAAAATCGCCAATGACTTAAGGCTTCTTTCCTCGGGACCAAGATGCGGGCTAAACGAGATCAATCTTCCTCCAATGCAGCCCGGTTCTTCGATCATGCCCGGTAAGGTTAATCCTGTTATCCCGGAAGTTGTCAACCAGGTTGCTTTTAAGGTCGTCGGCAATGACCTAACAGTAACCCTCGGCGCCGAAGCGGGCCAGCTGCAGCTTAATGTTATGCAGCCGGTCATAGTGCAGAGCTTGTTTGAATCAATCGAAATGCTCAAGAACGCGATCAATACGTTAAAATACAAGTGTGTTGATGAAATCACGGCCAACGAGGAGCGCTGCCGTGAAATGGTTTACAGCAGTATTGGTTTGATCACAGCGCTGTCATCGATACTCGGTTACGAGGAGTCAAGCCGGCTGGCTAAAGAAGCGCTCGAAACCGGTAAAAGCGTTTATGAGCTGGTTCTCGATAAGAAGTTGCTGTCCAAGGAAGACCTGGACACAATTCTGGCCCCTGAAAGCATGGTTGCCCCTAAAAAGAATCGCCCGGTTGACATTGAGGGGTAAGAAGCTGCTTACTTTGTTTTAAACATTTTCAGGTTATTGAAAAGGCAGTAAACAGTCCTAAGTTCTTCATCCAGCGTGTGAAGTTTTTGAGCCAGCTGGTCGAGCTCTTCTTTCGAGTAATGATAACTGTAGTCGTATTCCTTTTTATTCAGGCCATGCATTATCGCAAGACCTGACTCCTTTACTATTGGTTTGCGACCAGAAATATTCAGGGCTTGCTAATTGGTTCTATGCAATGTATAATGCTGGTGTATACAGCATAATACGCAGAGAGGGGGCTTTGTCATGGAAAGAACCCAAATATACCTGACCAGGGAGCAGAAAAAGGCGCTTAAAACTATTTCTGCTCAGAAACATGTACCGCTCGCCGAGGTCGTCAGGGAAGCGGTGGAACTATATATTTCTGAACAAAAACCGTCTGCTATTGAAAGGATAAGTAAGGCCAGGGGGCTCTGGAAAGACAGGGAAGATCTTGATGCGGTAGCCTACGAAAAAGAACTGCGAGAAGAACTTAACAAACGGCTGGAAGGTTTTGAGCAATGAAGGCTGCTCTCTTTGATACAAATATTTTAATTGATTACTTGAAGGGCAAGCCCGAGGCAGCTTCTCTTTTAGATCGCTGCCTTCAAGAGGGGCAGATCCTGACTTGTTCATTAATTACGAAAGTGGAGTTATTAAGCGGCGCCCGGCAGGGCGAGGAGCAGATTTTGCAGGACTTACTTGATGCCTTTAACAGAATTGGTCTGGATGACAGCATTGCTGAAGCGGCAGGGCGCTACATGAGACTATACAGAAAAAGCCACGGCATCAATACTGCTGATGCTATTATTGCAGCCTCAGCCCTGGTAAGGGGAGCGGCGCTATATACTTTAAACGATAAGCATTTCCCCATGAATGATATTAAGGTCATAAAACCGTATTAATTTCAACCAGGAAGGCACAAAGGCTTTAGTAAATACAGCTCTTTTGCTGAGCTAGCGTATGGAATTAAAAAAAGCAGTAAAGCTTAGTTTTCCAGGGTAGATGGTCTTTCTGTTGAAAACTGGATAGAATATAGATAGATATACGGATTAACTTGGCACAGTTCCCTTTTAAGGCCCACCTTGATTCCCACCGGTTGATAGTCTTCACTGTAAGGGTTATGATATAAATGTTGCAAAAGGAGAGGCTTAATACGTGGAACTGATCGGAGTCATAGCAGCAGTAGCCATCATCATTATTATGACCCAGAGAGGCTTTAAACTCTACTGGTCCATATTAACCGGGATCGCGGTTGTTATAGTTTCAAACCGCTTTACCTTAGAAGAGATTTTCTCTATCACCTATCATGCTCTGCGCAGCCCTACCATGATCACCCTGACTCTAATTGTTATTACCCTGACTGCCTTTGGGAACTTGATGAAGGAAACCGGCAGTTTAAGAATAACCATGTTCTCATTATCGTCCCTGGTTAAGGATCCCCGCTACCAGATGGTAATTCTACCCCTTTTAATCGGGTTGATAACTTTTCCCGGAGGGGCGGTTTTCTCAGCGCCCTTAGTGGAGGAAGCCGGCAAAAAATTAAAATTGAGCAGGGAACGGATGGTGGTGGCAAATACGGCTTTTCGCCATGTTCAATATATGATTTATCCGCTCTATCCCGGCCTGCTCTTGATGGCCGAAATTACCCCCTATAACCTCTTTGACTATATTTTTTTTAACTTGCCCGTTTTTATAATATTTTTCCTGGTTACTTTTAAATATGTCTTTAGAGGAGTAAAAGTAACCGGACTGCCTGAAGACAGCCCGAAAGATAATAACCGGCGCAGTGAGCTGAAAAAACTGCTCTACAGCCTCAGCCCCCTGATTCTCATAATTCTGCTGGTCTTAATCTTCGACCTCTACTATCCTGCAGCAATCCTGATCGGTATTCTGGCTGTATTTTTTATTTATTACCCGGTGGATAAACCGTTTTGGGAAACGGCCCGCTCCAGGTTTGGTCACCTGGCCAGAGGTATCAACTGGTCCATGGCTTTTTCGATCATTGCCATTCTGATCTTCAAAGATTTCCTGGAACACAGCGCAGTGATTGATGATATCATGGCTGTAATGATGGAAAACAATTTTCCGGTGCTGATTCCGGTTATTTTCCTCCCCTTCCTGACCGCTTTTCTGATGGGAAACTATTTTGCGGCGGTGGGAATCTGCGTTCCCCTCTTCATGCCCATTCTGCCACCCGGAGAGCAAGGTTTTTACTACATGGCCCTGATTTTTCTTACTTCCCAGGCCGGTTATTTTGGCTCTCCCATCCATATGTGCAACATCCTCACCATCGAGCACTTTAAAGCTTCTTTGCCCCTCGTAATCAAAGATGTTAATATTCTAGGAGCAACCCTGGTACTCTTAAGTATTACAGCTTTCCTGACCCGGCAGTACCTGTTATAGCTTAAAGCTGACCGGGTTTGGCCTGAACCTGGGGAGAGGGGCGGGGGAATATGTCCGTGTGGGGGCAGATAATTGTGCCTGGACCCGGTGAAGAAATGAATGAGCAGGGCAAGCCTAACCCTGGTAAAGGGCAGCCTGTGAAAAAGGCCTTAGCCCGCAAACTGCCGCCCCAGTTTCCGGCCGTGTTGATGCTGGGCCTGGTTTCCCAGGTGGGCCAGATCCTGCTGCTGCGCGAACTGCTGATGGTTTTTCACGGCAATGAGCTCTCCATAGGGTTGATCCTGGCTGCCTGGATGATCTGGGTCGGGGCAGGGAGCCGCCTGGGGGCGGCGCTTGTTGAACGGACTTCCCGGCCCCTTTCATTGCTTTTTGGGAGCGCAGCGGGGATCCTAATTTTTCTGCCCCTGAGCATTTTTGCGATCAGGATCCTGCGCGGGTTTTTCGATATCCCGCCGGGCGCCTACCTGTCCCTGGTTGACATGACCCTTTCCTGCCTTGTAATCATGGCCCCGGTTTGCCTGCTTTTGGGAGCGCAGTTTGTTTTCCTGGCCCGGGTGTGGCGGGAAAGTGATTTGGCTGAGGATACTTCCGGGGCCGGGAAGACCTATGTGGGAGAAGCCGCCGGCAATATGCTGGGCGGTATTTTATTTACCTTTGTTTTTGTTCACTACCTTAATGCCTTTCAGACCGCGGTGCTGGCCGGGTTTTTGATGGTGGGGGCCGCAGGGGCATTACTTTTTACAGTTCCTGCCCGGATCCCGGGATCTTACCGTTTGCGCCTTTTCGCCCTGGCCCTGCTGGCCCTGGCCGTCCTGGTATTCCCTTTCCTGGGGGATATCGATCAGTGGGCCTACCGGCTTCAGTGGCGCTACTTTACTCCCGATCACGAACTGGTGGATATCCGCCAGTCTGAACACGGAGTTATCACAGTAGTCCGGCACCGGGACCAGTTTACCTTTTACCAGAGCGGCCACCTTATTTTCAGCACGGCCGGGCCCGAGGCCGCCGCACCTGGGATGGAAGAGCAGGAGGCGGTGGAATTTGCCCACCTGGCCATGGTCCAGCACCGGGAGCCGGAGCGGGTGCTTTTAATCGGCGGTGGTTTAAGGGGTGTGCTCAGTGAAATAGCCAAACACCAGGTAGAGGAGATCGACTATATTGAGCTGGACGAAGCGCTTACTGAGACGGCCCGCCCCTTTGTTTCCCGGGCCACCCTGGAAACGCTTGCGGATCCGCGGGTCAACCTGATCCACACCGACGGCCGGCTATTTGTCAAAACGGCTGAAGAGAAATATGATCTGATTATCGTCGATGTCCCCGATCCGGCCACGGCCGTCCTGAACCGCTTCTATACAGAGGAGTTTTTCAGTGAAGTCGGGGATTTGCTTTTTGAAGATGGAGTGCTGGTCACGGGAGCCCTTTCCACCCCCGACCTGCGGGGGACCGTGATCGCAAACCGCAACACCACCATCTACCATACCCTGAACAGCGTTTTTGCCAGGGTCCTGCCGGCCGGCGAGCGGTTCATGTTTTATTTTGCCACCAATGAGCCCGGCCAGGTGTCCCTGGATATCAACACCCTCGAGCGAAGGTTCCTGGAGCGGGGTATTGAAACCGAAGATTTTTCGCCCCATCATTACCGGGTCATGCTGGAAGAAAGCCAGCTCAGGCGGGTTAACTGGGTGGTGCGCAACCACGGGCGCAGCAGTATTGCCCACCTTACCGGCCCCGGGGCGGCACCCGTAACTCCGGCTTCCATCGCGGAGCAGGAAGCGGGTGAAAAGAAACTGCCCCCGGTGCAGGAACGCTATTTTATCAATACCGACTTTCGCCCGATCGGTTATTACTACACCCTGATGCACTGGGATCAGCTCACCCGGCCTGATGACGACAGAACGCTGTGGTGGCCCCTGCAGGCCCAATGGTGGTGGGTCCTCCCATTTTGCTTTCTGCCCCTACTGGCAGTCCTGGTCTTGCGGTTGAAAGGCCCCGGCAGGGGCAGGAACGGAAGGTCTAAAGAGGCCGGCCTGGAAACCACCGGGGCCGACATAAATTTTGCCGTTATTTTTACCGTCTTTACCACCGGGTTTTCAACGATGGCATTGCAGATTGCCCTGATCTTTTCTTTTCAAAGTATTTACGGGTTCGTGTACGAGATAGTGGGTTTGATCATGGCCCTGTTTATGGGGGGTCTGGCCCTGGGCGCATACCTGA
>SL_5KL_010_SEDDRAFT_10000973_pt1 | contig 18020 bp, 16 predicted proteins | sample SodLakKL_010_SED_FD_9118 | JGI IMG/M metagenome (IMG submission 9118)
GGGGCTTAACCTTTTTATTATTAACAATTACAAAGTCCACAATTTTTCCATCTCCGTGTTTTTCTATGGCCTCCAGGTGAGCACTGGCATCATAACCCTGGGTTTCTCCAGCCTGGGTCATAACATTGCAGACCAGAATTTTCTTAGCGCGGGAAGAGCGCAGGGCCGGGGTAATCCCCCGGACCAGTAGATTGGGAATAATGCTGGTGTAGAGGCTGCCCGGCCCCAATACAATGATTTCAGCTTCTTTTATGGCCGCCAGGGTATCGGGATGGGGCTGACAGTTCAGGGGATTGAGATAAACCTTTTCTATCTGCCGATCGGGCCGGGGAATGGATGATTCCCCGCAGGCTTCAGTGCCATCAGTATATCGGGCACACAACACACAGTGAGTAAGGGTTGAGGGCAGAACCCGCCCCCGCACTGCCAGGACCCGGCTGGATTCACGGATGGCAGTTTCAAAATCACCGGTGACCCTGGACATGGCGGCAATAAAGAGGTTGCCAAAACTGTGGCCGTTAAGATTCTGTTCGGGGCTGAAGCGGTACTGGAATAGTTTCTGCATCAGGGGCTCGGCTTCAGCCATGGCCACCAGGCAGTTCCGGATATCTCCAGGAGGTAAAACTCCCATTTCATTGCGGATAATTCCCGAGCTGCCCCCATCATCGGTTACCGTAACCACTGCAGTAATATTACTGGTATACTCCTTGAGGCCCCGCAGAAGGGTAGCCAGCCCGGTGCCTCCCCCCAGGACTACTACCCGCGGGCCTCGTTCCTGCCGGCGCTGCTGATAAACTATTCTGGCCAGGTCATCACTGGCATCAGGATGCAGGCTCTTAATAATGGACCGCACCATGCCCCGCAGACCCAGGGCTAAGAGCAGAATGCCCCCGCCCAGAAGGAGGAGTCCCACGGTAAAACCGGTTACAGTCCCCAGCTGATCCTCCAGGAGGGCTCCCAGTTGCGATATTTCTCTAAAAACCTCAATCTTTAAAAGAAACAGCAGGCTGATCAGGATTAAAATCAGGCCAATTAAAGCCAGGCCCAGCCAGCGTTTTACTCTCATTCCCGGCAGCAGCCACCGCAGCATGATTTCCCCCCCTAAACCTCGCTCTTCATTTGATCCCGGTGTTCCAGCTGAACACTATAACCTTTTTCTGCCAGGAAATTTTTTAGCTTTTCCCCCACAGCCACGGAGCGGTGCCGCCCCCCGGTACAGCCCAGGCCAATTACCAGAGTGGATTTACCTTCATTGATGAAATGGGGCAGCAAAAAAAGAATCAGGTTAAAAAACTTATCCATAAAACGGCGGGTCAGGGGCCACTTGCAGACATAATCCTGAACTTCCCGATCCTGGCCGGTAAAAGGCTGCAGATGGGGAACATAATGAGGATTGGGCAGAAAACGGACATCCATTAACAGATCAGCATCAAGGGGCACACCATGCTTGTAGCCAAAGCTGATAATATTTATGTTCATCTTCTTCTGCTTTTCTCCAGAAAAAAAATGGCTCTGCAAAAGACCGGCAAAACGATCCCGGGACATCTCTGAAGTATCGATTACCCTATGGGCCCGGCCCCGCAGTTCCTCCAATTTATTCCGTTCCCGGCTGATCCCCTCCAGTAACCGCCCTTCAGGAGCCAGGGGGTGGCGCCGCCGGGTTTCCTTGTAGCGCCGGATCAAAACTTCATCTTCTGCTTCTAAAAACAGAATTTCAAACCGATAGCCCCGCTGCTCCATATTTTGCAGTTCCTGGAACAGGGCATCAAAAAACTCCCCGCCCCGGATATCAATAACCACCGCCAGACTTTCTACCTGCCCCGCTCCCTCGAGGCACAGTTCATACATCTTGGTTAAAAAAGTCGGGGGCAGATTATCTATACAAAAAAAACCCTGATCTTCAAACATTTTCAGGGCGAGGGTTTTTCCGGCACCGGACATCCCGGTGATAATTACAAACTGAATATCCTTCATCCCTGGCCTCCATATGCAAAAAATATGCCTAAGTTATATATTTACTTCTACTTGCCCTTAAAAAATCCTGCTCCATTAAAATTCCTTTTTGGTTCGATAGAGATAAACCCCTAAAAGACCAAGCCCCAGGAGAATCAAAAGAAGCATAACCTCCCTTTCGCCGATCAAGGCTGGATCCGGAATGCCCACCGGCTGCAAAACCGGTCGGGAGCTGGCCAGGACTGCTCTCTGATCCACACCTTCCGGCAGGAGAACATCAATTATGGGGAGATTACCCTCCGGTTCTTCTCCTCCCCCAAAAGTCCAGTTGCTAGCCTCCGGGGTGACGGGGCGGAAATAGTAGTTTTCCAGGGGATCATAGGAGCCCACCAGGACATAATAGCGGGCATTTTCCAGTTCACCGATCCAGCTGGCCTCAACCCCCAGGGTTATGGTATTATCCTCTACCTTAAGGCTGCTTCCCTCCAGGCTAGGCGGGCGGGGGCTGTCCCAGGAAATTTCTTCCTGGGGAGAACGCCACTCTTCCCCCGCTTCCATGCCCATAATCCACCAGCCACAAAAAATCAGGGCTCTATTCCAGGGGTAATCTGAACTCATTTTGACTTCCAGGACCGGTTTTACCGGTTCGGTGCTGCCCCCCTCCTCATTATCAATGTAGAGGTGGAACAGGGGATGGGAAAACCCAAAAAAACTGTCCCAGGGGTCCGTTATCGCCCCCAAAGTGAAATCAAAAAAATAGTGATCATCCCGGTAGCGAACTCGAAACTCCTGCAGGTCAAAAAGCCCGGAATGGGGATAAAAATGCTCGTGCCGGGGGTATTCATAGCTGCCATCATCAGTCTTATCCTGATGTAAAAACAGTATTTCCTCCCCGTAAACCGGGGAGCAGGAGAAAATTATTAAAATTAAAAACAGGGCCCCTGGGATCATGCCCATCCTTCCTCTCTATCAACAGAAAGTTGCTTCCGGATTCCCCTTCAGGTTAGGGCTACAGTTTTAAAAAGGATCGAACCTCATCGGCCAGAAGTTCAAGGCTGCTTTGCTCCTCCGCCTCCACGTACACCCTGAAGAGATCTTCAGTTCCTGAGGGCCGAATTAAAATCCAGGATCCGTCATCCAAAATTAGCTTAACCCCATCTCCTTTTTTTCTTTCCACAACTGATCGGTCATTTAGCTGCCCTGGTTTTAGTTCCTGAACCGCTTTTAACAGGCGATTCCGTTCCCCGGGTGAAAAGGAAATATCAAAACGACGGCTGACCATAAAGCCATATTTTTCCCGGGCCTGTTCCAGGACCTTCACCAGGCTGACTCCGTAAAAAGATGTAATTTCACAGGCCAGAAGACAGGCCAGAATCCCATCTTTCTCCGGCAAATGACTGGCCAGGCCCAGCCCCCCACTTTCTTCCCCGGCCAGAAACACCTCACCTTCGGTTAACAGTTTGCCCAGGTACTTGAAACCTACCGGGGTCTCCAGAACCTGACGACCACATTTTTCTGCAATTCGATCCAGAAGATGGGTGGTAGCCAGGGAGCGGGCGATATTACCCTGCAGTCCCCGTCCCTCTATCAGGTAAAAAGCGCAAATAAAAAGGAATTGATTGGGATCTATAAACGACCCGTCCCGATCAATAATACCAAAACGGTCTCCATCTCCATCCAATCCCAGACCCAAAACAGCTGAACTCTCCTTCACCTCCCGGGATAAAGGAGCCAGCCTCTGGCGGGAGGGATCGGGCATTTCACCCCCAAAACAGGGGTCCCGGTCCCCATCTCTGATAGTACAACTCCAGCCCTTTTCGCCCAAAAATTCCTCAAGATAACCCTGTCCTGCCCCAAAAAGGGGATTGATAATAACCTGTTGGGGGTATTCCCGGAGCAGGTTTCCATCGATGACCTTTTCCAAACGCTGCAGGTAGTTTTGCCGGCCATCCCATTCCTGGAGCAGGCCCTCTTTACCCGCTTTTTCCGGATCCATTTTTGGTATTTCCCCACCCTTAATAATTTCCAACTCTCTTTCAATGGCTTCTGTAACTTCCGGGCCCGCTGGAGCACCATTATGAGGGATAAATTTAATACCGTTATAGCGCGCGGGATTATGGGAGGCAGTAAAAACCAGCCCTCCGTCAGCCGTTTGTTCCAGGATGCCAGCTGCAACCACAGGAGTCGGATGAGGAGTTGAGCCCAGGTGCACAACAATTCCCAGCGAATTTAAAACTGCAGCTGCTCGCAGGGCAAATTCCCGCCCCAGAAAACGGTTATCATAGCCCACAACAACCGCTATATTTTCCTTATCCCTCCCCAGGAAACGGCCAATGGCCAGTGCAACTTTTTCCACTCCAGCAAAGGTAAAATCTTCGCCAATTATTCCCCGCCAGCCATCGGTTCCAAAACCAATTTTCATCTGGATTCTCCTTTCATTATATAGTCAAATCCCGGGGATCAATTTCCCCCTTCACTACTTCTTCTTTTTCCGGATAGGTTCTGAAAATAAGCAGGCCAATCAGGATAAAACCAGCAGCTACCGGGCCGGTAAGCTGGATGCCCAGCGGTTCAGCAGTACTGCTGCCAAAAAATTGAAATAATAGGCCCATGGTCAGGGAGGATAGGGCCAGAACCGATTTAAGGACAATACCCTGGGCCCCGAAATACATGGATTCTCGCCGGCGGCCGGTTACCATTTCATCCACGTCAGTTATATCTGCCACCAGGGCATTGGGAATAATAAAGAGGGAGGCCAGGGGAATACCCAGCAGGGCCAGGACCAGTAATCCAAAGGCATAGGGGCTGAGGGGAAGAAAGGGATCGTTGAAAAAGTAAATCAGGGGCAGGAGAACAACAAAGGCCCCCATGCTGAACATCATAATCGCCTTTTTGCCCCATTTTTTGGCAGCAATATTGATCAGGGGGAAGCAGAGCAGGGCCACTCCAAAAGCAGCACCCAGGAAAATGCTGCTCTGACCTTCCCGGGCCCCAATTAAAACGGTGACATAATAGGGCACCCCCATGGTAATAATGTTAAAGCCAAACCAGTACAGGGCATTGCCCACCAGGTAAACCAGAAAAGCACGGTTCTGAAAAGTTTTCTTTAAAGCCTCCACCAGGTTCAAACCCGCGGGGCGGGCCCGGGAAAACCGGCGCTCATCAACTGCAAAGACCGGCATATACAGGAAAATCAGGGCAATTCCCCCCATGATCCAGACCATGGCCCCGAAACCGAATCTTTCAATCAGGGGACCGGAGGCTACCATGGCCAGGGCAGTTCCCAGGATAATAAAAATGGCCTGCATGGTGCTCAGGTCAACCCGCTCATTACGGTTGCGGGCAATTTCCGGCAGCAGAGCCAGATAGGGACAGACATAAAAGGTAAAAAAGAAAAAGAATAAGCCCAGCATCAGGGCCAGGTACAGCACATTAAGGGTACTTTCCTCAGCCACCGGGGGATAAAAGATTGCAATGGTCACCGCGGTCAGGGGCAGTCCGCCCCAGAATAGGAAGGGCCAGCGTCGGCCCCGGGCCGCCCGGGAATTATCCGACCAGTTGCTGATTACCGGGTCAGCCAGAGCATCAACTACCCGGCCGAAAAAAAAGATGGAACCAAAAACTCCGGCGGCCACCAGGGGGCTGCGCACTGCATCTCCCGGGGGCACGTAATAAAACATCAGCCAGGTGGTTAGAACCCTCTCCAGCAGATTAAATCCAGCTCCCCCCGCGGCATAGAATAACCGGTTCATAAACGGCAACGGCGCCACCCCTTCCCCTTCATCTCCAGAACCGCCTGGAGTTTTTTAGCTCCCGGCTCCTTTAATTATTTCTTTATAATAATCCAGGTACAGCGGAACAATTTTATCGCTGGAAAAATTTTCTATCACCCTCTGCCGGCCGGCCTGCCCCATCTGCTGCTGCAGATCCGGGTTTTTAAGAATTTCCAGGGCCCGTTCGGCCATCTGATCCACCCCGCCTACCGGGGCCAGCCAGCCGGTTTCCCCGTGAACCACAACTTCCGGAATTCCCCCGGTACGGGACGCTATAACCGGGACCTCGCAGGCCATGGCTTCGATATTAACCAGGCCAAAGGCTTCTTTTTCCGAGGGTAGAGCATCAGGTCGGCAATGGAAAGGAGAGGAATAATATTGTCCTGGGCTCCCAGGAAAACAACCCGGTCCTCAATTTTTCGCTCCGCAACCAGCCCCCCAACTTCCTCCCGGTCAGGACCATCACCCACCAGGAGCAGTCGAGCGGGAATTTTTTCCTGAATCCGGGCAAATATTTCTACCACATCCGTCACCCTTTTCACCGGCCGGAAATTGGAAATGTGCAGAATTAATTTCTCCTCCCGGGACCGGTAGCGCAGTCGGCAGGGAATGGTTTCTGGATCCATCCGGCGGTACTCCCCGGGATCAACAAAGTTGTAAATACAGCGCACCGGGCGCTCCAGATTAAAGACTTCCCGGGTCCTGGCAATCAGGTCCCTGGAAACTGCGGTCAGTCCCGGGCTGGTCTGAATGGCATGCCGGGTGGTTCGAAAAAAGGACTCGTGATTGCCCACCAGGGTAATGTCGGTTCCATGAAGAGTAGTCACCTGGGTCGTCGGCCGATCCACCATGGTCAGAGCCTGCTGCACGGCCAGGGCATGGGGCACTGCATAATGGGCATGGACCACATCCAGTTCCTGTTCCTCTACCACCCCGGCAATACGGTTCATCAGGGCCAGAAAATAGGGGGGGAAAGGAAAAAGGTCATAATGAGGAGTGGTTACCCGGTGATAAAAGATGTTCTCGTGAAACTGGAGGCGAAAGGGCTGATTGTAGCTGATAAAGTGAACCTGATTACCCNGCAGGGCCAGGTGCCGACCCAGTTCTGTGGCCAGGACCCCGCTGCCTCCATAAGAAGGAAAACAAACCANGCCGATTTTCATGACNGGTCCTCCTCCCGCTCCCAGAAAAGTCCNGGAATCANGGGTGGTTGGGGAGTATACAGCGGTTCTCCGTAATCGGTTCCCCCCTGNCGCCCCCAGTACAGGCAGCGGCTCTCAATTCTTTTCCAGAAATCCGGCGCATTGAGATTGGTAGGAAAACTCTCNTCTTTCCGCTGGAACTGGGATCTGTAGCAGGCGATGGCCTCCATTTTTCCAGAAAAGGCGCTGGAAATATCAACAATTATGGAGGGGCTGATATGCGGGGGTGGAGCATAGTAAAAAATCCTACCGGGATTGAAGGGCGGGCTCTTGGTGGTATAGTTTTTCAATCCGGCCACGAAAAAAGCCCGACGCAGCAGATTCCCCCCATTTTCATGATCGGGGTGATGGGAAAACCAGTACGGAGCCAGGATGAGGCGGGGCTTCAGATAGCGAATTGATTCCACCACAGTTTCCAGCTGCTCTTCATTGTCCTGCACTCCCAGGTCGGGCAGTCCCAGGTTCAAACGGTGGGAAACCCCCATTATTTCAGCTGCCTCGGCTGCCTCCCGGGCCCTGATTTCCGGGGTCCCGTTGCTGCCCTTTTCGCCCCGGGTTAAATCGATGCCCACTACTCGAAACCCCTTCCGGGTATGAGTTATTATGGTCCCCCCGATAGCCAGCTCCAGATCATCGGGATGGGCTCCATAAGCCGCTATATCTACCATATACTTATAACCTCCCCTTATTTCCACTCTCCAGCAGTGGTTAAAAATCCGTGTTCCCCTTCCAGCTCTTCCAGGCCCCGGGCCATAATAGTTATTAAATGGGGCCCGTAGCGCATTAAAAAGGGCAAAAGGTTCAAAACTCTCTCCTGCATCTTATCCCTGGGCCGGAGCCGATTATAGACCCGGGTAAACTGATAATGCAGGATATCTTCTTTTTCTTTCTGAAACTCCCGGGCCCGGCCCTGCAGATAATTAACCTCACCGATTATCCGCCGCAGGTTTTTTTGTCCCAGCTGTTCCAGGTTGGGATGAACTCTTTTTAAATCCTGGATCAGGTCATGGTACAGGCCCCGCACTTCCTGCCGGGTCCGGCCAAAAAGCTCCTCCAGGTCCATACCGGTCTCCCGGGAGACCAGTTCTTCCCAGATATTATCTTCCTCCAGGAAGCGGACCGGCTTAATTTTCCAGCGATCCAGGTGGCGCAAGAGGCTTTCCTCAATTAAGGTCAGGCTGCGGCGCAGAAAAGAGGGGGCTGCTCCCGGCCCAGGGCCCGGTAGCCCGATGTCAGCTGGGCCTGATAGGAAATTTCTCCCGGCCCGTTAACTGTGGCCAGGACGGGAAATATGTGCTCCTGAAAAACTGGCCGCAACAAAACATCGGGGCTGAACATCTCTGGATTTTCCTCCAGCCTTCCCCAGAAATCTGCAGGGGATAGATCCAGATTACCACCCCGGCTGCGGAAACGCCCTTCTTCCCGGAAAACAGGCCGACGTTCCCCCTCCACTATCACGAAAAAACTGGCGTGGCTCGGGTCTTTTCTAACCTGCTGATGATAACCCCTTTCCCGCAGGTGGGCTTCATCTTCCCGGCAGGCCTGCTTGAAATCCAGGACACCCTCTCGCAGAACCTGGACAAAGCTTCTTTTTAGTTCCCGGGCCCCGGGAAACAGAGGATCAAAAAGAATCAGGCCCCGGTCCCCCAGCAGGCGGGTTAATATTCGAGCAAACCACTGCCCGAAATTATCGGCCTGCCGGCAGGTTTCCCCCAGCATTTCCAGGTAATCATCTTTGAACCTTCTTGCAGAAACCCGGTCCCCCAGCTGTTCCACGGCCTGGAGAAAAGAATCGCGGCAGGGAATCTGGCTGATGGGCCGGGTCTGGAAAGGAGCTTTCAGCTCGATTTTTTCCACTTCCTGTTCGGAGTTAATCAGGTACAGGTGATTTACCTCCGAAAAATCATGATCATCACCGGCAACCCAGAAAACCGGGACTACCGGGGTTTCCAGTTCCCGTTCCGCCTCCCGGGCCCGAAGAATAATATCCAGGGCCTTGTAAAAAGTCATCAGGGGCCCGGTACAGAGGCCGGCCTGCTGACCGCCAATCAGGACCGTAGTTCCCTCCCGGCCCAGAAGTGCAATGTTATCCATCACCGGCCCGGGGGCCTCAATACTGGCGTTATAATCACGTAAAACCCGGGTCAGAGTGCTGCGGTGAGGGAGAGAAGACATTTTCCCCCGCCGCTTTTTTAGAGATTCCAGGTCCGGGGAATAGGAATAAAGGCCTTCTACCCGCTGGAAATGGCGGGCATAATCTTTATGCAGTTGACTGTGAAAAAGAGATCATCAACCATCAAATTGCTCGGTAAATTCCCGAGTTTCTTCCTCCAGTCGGTCCAGGAAAGAATCATCATCCTTGTGGGACAGGGCGTCGAAGATGAAGCGGGCAATTTCCTTCATATCCTCCGTTCCCATGCCCCGGGTGGTAACGGCAGGGGTTCCAATCCGAATACCGCTGGTTACAAAAGGACTCCTGGTTTCAAAAGGTATGGTATTCTTATTGACCGTAATGCCAATCCGGTCCAGGAGTTTTTCCGCGTCCTTGCCAGTAATCTCCACATTATTCAGGTCTACCAGCAGCAGGTGGGTGTCGGTACCTCCGGAAACCAGGCGCAGACCATAACCCTGCAGGGCATCAGCCAGGGCCCGGGCATTGTCCAGAGTTCGCTGCTGATAATCGCGGAAACTGTCGGTGGCTGCCTCTTTAAAGCCCACGGCTTTGGCGGCAATTATGTGCATCAGGGGGCCTCCCTGGATCCCCGGGAACAGGGCCTTATCCACTGCTTTGGCATGTTCTTCGGTACAGAGGATAAAACCGCCCCGGATCCCTCGCAGGGTCTTATGGGTGGTAGAGGTGACAAAATCAGCATGGGGAACCGGATTGGGGTGCAGACCGGCCGCTACCATACCCGCAAAATGAGCCATATCGACCATTAACATGGCCCCTACTGCATCGGCAATTTCCCGGAACCGCTTGAAGTTAACTATGCGGGGATAGGCGCTGCCTCCGGCAATTATCATGCGGGGCCGCAGATCACGGGCCATTTTTTCCACCAGATCATAGTCAATTACTTCTTTGTTCTTGACTACCCCGTAGTGGCCGACCTTGTAATAGCTTCCGGAAAGATTTACCGGACTGCCGTGGGTCAGATGACCACCGTGGGAAAGATCCATGGCCAGCATGGTCCCACCCACCGGGATCCGGGCAAAATAAACGGCCTGATTGGCCTGAGAACCGGAATGAGGTTGAACATTGGCATGCTCCGCCCCATAAAGTTCCTTGAGTCGTTCAATGGCCAGCAGCTCCACCTTATCAACCACTTCACAACCACCATAATAACGGCGTCCAGGATAGCCTTCAGCATATTTATTGGTTAAACAGGAACCGGTCGCCTCCAGGATTGCCGGGGAAACAAAATTCTCCGAAGCAATCAACTCCAGGTTTCTTTTCTGCCTCTGTTTCTCTTCACCAATTAGTTCATATACTTTGGGGTCAAAACTGTGCAGGTTTTCCAATTTATTCCCTCCCAGAATTTATTCTATATTAAAAATTCCTTATCAGCCGGTAAAATCCTTTTAAACCCCGCAAAAAAGTCCCCTTACTGCCATTCCTCAATTTCCCGGGCCACGGCCAGTCTTTTAATCCGGGGCTGCAGCTCTTCTTTTTTCTGAAGTTTTTTTTCTTTAAGCCGCAGAGCCAGGAAAAAAAGCCCGGTCAGAGAAAGGGCCAGAAATCCCCCCACTATTTCATTCCACAGCCAATAACCCAGGCCAAAACCCCCAATAAAGGTGAGCAGGGGTAAACCATAAAGCCCCAGGGCCAGAACGAACATATTTTTTTCACCAGTAGTAACCAGGACCCAGTCCCCCCGGGCTGCTCCCAGGGGGTCCAGAACTTCCATTTCTTCTTCCTGGGCTCCAGCACACTGCCCGCAGCGGCCGCACATGGCATGGCGGCGAAACTGCACCCGGGCTGTTCCCGGACTATCTCCCTTTTCCACGACAATACCCAGTCTTTCCACCTCTATACCTCCTTACCCTGCCGATACCCGGGTTCAATGGAAACCCGGCGAAGACGCAGGGAATTTAAAACCACATTAAGAGAACTGAGAGCCATGGCAGCAGCTCCAATAATGGGGTGAATTAACCCCAGGAAAGCAGCAGGAATGGCCACCCCATTGTAAAACCAGGCCCAGAAATAGTTCTGCCTGATTTTGCCAAAGGTAGCGCGGGCCAGTTTAATTGTTTTGATTACTCCATCCAGGTCCCCCCGGACCAGGGTAATATCGGCAGCCTCGATGGCAATATCTGTCCCGGTNCCAATNGCCAGNCCCACATTGGCCTGCTGCAGGGCGGGAGCATCGTTGATTCCGTCTCCTACCATTACTACCACTCCGTACTCCTGCTGCAGCTTTTTGATCTCTTCCACCTTGCCTTCGGGCAGGACTTCAGCCAGGACCCGCTTTATTCCCAGCTGCCGGGCAATGGCTTCTGCTGTTCTCTGATTATCTCCCGAGATCAGGGCTGTGGCCAGACCCATTTCTTCCAGTTCCGCAACGGTATTCACTGCTTCATCTTTCAAAGTATCGGCTACTGCAATTATGCCTGCCATCTGATCCCCCACTGCAACCAGGATTACGGTCTTGCCTTCCTGTTCCAGGCCCTCGATAATCTCTTCGTGGGAATCAGATTCAATTCCCTGTTCCGCCAGAAATCTCCTGCTGCCTGCCAGAACTCTCTGACCTTCAATCTCTCCCTCCACACCCCGACCGGTATGGGCCTGGAAATTGGCGGGAGAAACCAGTTCCAACCCCTGCTGCCGGGCTCGCTCCACCACTGCCTGACCCAGGGGATGCTCCGAGACATTTTCCAGGCCTCCGGCCAGGGTTAATACCTGTTCCGGGGACCAGTCCGCAAGTGCTTCCAGGTCGGTGACCACCGGCTGACCCCGGGTCAGGGTCCCGGTCTTGTCCAAAGCGATCATTCCGGCTTCGCGGATATTTTGAATTGCTTCCCCCCGTTTAATCAATACCCCTTTTTCGGCTCCGATACCACTGCCCACCATGATGGCGGTGGGAGTGGCCAGACCCAGGGCACAGGGGCAAGAAATAACAAACACAGCAATGGTAGCCAGTAGGGCCAGGGAAAAGAGGGGTAGATCAGTATTGCTCCAGGGAAAGTTAAAAAATTCCACCACCCCGATGTGGAACTCGGGGAAAAGCATCCAGGAAGCAAAAGCCCCTGCGGCCAGGATTAAAACTACCGGAACAAAATAACCGGTAACCCGGTCCGCAAATTCCTGGATGGGGACCCGGGAACTCTGAGCTTCTTCCACCATCTTTATGACCTGGGATAGGAATGTATCCCGGCCAATCCGGGTAGCCTGCACCTGCAGGACACCCTGTTTGTTGATGGTCCCCCCGATGACCTCATCTCCCGCCGTTTTTTCCACGGGAATGGATTCCCCGGTGGCCATGGATTCATCTACGGTGCTGGATCCCTGTTCCACCTGCCCGTCGGTGGGGATTTTTTCCCCGGGGCGAACCACCATTATATCGCCAACATTTAATTCTTCTATGGGTACCTCCTGCTCTCCTTCTGCCGTTATAATCCGGGCAGTTCTTGCTCCCAATTCCAGTAATTTTTTTATGGCCTGGGAGGCCCGGCCCCGGGCTCTGGCCTCCAAAAAGCGCCCCACCAGGTGAAAGGTCATTATGCTGGCCGCCATCTCCACAAAAGAACCCAGGGGCAGCCAGAAGGCCAGGATATTCAGTGAATAGGGAACAATCGACCCCAGTGAGACCAGGGTATCCATATTGGGGGCCCGATTGCGCAGAGCCCGCAGGGAACTGCGGTGAGTTTCCCATCCCGCTACCACTACCGGAACAAAACCCAGGAGGAATATCAGGGGAAAGTAATAGGGAATGGGGATGATAAACATGTGCACCATCATCAAGACCATAATGGGAATGGCAAAGCCGGCCGCCAGCCACATGCGCCCGGCGGTCCGGGCCAGGTGCTTTTCCTCCGGCTGGGCAGCAGTTTCCTGTTCTTCTTTTTCCGCCACAGAGAAGCCCGCAGCCTCAATTACTTCTTCAATCCGGCCCGGGCTGATCTGCCGGGGATCTAGTATCAGGCTGGCCGTGGCTGTAGCAAAATTCACCCGGGCCCCGGCAATACCCTCTTCCCCCTGCAGGGCTTTTTCCAGGGATTGGGCGCATGAACTACAGGTCATCCCCCCAATTTTCAGTTTTAATTCTTCCTGCTCACCCCTGATATCAGTTTCATAGCCTGCTTCTTCAATCAATTCCTGCAGACGCTCAATGGTCAATCATTTCCGGATCATATTTTAAATAGGCCTGTCCCGTCGAAAAATTAACCGTAGCCTCCAGGACTCCCTGCTCCTGCTGGAGAACCCTGTTCAGGCCAGCAGCACAGGCTGTGCAGGACATTCCAGAAACACCGATCGTTATTTCCCGGGTAGTAGCCAGAGCCATATCAATCAACTCCCTGAACCGAAAAACCCAGGCGGTTAACGGCTTCTCTTATACTTTCCTCCTGCAGGCTGTCCCCGGAACCAATCACTTCGGCCCGACCGGTTTCCAGGTCTACCCGCACTGTCTCCAATCCGGGAATTTGCTGCAGGGCTTTTTTCAGGCGGTCTGCACATCCCCCACAGCTCATACCCTCGATATGAAAAATTTTCTTTTCCATAATAATTATTACCTCCCGAATTTGCTTCTTAATACCCCGGGCGCTTTCCCCAAAATTCCCTTTTCTTCACAGCATTCTCTTTAAAGCAGTTANAAGTTCCTGGATCGCTTCCTCCTGTTGTTCTCCCCCCTGGGCCAGGGAGCTGGTTAAACAATGCCGGCTGTGATCCTCGAAAAGCTGGAGGGCTACCTGATTCAAAGCTCCTTTAACCGCACCAATCTGGATCAGGATATCAATACAGTAACGCTCTTCTTCAATCATCCTCAAAATACCCCGGGTCTGCCCGGTAATACGCTCCATCCGGTCCAAAAGCTGGCGGTTCAATTCATCGGAGCGGGTCCTGTCCTTCATCCTTTCACCTCCATATACCCCTACGGGGTAGGGATATATCCATAATAGCATACTTTTATCCCCAATGCAAATTAAAAAGGGCTCCTCCCGGAGCCCCGATTATTCTAAAAGGGTGGTTGAAAACTGTGACCAAAGCCAAAATTAAACGCCGTGGTACCCCGCAGGGGATTCCAGCCCAGATCCAATCGGATTACACCCATGGGGGTTTCCACACCCAGGCCGGCACCGATGTTAATTACACCGCCCTCACCCCCGGGCCGGTAAAAACCTCCATCCAAAAAGAGGATGGGGATCAATTGCCCCTGCTGCCAGTGCAGTTCCACAGTTGTAAGCAGATAATCCCGGGTTAATTCCAGGCCCTGTCCCCGCAGGGGCAGCAGCCCAAAATGGCCGGTGTGGAACAGGTAATTCAGGGGGGCTTCATCTCCAATTACAGTTCCGCCGCGCAATAATCCGATCAGGGGACCGTATTCCCCCATTACCTGGGAATGGACCCGGAAAAAGGGGGAGATATCTCCCAGGGGGATGCCCAGGCCCATTTTGACCTCTCCCCGCAGGGGATCATTACTGTAGGCTGCCAGTTGGGGAAACAGGATTTGCATGTCCCCTCCATCCAGGGCCCCCCGCCAGAACTCGGTGCCTGCTTCCAGACGCCAGTTGGGGTGCAACCAGCTTTTGTAATCACCGGCCAGCTTTAATCCCTGTTCATGATAAAAAGGGCTCTGATAATCAATATGCCGCCCCCTCAGGGTCAGCACCCCCGGACCCACCGGCCGGGTTATCCTTAATCCCAGGTGCTGATAACTGCCCCAGCTACCGCTCAGGTAAAAATTCTGGCCCAATCCCCCCGGGTTATAGAGGGGTAAATTAACCTGCCCGAAAATCAGGCTGATACCGCTGCTGGCCACCAGCTCAATCGGATCCTTATACCAGACCGCGGGATCGCTAACCCGAACCGTTACCCGCACTCCACCCGTGGGCAGCGGATCGGTTATTACCCGCAGGGGTGCAGGAGAAAATTTATCCGTCATTCGCAGCCGCTGCAGGGTCCAGGCCCGGTATTCCTCGTGCCACCTGTCCCCAACGGCAAAGGGCAGCTGCTGTTGAACCATTTGCTCCGAGGTCCGGGTCAAACCCAGGATTATTATTTCCTCAATTATCGGCTCTTCTGCGGCCTGCACAGTCATGAAAGCGGTACCCAGACAGAGAATACAGATAAGGCCAATCAGTAATTTTTTCACGGGATAATCACCCGCCCTTCCGGAGTTAGCCCCAGGGGTTGTTCCTGTCCCCTGCGAGCAAAATAGCGGTAGCCCGCCTCAGCCTCGGGCAGGTCTTCCACCTCCACCTGCAGGGCCCGGGTATAGTATTCCACCGCCAGTTCCCTCTGATCCAGTTGATCATAAACTACTGCGAGCCAGAATTTGCCTTCCAGCAGATAAAAGGGGTCGCTGTGAACCTCCAGCTGCACATAACGTTCCAGGTATTCCCGACCCTGCTCCAGTTGACCCTGGCGCACCAGAAGTCTTCCCTTTAACAGCAGGGCCTGTTCGGCCTCAGGGTAGACAGCGAGGACTTCCTGCAGCAGTTCTTGAGCCTGCTCCAGTTCTCCCCGCCCGACCAGTAAAACAGCCCGGCGGGCCTTAAACCAGTATTTTTCATAACCCTCGCGGGGTGTTGCGGGCAGGGTACCCAGACTCTGCCGGGGCGGTTCCCCGGTAGCCCATATTTCACCCACTCCCACACCAACAAAATGATTATCGGCGGCAAATGGTATGGGGCTTTCATCTACCACGGAAAGCCAGAACTCACCCCGGGCGGGAACCATCACCATTGCCGCCAGGTTAACCTCGTTGTTGATCCCTGAACCCATACTATGAGGAGGTTGTTCTCCGGGAGGCATCCGATCCCTCATTATATCCGCGCTTACAATGTGATCAATCTGCCCCCAGTACTTATCTCTGATCAGCTCTTCAAACCGCTCTTCCCGCAGGGCTGAAGCCAGCCAGCCGGTACTCTGAAACTCGATCATCTCCGGGTGCAGGAAGCGATTGGCCGCATAGATATAGTTTTCCTGTTCCCGAACCTGGACCCGGTCGGCAGTCAGCTCTACCACTACAGCTTCCGGAGTTCGGGCATCCGTAAGCAGCAGGGTGAGTCCGATGGTGCGGGGAGTATTTTTGATAATTTCCAGGGCTTCTTCAATAGTAGCCGCGTTCTGAAGAACATGGCGCATCATTAACATATAGGGCAGGCCGTCAATGGTAATTTCCGAGCGTTTGGCCATAGAATAGTTGGAGGTAAGGGTCAGCCCCGGTTCATTCATCCCGCTCATTGTCCCCACGAAAGAAGGATAATTATGGACGGCAAAAGGATAACCTTCGTCCGGCTTATAAATACCCAGGTATTGAGTTTCCGCCAGCTCCAGCATGGCCCCGTGATCCAGGTTGCGTCCCACATAAAGCTCCCCGTCCACAGTAGCCTCTCCCCAGGCAGCAAATGCGGAGCAGGCAGCAATTTCCAGGTCCTGATAGGCATTACTGAACAGGATATCGGAATAATCATCATCCTCCCCGCGGGAGGCTCCCAGGACAAAACCCTGCATTTCTTCAACATACTCTCCGGGAATGTGACGTAAAAAAGCGGGGAAAAACTGCAGGCGGGCATAGAGGTTTTTGAAAAACCACTCCAGCCGCTCCAGCCTGGTTTCTGCACCGGCTCCAGGCATCATCTCCTGCATTTTCTCATACATTTCATCGGGATCATCCATCATCAAAAGACCATTCTGAATTCCCATCTCCAGGGGAGTGCCCTTAAAAAAACCCACCCGCAGACCGTCAAGATCAACCCTCCAGCCCGAACCAGCGTACCAGACTCCATCCTCCTTAATGATTTCCGGGATTTCCGGAGGCCCGGCCAGGACCGGACCGGAAAAAAGTAAAAAAATTAATAATAAAACCCATCTTTTGCCCAGGGGACCCACCTCCTTTAATAACTTTCCTCAACTAATTCTACCAATTGGTAAATAATCCTCTAAAGGAAAAAGGAATTTAAACCCGATCCCCGAATATATTAATTATGCCAGTTGAAAACTCAATATCTGCTCCGAGCCTGCAGGCCTTACCCCAGGGCTGGCCCCAGGCCGATAGGGTACTGCTGGAAACAGCTGTGCCTCCCATTGTGGAAAGGAGAAATGATTGTTACCCACCTCCTTTTCGGTGGTTTTTTTATTGACAGTTAATTTTTGCCCTTGAATTCCCAGGTGACTGTTTAATTGGGCAGTCCCGGGCTTTATGGCCCCTAAATTGCGAGGTGAGATAATGCTGCACCGCTACCTGACCCGTTTTTCCATGTTTGACCTGACCCTGATGGCCATGATGGCTGTCCTGGGTATTGCCACCAAGCCCATAATTACTCCCCTGGTTCAGATGATAACCGGCCCCCTCTTTATTCCCGGGGGAGCCCTGGCCGGGGGGTTCTACATGATGTGGATAATCCTGGCCCGCTTTCTGGTTAATAAAAATGGCACAGCCACCATCACCTGCCTGATCCAGGCTATCCTGGTTATGGCCCTGGGGGTGGTGGGCTCCCACGGCGTTTTAAGTCTGATGACCTATCTCCTGCCCGGGTTGGCAACAGATCTGGGGCTATATCTGGCCGGAAATCCCCGCCGGCCCTCGCTCTTTTATTGTTTTCTGGCCGGTATACTGGCCAATGTGAGCGGAACCTTCCTGGTCAATTTCGTTTTTTTCCGCCTGCCCCTGATCCCCCTGCTTTTGTCCCTGGCCCTGGGAGCCTTTTCCGGCGGGGCAGGCGGTATAATTTGTTTTCATTTACTTCGGCAGCTGGCCAGAACCCCTCTTTTCCCAGGTGTATCCCGGGCCGGGCTCCTGGCCCTGCTGATCCTGCCCCCTGCTTTTTTCGGATAAGCTGCTGTTATGCCTGACCTGATGGAAACCGGGACGGGCTGGAAAAATCTGATCAGCATTGGAAAGGGACCGGAAATTATCCTTTTTTATTTTTT
>SL_5KL_010_SEDDRAFT_10000974_pt1 | contig 18008 bp, 13 predicted proteins | sample SodLakKL_010_SED_FD_9118 | JGI IMG/M metagenome (IMG submission 9118)
GGCACCGGTTCCTTAATGGTGCCCTTTTCTTTGGATATGTTGACGGATAAAATTTTTAGTTCCATAAGATTTATAATGAAAAAAAGATAAAAAGACAAAAAGACAAAAAGACAAAAAGACAAAAGGACAAAAAGACAAAAAGATAAAAAGACAAAAAGACGAAAGGACAAAAAGACAAGACCATCAGGCCTTACTCCTTGGTTTTTTCGAGGAGTGTTACCTGGCTGATGACCATGTTTTTGTCAACGGCTTTGCACATGTCGTAAACAGTCAGCAAGGCCACGCTTACGCCTGTAAGTGCCTCCATTTCGACTCCGGTTTGCCCGCTGCAGGTGACTGTGCCGTGAACCTCAACCCCTTGTTTACCCTCTTCTTCCAGCAGCCTCGCGCTGATGCTGACCCGGCTTAGCTGCAGCGGATGACAAAGCGGAATGAGCTGTGCTGTTTGTTTGGCGGCCTGCACGCCTGAAATTTCTGCCACCGTCAGCACATCACCCTTTTTCATCTGGTTCTCACGGATCAGGTGCAAGGTTCCCGGCTCCAGGGATATCCATCCCCATGCCGTCGCCGTGCGATGCTGCACGGGCTTCCCGCCAACATCCACCATGCGCGCTTTACCCTCGTCATCAGTATGTGATAATTTGTTCATAATCATTGTTTTAAAGGCCGAAATGTCAAAAGGCCGAAAAGTCGAAAGGTCAAAAAGTCCTGGTTTGCACTGTGTTTGAGGTTTGAGTCTGAGCGGAAGTGAAGCCACGGGTCACAAGTCCCGAGAGCGTTGCAATTCGGTATTTGAAGTTGCCAGAGGCATTTGTATGCATCTGTGAAAACTATTTGTGTTAATTTGTGGATATCTTACCTTCAAACCCAGTTACCCTCCTATATTATGGAATAAATTCTGTTGATTCACGCTACCTTCCCTGGGTTTATTGCCCAGGGCCATTTCCAGTGCGGGCTGGATGCCCAGCTCACGGATATCGTATGCCAGGTCGCTGAAAAGGCAGGGTTTGATCTTGCCATCGCTGGTCAGGCGCAGCCTGTTACAACTACGGCAATCACCACCAGAACCACCCTCCACTACGGCAAAGTCGCCTTTCTCAAGGTCCATCTCCTGGATGTAACGGATTTCCAGGCCGTTTCTCCCGCAAAATTCTGCCACCGCTATGGCATCTTTGCGCTCAGCTCCCTTTTTTACCACACAGTTTATTTTGATGGGATGCAATCCTGTTGCCTTAGCGGCTTCGATACCCTGAAACACCTTGCGCAGCTCTCCTCCGCGGGTGATATCACGAAATTTTACGGGGTCCACCGTGTCAAGGCTAACGTTTATGCGCTGCAGCCCCGCTTCTTTCAGCGGAACAGCAAATTTATCCAGTAGAACAGCATTGGTGGTCATCGCCAGGTCGTCCACACCGGGAACGGAAGCGATCATGGCCACGAGTGCAGTGATGTCCTTGCGTACAAGTGGTTCTCCTCCGGTAAGCCTCACCTTGCTTATGCCTGCTTGCGCTGCTACCGCCACCACCTGGCGAATCTCCTCAAACGTCAGGATGTCTTCGTGACTTAGCATACAGGGATCGTTCTCAGGCATGCAATACCTGCAGCGAAGGTTACAGCGGTCTGTAACCGATATACGCAAATAGTTGATCCTTCTGTTAAACCGGTCTAACATAGGTTACGGCTCCCTTTTTTAGTTCGTGAACGCCCTTTGGGATGCGCATCAGTCCGTCGGCCAGACAGATGGCATGGATGTGTGCAGATCCGTGATAACTCACCGGCGTCACCTTCCCTTCAGTATCGATATTGACCGGGATGAATTCCAGCCTGTCTGCTTTTTTGCGCTGAAAGCCGGCACCCATCTGCAGGGTGAGCTCAAGAGGCTTATGGCCGGCTCCCATCATGGCCATCAGGAGGGGTTTTACGAATACTTCAAAATTAATGAATGAAGATACCGGGTTTCCGGGCAGTCCGAAAACATATGTATCTTTTGTGCGCCCAAACACCGTGGGCCTGCCCGGTTTCACGGCAACCTTCTGAAACAGGATCTCCACGCCGTTTTTGCGCATGATCTTTGGCACAAAGTCGAAGTCGCCGGCAGATACACCTCCCGAGAGGATAACCACGTCGTTTTCTTCCAGCGCTTTGCGGATTGCCTTTTCCGTTGCCGTTTCGTCATCGGGGACGATACCCATATAGTTGGGGATACAATGTGCATTGCTCACCTGGGCGGCCAGTTGAAATCCATTGCTGTTCCTGATCTTTCCCTCTTCGGGGAAGAGGGCGGGTTCTACCAGCTCGTCGCCCGTTGAAAGAACTCCCACGCGGGGTTGTTTGGCCACCAGTGGCGTGGTGTGTCCGACAGCCGAGAGGATGGCAATGTGTTGGGGCTGGATGGGCATCCCTTTGCGCCAGACAAGATCGCCGGTCCTGACATCTTCTCCTTTTTTTGCGATATTCGGCCTGGTCTTGTCTCCGGTAAACACCACCTTGCCCTCACCGGTGCGGCGTGTCTGCTCCACCATGATCACGGTATCTGCCCCTTCGGGTATCATAGCACCCGTCATGATTTTGGTGCAGGTTCCGCTCTTTATTTTGCGGATGGGTACGTCGCCGGCAGCAATCACTTCCAACACCTCCATCTCACCCCCCAGGTCTTCCCCCCGGCAGGCATAACCATCCATGGCAGCCTTGTCAAACGGGGGCATGTCAACATCAGAATGTACGTCTTCGGCAAGCACACGATGAAGCGACTCCCTGAAATCGACCCGCTCAGTGTCCTTGACCAGTACATCGCTGGTAATGATGGAAAGGGCTTCTTCAAAACTGATCATGCAACGACTTTTTTCTGTTTGTGTTTATTTTGATAGGGTACACAGCCCAATTGCCATGTCTGCCTGCTTTTCTCACCTTCCAGGCGCAAAAGCTCCAAGCCCGCTCCTGCATTCTGTACGCTCCTCGCATCCTCTCCTCCTCTCATTCTCCCATTCTCTCATCCTCTCTTCTTCCCATCTTCCCATCCTCTCATCCTCTCCTCCTCTCATCCTCTCATCTCCCCGTCTTCCCATCCTCTCATTCTCCCATCCTCTTATCCTCTCTTCTTCCTATCCTCTCATCTCCCCGTCTTCCCATCCTCTCATTCTCCCATCCTCTTATCCTCTCTTCTTCCTATCCTCTCATCTTCCCATCCTCCCATCCTCCCATCCTCTCATCCTCTCATCCTCTCATCCTCTCATCCTCTCCTCTCCCCGTCTTCCCCCAGGCCAGCCGGCTGTGTGAAGGCGCTTGATACATCGCTACGGCGGCTGATCTGTCATTTATATTTCAATTACCTGGTATTCGTGTTCCAGGGTGTCGACCATCAGCAGTTTGTTTTTCAGTATGCCTTCCTTGTTAACCAGAAGCTTCAGGCATTCGGCCACCTGGAGCGAAGCTGCCAGGGCGGGTGTGAACGACGGGTTGCCTAATTTTGTTTCTGCACCCTTGTTGGTGCCTGGCGGATAGATTTTATCCAGCAGGCGGCTGCCGGGCATGATGGTGCCCACCTGGGCATACCATCCGGCAATCGCAGCAAACACCATAGGGATGTTCAGCTCTTCTGCTGCCTGTTCAACCACGCGCCGGCCTGATATGTTGTCCAGGGCATCGCAGATCACGTCATGGCCCTGAAGCAGCGTTTTGGCATTATCTTTCGTGACAAAAGCCTGGTGCACATTTACATGGATGTCGGCGTTCACGGCCCTAACCCTTTCGGCTGCAGCAGAAGTCTTGGGCTTCCCTATGTTGTCGGGTAATGACAACAACTGCCTGTTCAGGTTTGAGGCTTCAAATACGTCACCATCGATGAGGGTGAGGTATCCAACGCCGAGCCTGGCAAGCATCTCGATGATATGCCCGCCCAGGCCGCCACAACCTACCACCGCCACTTTGCGTTTGCGCAGCGACTGGTTTTCTTCGTGGCTCAGCATGTTTTCGTTACGGATATAACGGTCTTTCATTTTAAAAATGTCTGAAAGGTCAAAATGTAAAAATGTCGAATTGTCACCCGGCGCCCTGAGACTCCTGTCAGGGACCTGCGACCGCAGGGCTGGTAACTGAATCATCAACGCATGTGGATGCAAAGATACAAAACATTGCGACGGCAAACCACAACCCAGCCATTGCTCAACCCAGCAACATGTTCACATCTTATTTAGGTAAGCCAACAGATTCCTAACGTTCGTCCGGAATGACGGGTCTTAACCTCAACCTTAATTTCACCCTCCGCCCACGGGCGGGAATATCGACACCACATCACCCTCATTAAGTTCCCGGGTATAGTTGCCATCCTTGCCATTTACCAGCAGTATGGCGACATCTGCTTTGGCAATTTCAAGCTTGTTGATGACATCTTCGGGGGTGGCTTTATCCTGCAGGGAGAGCTGCAGCTCCTTTCCACGGTTTTCACGCAGGGTAGCAAATAATCTGACTTTTATTTCCATGGCACAATCACACTTGATATCAATGACAAAATACAATATTTCTGGCCTGCAGACAATCCCCGCAGGATGGTTCATTGCTGCAGCAGTCAGGCAGGGTCCTGGCTGTCCAGTTCACAACACTCTGCAAGGTCACGGTCAGGGCAAAGTAAGCAGAGACTGCCTCCGATACCCGGCCGGGTTTTAAGAGGCAGTCTCTGTCAGGGGCCTGGTGCTTACAGCCCGCTATTGTTCAGCGGTGCTTATACACCTAACTTTTCGAGGGTTTCTGCTTTCGGGATACCCTTTTCTGACCAGCCTCTGATTTCGTAGTATTTTGGAAGCATTTCCTCAAGGCGGGTCACATTGCCTTTAGAAGGCCCGTCTGGTATAGGATCTTTGAGCAGGCGCTTTGGCAGGGTGTCCTGTGAGGGGTTGATGCCTGCCTTCAGGTTGTAGTCGCGCTCCAGGTTCCAGATTCTGTCGCCGGCTTCCAGGATGTCTTCCTGGGTGAAGTCGGTGCCCAGCACGGCATTTGTGAGATTGGCATAGCCTTCGCCGTCGATGGCGAAAGAGGTGAACAGGCAGAGACCTGCGCTGTCGATAAAGGCTGTAAGGTCCTGGAAGATCTTAACCCATTCTGCCTTTCCATCGATGGCGAACCGGTCGAGCTTCTGAGGCAGTCCGAGGATCTCGGGCGAGATCATGTATCCACGTACGTGGCAGCCTCCCCTGTTGGATGTAGCATACTGCAGTCCCTGGCCGCGGATGCCCCTGGGATCATAAGCGGGCAGCTCTTGTTTTTTTACAGCCATGGCCACCTCGGGCATGCCAAAATGTTCTGCCATGCGGTAGGACCCTTCTGCCAGCTTGTCGCCGATAAGGCCGTCGCGGCGTCCCATCTTTTTCACCCATTCCACGAGGCTGTCACCGGCGCCCCACTTAAGGCTAAGCCCCTCGTCAATGTCGGCGTCGGTGATCTTGCCGCGCTGGTATAGCTCCATGGCAGCTGCGATGGTGACACCCGCAGAAATGGTGTCGAGCCCCATCTCGTTGCACCAGAAATTGGCTTTGATCACGGACTTCATATCGTCAATGCCGCAGGCAGCACCAAAGGCCCAAATGGTCTCGTACTCCGGTCCGCCGCCTTCCACCTCATCGGCCTTGGTATAGCGGCCACAGGCAATCGGACATGCAAAACACGATTCGCGCTTGATCAAAAAGTTTTCGGCCAGGTGTTCGCCGCTGATGTTTTCTGCCTTGTCGAAATAGGTGGTCTGGAAGTTGTTGGTGGGGAAAACACCGCTCTCGTTAATGATGTTGACAAGGACGGCAGTTCCGTAGGTGGGAAGGCCCTGCCCGGTGACACCGTTGTCTTTTAATTTGCCCCGCGACTCCTTTACCAGTTCTTTCAGCTTCTCACTGTCAGCGATCGTTGGTTTGGAAGAGCCTTTTACAACGATGGCTTTCAGGTTTTTAGACCCTACTACCGCACCAACCCCGGAGCGGCCCGCCGCCCGGTTGATATCATTCATTACGGCTGCGATCTTTGACAAGTTCTCGCCTGCCGGACCGATACAAAGGATCTTAGCCTTGTCGGGCGCTTCTTCCGCCAGTATACTTGTGGTCTCGCTCACAATTTTTCCCCATACGTGACCGGCATCCTTAAAAGAGATCTTGTCGTCTTCAATGAACACGTTGACCGGCTTGGGCGATTTCCCCTCAAGGATCAGAAGGTCGTAACCGGCAAATTTGAGCTCAGAGCCCCAAAACCCACCGGAGTTCGACGAGGCAATGGTGCCTGTAAGCGGCGATTTGGTTACCACCATGTACCGCCCGCCTGCAGGCGTCGGTGTGCCCGTTAACGGCCCCGTAGCAATGATGACCTTGTTTTCCGGGTCAAAAGCATCTACGGTAGGAGATACCTCGTCGGCCATTATTTTGGACCCCAGCCCACGGCCTCCAATATACTTCAGGGCCATGTCGTGGTCCAGTTGCTCTGTTTTGTAAGTGTGATCACTTAAGTTGATCCTTAAAATTTTTCCTGCGTATCCGTTCATGTGATTTGTTTTTTGGTGAATATATTTACTATGGTCCTTAGGCAGTACTGTTAGCAGTTCAGACAATTCTTATTCTTCCCCATAACCAGAAACCAGCACGGCCCATATATTTTAGCGTGCAATTGGTCTGAACACCATGATTAATTGCTTTATTAGTATATCAAGACGCTTGCCAAACAGTTTAAGTGTCATAAAATCAAAAAGAAAGCATGTTATATAGATATGTTAAAGTGTTAACAGCAAAGCGGCCATGTTTGGAAACTTAACAAAAACAGCGTATGTTTGTGTCAGAAAAGTGAACAGCGTTCAGAAAAATCACAGGGGTTGTGTAAGAAATTTATTCAGATTAAATATAAACTAGCGGATTGTGGTTTTCTGCAGAGGGATCTGAGTTCCGGAGGGTTTAAAATTTCTGAAGATGTTAAATAATTGGAAAGTTAGCCTGGTATTTCTATTTGTAAGCGGGCTGGTATTGCTTTTTATCGTGGCGCCTCTTGCCGGTATGTTTCTGCAGACAACCGGGGCTCAATATGCTGCAACAGTTGCGGATGAGGAGGTAATGCGGAGTATCCGGCTTACCCTGGTCAGTTCGCTGGTGGGAGTCATTATTTTTGGCATCCTTGCCATTCCGCTTGCTTATGTGCTTGCACGGAGGAAATTTCCGGGAAAAGGTTTGGTGAATGGCTTGGTGGATCTGCCGGTGGTGATACCGCACTCGGCGGCCGGTATCGCCCTGTTAGGCGTGATCAGCCGGAACACCTGGATAGGACAGGCCGGAGAAGCCGCCGGTATCCCCTTTGTTGGCGGAATGGCCGGTATTGTCGTAGCCATGGCCTTTGTTAGTATCCCCTACCTGATCAATGCCGCCAGGGATGGGTTTGAGGCGGTGCCTGAAAAACTGGAAAAAGCAGCTCTTAACCTGGGTGCTTCACCATGGCGCGTTTTTTTCACCATCTCTCTTCCCCTCGCAAAAAGGCATGTGCTAACCGGACTAACCATGATGTGGGCGCGGGGTCTCAGCGAATTCGGTGCCGTGGTGATCATTGCCTACCACCCCATGGTTACACCGGTGCTGATCTGGGAACGCTTTGCCTCCTTCGGACTTGCCTATGCACGCCCCGCGGCTGCCGTCTTTGTGATCATCTGCCTGGTCGTTTTCGTCCTGATGCGGCTGCTCTCAGGGAAGCCGCCGGCGTCCAGGCATACGGAGGGGTAGGGAGGAAGGAGCAGGAAGTAGGAAGTAAGAAGTAAGGAGCAGATAAACATGAATGAGATGGAGCGTAACGAGTACCCTGTTTTGCAAATTCACGACCTCAGTGTCAGGTTCCGGGCTTTTGCGCTGGAGGATATCAGCCTGGATGTCTTCAGGGGAGACTATCTGGCCTTGCTGGGGGTGTCCGGTGCCGGAAAGACAGTCTTGCTGGAGGCCCTGGCCGGTCTCGTGAGGCCAGCGAAAGGACGAATTTTGCTTAACGGCAGTGAGATTACACGCGACAAAGTTCAGAGCAGGGGTATAGGCCTGGTGTACCAGGACCTTTCGTTGTTCCCTCATCTCAGTGTATGGAAAAACATTGCCTACCCGCTGAAACATAAGGGGTTGTCATCAAAACAGTCAAAATCAAGGGTTGAAGAGCTTGCCGGGCAGGTGGAGATTCGTCACCTGCTGGATCGGTACCCCGGCACCCTTTCCGGTGGGGAGGCACAACGGGTAGCGTTGGCCCGCACACTTGCTTCGGACCCACAGGTGCTGCTTCTCGATGAACCCCTGTCCAACCTGGATGTCAAACTCAAGGGCGAACTGAGGGGCGTCCTGCGAAAGATACATCGCAGCGGCAAAACCATGATCCACGTGACCCACGACTTCATGGAAGCCGCCACCCTCGCAACCAAAGTGGCCGTTGTGGAGAACGGAAGGCTCGTCCAGCACGGCACACCGGAAGAAGTATTTCGCCATCCGCGCAATGAATTTGTGGCACGCTTCAGCGGGATTAAGAACCTCTTTCCCTGCAAGGTGGTGTCTTACGCCGGTGATGAAGGACTGCATGAGGCTATCATCAACGACCATGTGTCGATCCGGTATCTTGGAAAAGACGGTCACAAGTCGGGTTATGTGATGATCCCACAGGAAGATATCGTCGTGTCCGAAAAACCAATTGAGTCATCCGCAACCAACCGCCTGGAAGGCGTGATTAGAGAGGCCTACCTGTCGGGATCAGGGATGGAATTGGTCGTTGAATCGGGTGTGCCCTTTGTGGTGGCAGTGAGCCGGCAATCGCATGAAAACATGAAGCTGCAGCCCGGGAAAAGAGTATGGCTGAACTTCAAAGCCGCCGCCGTGCGGTTTATGGATAGCTGATGTCGCCGGAGGAATGATAGCAGCAGTCAATTTAACCTTTTGTCATTACTACAAAACACATACACATGAACAGCAAAGAGCAACAAAAACCGATCATTGCACAATCACACAGCCGCTGTAAAATAATGGGCCTGGAAACCGAAAGGGTCTTTCCTGCCAAAGTGCTTGCCGGAAAAGCATTACAGGAAAAACTCAAAGAGAATGTCTCCCTGCTGGAAATTGCCGCCCCTTTTATGGACATCCTGTATGAGGCCGTTGCCAACTCAGGCTTCTTTATCCTGCTGACCGACCACGACGGATATATCCTGAGGTCGAAAGGAGACCCGGATGCAATTGCCATGTCGGAAGAGCTGAACATGGTTATCGGTGCCAGCATGTCGGAGGAGAGCATCGGGACAAATGCCATGGGAACGTCTCTATATGAAGAGAAGCCTTTGCAGGTCACGGCAGACGAGCACTATATCACAGCATACCACCGATGGACCTGCAGCGCTGCCCCCATTCGTGATACAGCAGGAAACATCATCGGGTCGCTTAACCTGACAGGCTCCAGTGAATTGCTGCATCCACATACCCTGGGACTGGTCGTGGCTGCGGTCAGGGCGATCGAAAACCAGCTGCAGGCCGAAAAAGCACAGGAAAAACTTAATGAAACATTTTATTACCTGCAGTCTGTGCTGGGATCGGTATCATCAGGCATCATCACCATTGACCTGAACGGTACGATCAAAACCATTAACCCCTGGGCGTGCTCTTTACTCAACCTCAACAGGGAAAAGACCCTGAACAGCTCAATAGAAAGCTTATTGCCGATATGGAAAGAGATCTATAACCGGTTTAAAAGAGGGGAAAGTTTCCTGGATTCGGAGATCAGCATCCCCGGCAGGCGCGAACGTTACGACCTGAGCGCCTATCCCATATACGATGATCAACAGGAGATCCTCGGGATGGTGCTGGTTGTCAAAGGAATACAAAAGATTTTCAACCTTGTAAACAAATATACCGGCATGCGTGCCCATTACACTTTTGACGACATTGTGGGCAAAAGCCCGGAGATCCGTCAGATCATTGAACACGCCAGGACCATATCCGGCACACCGAGCACAGTGTTGCTGATGGGAGAGAGCGGTACCGGCAAAGAGTTGCTTGCACAGTCTATACACAACGCCAGCACCCGCCGCAACGAGGTCTTTATCGCTGTAAACTGCGGTGCTTTGCCAAAAAATCTTATCGAAAGCGAACTCTTTGGCCACGAGGAAGGTGCCTTTACAGGGTCAAAAAAAGGAGGACATGCCGGCAAATTCGAACTGGCCAATGGGGGCACCATCTTTCTGGACGAGATCGGAGAAATGCCCCTGGATATGCAGGTGAACCTTCTGCGGGTGCTTCAGGAAGGGTATGTGACAAGAATTGGCGGGACAAAAAATATTCCCGTGGATGTAAGAGTGATCGCCGCCACCAAAAAAAACCTGATGGAAGAACTTCGAAAAGGAACCTTCCGGGAAGACCTTTTCTACAGGCTTAGCGTAATACCGCTATTCATCCCCCCGCTGAGAGAGCGAAAGCAGGATGTGAAAACCCTCTTCAACTACTTTATGGAAGCCAAAGCACGGAAGCTGAACAAACCTGTACCCGATATAAGCGAAGAACTGCAACAGCAGATCCTTCGCTACCATTGGCCGGGAAACGTACGTGAGCTGGAGAATTTCGTGGAGAACCTGGTAAACTTTAACGGCATGAGCAGTTTTAACATCCTGGAAGTTGAAAACCAACCGGGGTTCAGAAACTATCAGAACAATTACAGACAGGAGCCGAAACAACCCGACTATACAGGTGAAGCAGGCCAGGTTTCTCTTGAAGATCTCGAAAAACGTGCGATCACAGAATGCATGCGCCATCACGACGGGAACGTAACCCGGGTGAGCCGCCAACTCGGAATCAGCCGCACAACCCTCTACTCCAAAATGAGAAAATACCGGATCGATGTGAACTGACCATACCTGGTTGCCTTTGCTGAACGACACCTGTTTTGCAACTCACAAGCTTCGGGCTTGTAAGCGGTTTCACGATTTCTTGACCTCTGATTTATATTGTCTTAATGTGAGTCACTTACCTTTGGCATGCAATACTATAAAACTCTTTATTATGTTGTATGTAAACTACTCCATTGATCAATTGCAGGGCCCTTTAAAACACTTGTCCCAACGGGGCAAAACAAATAAACCCGCAAAATTTGAAAAGAGTCACCGGCAACCCCGGTCCTGTATGAACGATGTGTTGCAGGATATGTGGAACACATACCTGGTTTTTGTGAGCTAACTAACTGGCAACCAGGACATTTTTTGAAATACAGAAGGGTGGTTTAGTTTTGAGATTAAGGTTAAGATTTGTATTTTTGTACCTTAATAATCAACCAAAACGGATTCATTATGACTAAGCGACTTTATTTGATAAACACTTTTTACCTGATTCTGCTGGCAGGCTTTCTGAGTTGTGCAGCGGCTCCTGAGCAGGTTGACCACGAACTCCCCAGCCCTGTCAATATCATTTACTTTGTTGGCGACGGCATGGGTTATAACCACGTGCGGGCAGCCAATTATTTCGAACACGGGGAAGCCGGGGTCCAGGTTTATGAGCAGGACGACTGGTTTCATGCGGCGCAGGCCACCTATTCGGCAGCCCGCATCGATAGTGACGGTGACACCATATATATGAACGGGTATGCACCGCGTACAGCCTGGCAGGACCCAAGGTATTTAAGGAGGGATTATACCGACAGCGGAGCTGCAGGAACAGCCCTTTCCACAGGGCATAAGACCATTGGAGGAGCCATCGGGATGAGCATGCATGGCGATACATTAACCCATGTTGCCCAGGCAGCGAAGGCCATCGGTAAATCTGTCGGCATCGTTTCCAGCGTGCCACTGAGCCATGCCACACCTGCAGCTTTTATAGCCCATAACCACAGCCGGCATAACCTCAGGGAGATAGGCAGATATATGCTTTTTCACACCCAGGCAGACCTGATCATGGCACCCGGTCATCCGGGATATAATGACGATGGAGAAGCCGAAGAGATGTCAACCCGCTATATTGGCAGCAGGGAGATCTGGGAACAGATTATTGCCAATGACGGCAGGACGGAGTTTTATGATGGTGATGAGATACTGTATGTACAGGATGCAACGGGTGACGGCCGGCGTGACCCCTGGACGTTTATTGAAAGCCGCGAAGACTTTATTGCTTTGGCAGACGGACCGGCGCCGAGACGGGTTCTGGGCATACCAAAGGTGTACAGCACACTGAACCAGGGCAGGATGCGCGGCCAGGAAGCGGAAATGCCCTTCGAACAACCCCTGAATGAGAACGTGCCCACCCTGGAAGAGATCACCCGGGCATCGCTTAATGTGCTTGGCCAAAACCCGGAAGGGTATTTTGTGATGATAGAAGGAGGAGCTATAGACTGGGCCGGCCACGACAACAACCTGGCCAGGCTGATAGAAGAACAGATCGATTTTAACAATTCCGTCAGGGCTGCCGTGGAGTGGGTCGAAGAAAACAGCTCATGGGAGGAAACCCTTGTTATTGTCACCAGCGACCACGAAACAGGATACCTCACCGGACCCAACCACCCCGAAGTTGTTGCTGACCCGGTCGTGAACCGTGGCATCGGCGTACTTCCCGAAGTAAGCTGGCACTCCGGCACCCATACGAACATGCTCGTGCCCTTTTATGCCAAAGGCCCCGGCGTTGAATTATTCGAAATGTTTGCAGAAGAAAAGGATCCCAGGAAGGGACCCTTTCTCCAGAATACCGAAATTGCCCAGGCGATATTCCTGATGTGGGGCAAGCCCGAAATCGAGGTGCATCGCCTGAACAAATAACTGGTCAACCCATAACTTTCCGGGCATAAAAAACAACGGCATCAGATGACCTGACCAGGTATATGATGCCGTTGTTTTTGACATTTCGGCAATCTTCCTGCCAATAGCCAACCGCTAAAAGCCAATAGCCTTCTTAGCCAGCTCCAAGCATATATCTCCAGGCTGCCAACAATCACACCTTGTTTGTCAAACCCCATTTTCCCATGGCAATCACCGTGTGCGACCCGGGAGTTTTTTGTAACCCACGGTTAACGCAGGACTATTCCAGGTGAATGTCGTAAGGCATGCGGGTGAGGATACCCGTCATATCCCGCACTTCCTGTATCTGGCGGTAGTAGCGGTAGCTTTCGCCCAGCGCTTCCTCTATCCTGCGTTCCTGAACCCCGCCGAAGCCTTCAAGAATCTGTGTGAGAAAGTCTTTCCTTATAGGATATTCTACTGTTTTATACTCTTCTATCTCTGCCAGCTCAGCTGCTTTTTCGATGGCCAGGCGCATGCCGCCGTACCCGTCGATCAAGCCATTCTGCATGGCTTCAACACCGCTCCAGACACGCCCACGACCCAGTTCGTCAACGGCTGTTTCAGGAATATCGCGCCCCTCTGCTACGTGTCCGATAAACGTGTAATAGACATCAGCAATACCTTCTTTGATGATATCCCTTTCACGGGTGGTAAGCGGACGGGATACGGAGCCAAGATCGGCGTGCTGGTTGGTTTTGACATTGTCGAAAGTGATGCCCAGCCTTTCGTTGAAAAAATCCTGCATGTTCGGCATCATCCCGAATACACCGATGGAGCCGGTGATGGTATTGGGGCTGGCCATAATATAATCAGCGGCACATGCAATGTAGTACCCCCCCGATGCTGCAACATCTCCCATAGAGGCAACAACCGGCTTCTCCCGGGCCGCCAGGACCACTTCGCGCAGGATGACATCCGATGCAAGCGCACTGCCGCCGGGAGAATTGATGCGGAAAACAATAGCTTTGACATCTTCGTCTTTACGGGCTTCGCGCAAGGCCCTCGCTATGCGGTCTGAGCCTATGGTGCGATCGCCTCCCTGCCCGGAAATAATGTTGCCGGAGGCATACACTATCGCAATTTTATTATCGCTGTCAGGCCTGATGAAAGATGCCGGGTCGGGTGCATTGAGATAAGCCCCCAGCGTGATGAACTCAATGTCATCGTCTTCCTCCAAACCAATATGGTCGCGAAGTACAGAATACAATTCGTCGCGGTACAAAAGCCCGTCGACCATGTTGTATTCATACGCCATCGCAGCATTGCGTGTTCTCAGATTGTCTGCAACGTCAACAAGGTGGTTCACCGTAAGGCCCCGTGAAGCGGCCACGTCAGCCATCACATTGTTCCAGATGGCAGTGATGTAGGAACGTATCTGCTCACGGTTTTCTTCGCTCATATCTTCACGGAACAAAGGCTCCCCGGCACTTTTGTATTCTCCGTAACGGATCACCTGGGGGTCAATGCCCAGCCTGTCGAGCATGTTTTTCAAAAAGACAAGCTCCGAGTTGATGCCCCTGAAATCAATAGCACCCTCCGGATGCAAATACAACTCGTCGGCTACGCTTCCCAGGTAGTATGCGTTTTGCAAGTACATTTCTCCGTAGCTGACAACAAATTTCCCGGTTTCCTCCCTGAACTCATTGATGGCCTTGCGTATCTCGTCAATCGTGCTCCAGCCCCCGGCAATAAGGCTCAAGTCCAGCAAAATACCCTCTATCTTATCATCGTCAGCGGCTTTTTCCAGTGCGCTGAGAATATCGTTGAGTCCGATTGCGCGGCTGGGGGAAAGGTTCATGAAGTCGAAAGACTCAAAAGGGCTTCCGCCACCCCGGTCAACAATTTCGGTCGTCAGGGTAAGGTGAAGCACCGACTGATCGGCCACTCTTACCGGATCTCTGCTCGCCATGCCGGCAATCACGCCTATCATAATGAAAAGCAGGATGATGAATGTCAGGAAAAATCCCAACATCGATGCGAACATAAATTTGAAGAATTGTTTCATGGTTTAATGTGTTAAGGTTAAAAAATGCTTCTAAAGGTACAAAAAAAGATTTTTCCCGGATGCTTTTTCCTGTTCCGGTGAGTGTGTTGGTTTTGTAAAGCGATTTATTTTGCTGACTTTTGCCGGTAAACTTCAATATGAAAGCTATGCATACAGCTTATCTTTTGTTGGGAGGCAACCAGGGGGATGTGGTTCATGCTTTTGAGACCGCCCTGAACAGGTTGGCAGAATATGGTGTTTTGACCAGGGACTCCAGTCCAATTTACAGAACGGAGCCCTGGGGCATGCCAGGGGCAGAGATGTTTTACAACCAGGCCGTTAAGACCGTCACCGAGCACTCCCCACACGAGTTGCTCAAAATTATCAACAAGGTCGAAAAGCGCGCCGGCAGAAAACGCCGCACCGGGCAAACGGATCCGAGGCCGCTGGATGTCGATATCCTGCTTTATGATGACAGGCAATTGCATACCTCTGACCTTGTGATCCCGCATCCAAAACTTCATCTGAGGCGCTTTGCCCTTACGCCACTGGCCGACATTGCCCCCGAAGCGGTCCATCCCGTTTTTGGTAAAACCATCAGGGAACTCCTGAAAGCATGTACGGATGATTTATATGTGGAAAGGACGAGGTGACTGTGTGTTTTTTTTATCTTTATGCCAAGCTTAATAAACCGACAGGACCAGATCTATGAGATATAATTACATTGCCATTGAGGGCAACATAGGCGCCGGTAAAACATCACTGGCTACCAGGATAGCAGACAGGTACAACGGAAAACTCATATTGGAACAGTTTGAAGACAATCCCTTTCTTGCTAAATTTTATGAAAACCAGGAAAAGTATGCCTTCCCCCTGGAGCTTTCCTTTCTGGCCGACCGGTATCAGCAATTAAAGAAGGAGTTGGCCCGGCAGGATCTCTTTTCGGATTTTACCATTTCCGATTACTTCCTGAACAAATCGCTCATATTTGCCAGGAAAACCCTTAATGAAGACGAGTACCAGCTTTTCATGACCCTTTTTAACATTATGAACGCAAATTTGCCAAGGCCTGACCTGCTGGTGCACCTGTATGTGAAAACCAGCAGATTGCAGGAAAACATCCGCAACAGGGGCAGGGATTATGAGAGGCAGATTCAGGATGAGTATCTCGACAGGATCCAGGAGAGCTACTTTAACTACCTGAAACAGCAGCCCGGCTTACGTATTTTGTTACTGGACACCAATGCCATAGATTTTGTAGCCTATCATTCGCACCTCGAAATGGTGCTTGAGGCCATCAACCAGGATTACCCAAAGGGGATAACGCATTTGCGACTTACTGGTTAGTTGCGGGAAGGCATAAAAAAAAGCGGGTTGTTGTACCCGCTTTTTTTTATGTTGCCGGAGAGGCATTACAATACGATTTCCTGGAATTCACTTTCTCCGAAGTATTCAATGAACTCCCTGTCTTCCCTGGCGATTTCCACCATTGCGGGATTAAGCTCAAGGGCCCGGCGAAGGTTGGTGTAGAGGGCGGTTGCGTCGTTGTTCCTTGCACCGATCACGGCTTTCAGGTAAGCCACATGACCGCATTCCGGAGCGCAGTTCAGGGTGTTCACGGCGGCACTTTCATTGCCGGCCATGAGCTGAGCCAGTGCCACGTTATACTTGCAGCTGTAGTTGGCAAAATTGGAAATGGCCGTGTCGTAGTTGCCGGCTCTGATGTGCATTACACCCATGTTATAGTCGACATTTACGCCTTGTGCCCTGGCTGCCTCAAACATGGATACGGCGTTTTCGTCGTCGTATTCCCACGCAGCAACTACACCCAGGTTGTTTTGCACGTAGCCGTTTCCTGGTGCCAGCTGATTTGCTTGTTCAAGCAGGTTGGCTGCTTCATCCACATCGCCCATCTCGAGCAGTATCGCAGCGGCGTTGTTAAACCCTTTGTAGCTGTTTGGAAACTGCTGCATAGCTGTACGGTAGATGGTCAGCTTGGTGTCAGCCTCGTCGGTGAGGGTGGCGGCAAACAGNAGTTCTTTTTCATCNAGCTGTGCGGGGTCTTCAAGTGCCAGCTCAGACAGCTCCTCGTGTGTAAACTTGGGCTCGTAGGCATGTACTGTGATCTCGGCACGGCGAAGAGGCTCAAGGATTTTTTCGATTTCCTCGTAGATAAGCGTCATGTCTTTGATCCTTCTTTCACGCTCAGCAGGTGCCAGTTGCGAATTTACCACATTGGCAATGGCTTGCTTGTCAGGAAGGTCTGATGCTTCCAGCTTGGTCATGAAGCCGTCAAAGTCTTCTCCTTTTGCGGCTACGTTCAATTCGGGAAGCTCCACGTCTTTGTCATCGAAAAGGTTTTTCACATACCTTTCGCCGGTGGCGGCACGATCTTCGGAAAGTTCCATGTTGAAGGCAATTTCCCCTTCGGGGGATGCCCATGCATTAACGTCAACACCTTTAAGCTCCCACCCGCGCTGAATGAATTCTTCGATCGCTGCTATGGCTTCGCGGGCTTCATCACGGCGGTTAAGATCCAGTCTCCAGTTCAGGTTCGTGCGCATGTAAGCGAAATAGATGTTCGCAGTTTTTGAGATGATCACCTCTTCCTCATATTCGTGAGGTGCGATGGCTGGCTGATGGTCTTTTTTAACTCTCTGTGAGGTGATGATCACACCGTCGGCAACTTTTCTTTCCGGAAGCTCAGTGGCTCTGTCGGCTCTGCCCTCGCGATAAACGATAGCACGCATGTAAAGCTCAGATGCCAGCATGTCGGGCTCATAATCAAGGACATTTTGAAAACTGACATTGCTGGCCTGGTCGCGGCTGATCATTGTGCCGGCCGTAGTGGTCCTGCTTCCGCGAAGGGTAACAGTTTCAAGCTCTATTTCGCCTGTAGCATGCTTTAGCACAGGCGTAATTTCCATAACCGCATTGCGGAGAAAAAAGCCTTCTTCCACTCTGCCATCAACGTTGGCAGCAACCTGGCCGCCATGATTTTCCAGAGGGTTGGTCTCCGGGGTATAACGAATCCCCTCATCGTAATTCCTTACCATCCTGTTAACGCCACAGCTGGCAAAGATTCCTGCTGTGACAAGCAGCACAGCGATTAGCTTAAAGTTGATTTTTTTCATAATAAACGTTTTGTATTGGTTATCTGATTTGATTGGACACTTTGCTCCTGCCATTTTAACGTTACAAATATAAAAAAAACTCATTAACAAAAGAGTTATGAGAATTATTTTGATT
>SL_5KL_010_SEDDRAFT_10000975_pt1 | contig 17994 bp, 18 predicted proteins | sample SodLakKL_010_SED_FD_9118 | JGI IMG/M metagenome (IMG submission 9118)
CTGGCCACGGTCATCCGCTTGGGCTTGCGGGGCTGAGGCATCCCGGAGAACATCTGTGACAGATCCAGCCCCATTTGGTCCATCCCCGCCTCGGAAAACACGTTGATCTGAGGAGTCATCTGTTCCCGCACCGAGATCTCCACGTAATGATCGTCCAACTCCCCCGCCCGCAGTTGCCCCAACAGCCGCTCTCTCCCCCCTTCGCCCTGCACAGCGCCATCCTGCAAGGCACGTAACAGTTGGTCCTCCACCATCCGCTCGGCCGTCTCCTCCACCCGGCGGGTCTCCCGATGCTTGACCAGATCAATCGCCACTTCGACGAGGTCCCGCACCATGCTCTCTACATCGCGCCCCACGTAGCCGACCTCGGTGTACTTGGTGGCCTCAACCTTCACAAACGGCGACGCGGTGATCTGTGCCAGCCGTCGCGCGATCTCGGTCTTTCCCACGCCCGTGGGACCGATCATCAGGATGTTGGCCTGCCTGATCTCCCGCCGGCGTTCCTCGGGCAGGGCCGACCGTCGCATCCTGTTGCGCAACGCAATGGCGACCGCGCGTTTGGCGTCGTCTTGACCCACGATGTACCAACTCAACTGTTCTACAACCTGACGCGGAGTCAAGCCCTGCACATGGCTCACCACGAGATCCCCTCCACAATAAGCCGGTCGTTCGTGTACACGTCGATGTCCGCAGCGACGGACAACGCTTCCCGCACCACGTCGTCCACAGCCAACTCTGTGTGTTTTCTGAGCGCACGCGCCGCCGCAAGGGCATACCCGCCACCGCTTCCTATACCCACCATGTCATCATCAGGTTCGAGGACATCTCCTTGACCGGTTATGAGCAACAGCGCCTCCCGCGAACCCGCCACAAGAAGAGATTCCAATCTGCGCAGAACTCGGTCCGTCCGCCACTCCTTGGACAGTTCAACGGCCGCCCGCCGCAGGTCTCCGTGGGACTTGAGCTTGTTCTCCAGGCGCTCTAGTAGGGCCAGGCCATCAGCCGTCCCCCCGGCAAACCCAGCCACGACGCCGCCGTCCTGCAATAGGTGTACTTTACGGGCCCCTGTCTTGATCACTTGCGACTCCATGGTCGCCTGGCCGTCGCAACCGATGACCACGCTGCGGGCTTGCTCCGAGCGAATCGCCAACACCGTCGTAGCTATCATGTTCATGTGCCCTTCAGTCTAGTCGCCCTCCGGAGCACCCACAACAGCGCACAGCGGGCATACCCGCTCCTGCCCCAGGAATGCCACGCCACATGCGCTACAGCGGCAGCCCCCAGCTTGAAGTATCTCCCGCTCTTGGGCGCACGCTCGCGCAGCAGCGTGCACCAACTGCTCGCGCAGCGGGGGGCATGTGTCGTCAGGCACCAGGAGCTCCGCCCTAGCTTGGTCCTGCGCAGTAACTTCCGCCTCCCGCTTGGGAGGCATGGAGCCTGCCTGTGGTTGGACGTGCAGCCGGAGCCGTCGGACACCGCTGTCGGGAGCCACCTGACGAAGCGACTCCACAAGCTGGGGTTCCAACATTCTGAACTGTGAGGCCGCAGCATAACTGGCTACCGCCAGGTGCAGTACCCCGTGAGACACATACAGCGGGCGTGCCCACCGCGCCAACTGGGGTCCGATCGCACGACGCCAGGCGAATACGCCCTGTTGCTTGGCCAGAGCGTCGCTGAGTCCCCACTGCCTTGCAAGCCCATCCAACCAAGACCACTGATCTTGTTTATCAAACATACATGTCCTTGTTGTAGGGCTCACATGCCCCCTGTGGAAAACCCAGCTTATTGTTACTCATAGAGCTCCCAGGCGTGTGGATACAGCTGTGGATAACCTGTGGACAAGTACAGGTGGCTGTGGATATCTGTTGGGGATAGCCTTTCGTCTGGATTGCCCACATCCTCTTTCCCCATCCGGGTTGGCTTCGTCCACAGGGCGAAGGGCAGTTATCCCCAGGGGTTTCCCCAGGGGGGTGTGGAAAACTCATGGGGTGTACCGGGCGAGCAGTTCGTCGCGCAACGTCTCGATCTCCCCCCGCAGCAGGGGCATCTGGCGCATCAGTTCCTGGACTTTTTGGTAGGAGTGCATGGTGGTTGTGTGGTCTCGCCCTCCGAACGCTCGTCCTAATGCAGGAAATGAGCTTTGGGTGAGCTCGCGGGAAACGTAGATCGCGATCTGTCGGGCCTGCGTGACCTCCCGTTTGCGGGAGGGGCCTTCCATATCTTCGAGCGTCACGTTGTACCGACGGGCTACCTCGTCCTTTACGATGTCCACCGTCAGCCGAGGTACCGACTCCTCTTTGGGTAAGATCTCGGAGAGTACGTCATTCGTAAGCGGGCCCTCTCCCAGCTCGATGTACGCCACCACCCTGATCAAAGCGCCTTCCAGATCACGGACATTTGTCGTGATCCTTGTTGCGATCAGTTCCAATACCTCGTCCTCCACCTCCACCCCGCGCCAGCGTGCCTTCTCCCGGAGGATGGCAATGCGTGTCTCCAAGTCGGGCGCCTGCACATCGGCCACCAGCCCCCACCGGAAACGCGACACAAGCCGTTCCTGCAGCTCGCGCAGCTCCTCGGGCGGCCGATCGGAGGAAAGAACGATCTGGCGTCCGTTTCCGTAAAGCTCGTTGAATGTGTGGAAGAGTTCCTCTTGCGTACCCTCTTTGTTCTTTAAGAAGTGCACGTCGTCGATGAGAAGGATATCCACATTGCGATATTTTGAGCGGAAGCTCTCCTGGGAGTTGGAGCCAATGGCGTTTATGAGCTCGATCGCGAAGCGCTCGGAGGTCGTGTAGGCAAGCGTGAGGCCGCTGGGTTTGGCCACCACGTGGTTTCCGATGGCATGCAAAAGATGTGTCTTGCCTAGGCCTACTCCGCCGTAGATGAACAAGGGGTTGTAGGCACGGGCGGGGGAATCGGCCACGGCTTGAGCCGCTGCATGGGCAAGGTATACGTTCTTTCCTCGTACGAAGGAGTCAAATGTGTAATCGGGGTTCAAAGGTTGAGGACCTATGAACCGACGCGGGCCAGTGGTTTCTTGGGTTTCCACCGGCCGACGCTCCTGGGGCTGTTCACCGACACGTACCCGCAGCCCCAGGTTCCTGCCGGTTGCCTCTTGGAACAGTCGTTCCAGAAGGCCTCTATATTTTCGTTCGATGCCGCCCTTGGCGAACAAGGACGGGACCTCCAGCACAAAAGCGTCCCCATCGATCGCCACTGGTCTGGCTTCGGAGAACCAGGCCGCGAAGCTGGTGGGGGGGACCTCTTCTGCGAGTTGGACTTTTACATCCTCCCAAAACTCATCAATCGTCCGGTCCATAGGCTCAGCCTCGGGACAGCGTTCCACCGCCAGATGGCCCCTCGGAGACTGGTGGCGAGGCCCAGAGTCGAACTGGGGACACCGCGGTTTTCAGCCGCGTGCTCTACCTCCTGAGCTACCTCGCCGACCAGGTGAGGACAATGCACTTGCCGCCCACCCTCTTGGCGGGGACGACGGGATTCGAACCCGCGATCTCCGGAGTGACAATCCGGTGTCCTTGTCCAGCCTAGACCACGTCCCCGTGGGGTAATCCAATGGGCGAGAGAGGGATTGAACCTCTGACCTTCCGGATGTAAGCCGGATGCTCTCCCACTGAGCTACTCGCCCGCTAGTGTAGCCGCACCACANAATGTGTTTCAAGTGTCCCCAGGGGGATTTGAACCCCCGCCTCCGGATTGAAAGCCCGGTGTCCTTGGCCTGCCTAGACGATGGGGACTACGTTCCTAAGTCTACGACGTCTCCCCATCCATGCAAGGGACCGCCAGCGGCGGCCACAAGGGGGCCTCTTGGCTTCGGGATCAGCTGGAACTGGTGGGCCGTGCAGGGGTCGAACCTGCGACACCCGGCTTAAAAGGCCGGTGCTCTGCCAACTGAGCTAACGGCCCGCGTTGGTGGGTGGTGGAGGATTCGAACCCCCGACCCGCGGATTAAGAGTCCGCTGCTCTGCCAGCTGAGCTAACCACCCATGGCAAACGTATGTTACGGATGGGATCGAGGTCCTGTCAAGGACGGGGACGGCTTTCCTTCCACATCTCCTCGCCCTGCTCCCATAGCCAAAGCAGGACGAAGAATACAGCACCCAAGATCGGTCCCTTGTACAGCCGTGTACCCGTGCATCCACACGGGGTACGGCTTCGCCCCAGGCTCGTCTGTACAATGGTTGGCGATGGTCTGTGCAGGGAGCGACCAAGGCATGAACGGCTTGTGGGGAACTCAGGTTCCCCTGGCTGAACGGCTGCGTCCGCGTACACTGGATGAACTCGTCGGTCAGGAGAAGCTCCTTGGGCCTCGGGGTACCCTGCGCGCGCTGGTGGAAAAAGGACAGGTTGGCGCGTTCATCTTCTGGGGCCCTCCAGGCACCGGCAAGACGACGGTGGGAAGATTGCTGGCCCAGCGGTTCGAAGCGCGTTTTGTGCAGGTGTCGGCCGCGTTGACCACGATGTCCGAGGTGCGTGCATCGCTGCAGGATTCTCGACGGGAATGGCTGCGCACAGGAACGCGTGATCTTCTGTTCTTGGACGAAATACACAGGTTCAACCGGGCACAGCAGGATGTGCTCCTTCCGTTCCTGGAAGAGGGGGCTGTGTACTTCGTCGGGGCGACCACGGAGAACCCCTCGTTTGCGATGCGCTCGGCCTTGCTCTCCCGGTGCCAGTTGTTTGTGTTTCAGCCGCTCGGGGCACAGGAGTTACACGCACTGTTGGACCGTGCGTTGGAGGACGACAGAGGCTACGGAGCAGCGGTGTCCCTATCCGCCGAGGCACGGGAGTTCCTGGTGCACTACGCCGACGGCGATGCACGGCGCCTTCTGTCCGCATTGGAGACCGTGGTCGCTGCACTGGGTGCGGGATCGCTCGGGTTGAGCGAGGTGAGCACGGCGCTGGACCGCAAGGCCCCGCGCTACGACCGAGAGGGGGAGGAGCACTACAACGTCATCTCCGCGCTCCACAAGGCTGTGCGTAATTCCGACGTGGACGGAGCGTTGTACTGGTTGGCACGAATGCTGGAGGCCGGCGAAGACCCGCGTTACGTGGCTCGCCGCGTGGTACGCATGGCCTCGGAGGATGTAGGGCTGGCTGAACCGCAGGCGCTGACCTTGGCGGTGGCGGCAGCCGATGCAGTGGAACGGGTCGGGATGCCCGAGGTGGAGCTCGCGCTGGCGCAGGCGGTGGCCTTCCTCACACTGGCTCCGAAGTCCAATGCCCTGTACGTCGGATATGGAGAAGCCAAAGCAGATGTTGCGGGCACAAGCAACGAACCGGTGCCGTTGCACCTCAGGAACCCGGTGACGCCCACCATGAAGGAAGTGGGCTACGGGCAGGGTTACCGGTACGCCCACAACCTGCCGGAGGGGGTGGCCCGCATGTCGACCCTTCCGCCGTCATTGTCCGACCGCGAGTACTACCGTCCCGGCGAGGCAGGCTGGGAGGGCCGGGTCAAACAACGGCTGCAGGCTCTGCGCCGCTGGATAAGGGGCTAAGGAAGGCAGGGCGGGTGAACCCTAGAGGAGAGCAAGGAGAAGTCTCACCAATATAGAGCGAGCGAGGTGTACCCCAAGCAGCAAGATCAGGGGAGAGAGATCCAGCGTCCCCGTGGAGCCCAAGCGTGCCAGTCCGCGGCGGATGGGGATAAGCAGCGGCTCGGTAGCCCGCTCCAGAAGACGGCGTAGGGATAGGCTCAGCATTCCGGGGAACCACGTCGAAAGCACGCGGACGATCACGATCAAGCTGTATATCCATACGACGGAGTCGATCGCCCGAATGAGCCCCCAGATGAAGGATTCCATATCGTTAGGTATACTGCCCTGGGATGCAGGTACTGGTCAAGCTGTTTGCCGAATTCCGTGAGGCGGCGGGCCGGGACAAACAGTCCTTGGAGTTGCCCGATGGGGCCACCGTAGATGAAGCACTCCGGAAACTAGCGGAAGACGCGCCGGCCCTTGCCGAGCATATGTTTGCGGACGGGCGGTTGCGCGATCATCTCCACGTGTTCGTCAATGGACGCAACGTGGGAACCACGGGAGGACTGGAAACGAAACTCTCCGACGGGGACACGCTGGCCTTCTTCCCCCCGGTCGGAGGGGGCTAAGCTGGTACAATATTTCGTCGGGCGCTGACGCCGAGGAGCGTGCCGAGCGTGGCCCGGCTGGTTCGCAAATGAGGGTGCAAGGAGGGAGACGGCCATGGCTGAAGTAAACTTGAATGAAGTGACCAAACGGTTCGGGAACTTCACAGCGGTCGACAAGGTGAACCTGGAGGCCCAGGATGGTGAATTCGTTGTGCTTGTCGGCCCCTCGGGTTGCGGAAAGACAACCACCCTGCGCATGGTGGCTGGACTGGAAGACATCACTGAGGGACAGATCCTTATCGGGGAGCGACTGGTCAACGACGTCCCACCCAAGGATCGGGACATAGCCATGGTGTTCCAAAACTACGCCTTGTACCCACATATGGATGTGTACAACAACATGGCATTCGGTCTCAAGCTGCGCAAGTTCCCCAAAAAAGAGATCGAGAGCCGCGTTCGGCAAGCTGCCGAGCTTTTGGGCATTCAGGACAAGCTGCGGTCCAAGCCGCGCGAGCTTTCCGGGGGGCAGCGGCAACGTGTGGCCTTGGGCAGGGCCATCGTCCGTGATCCGAAGGTGTTCTTGTTCGATGAACCTTTGTCCAACCTGGATGCCAAGCTGCGGGTGCGAATGCGCGCCGAGCTCTCTGAGCTGCACGACAGGCTGAAGACGACCACGGTCTATGTCACCCACGACCAGACCGAGGCCATGACCTTGGGTCACCGGGTGGCGGTGATGAAGGACGGCCTCGTCCAACAGTACGAGGGACCGCAGACGATCTATGATCACCCGGCCAACATGTTCGTTGCGGGGTTCATCGGCTCGCCGGCGATGAACTTCCTCGACGCCCGCGTGGAAGAGGATGGAGGACGGCTTTACGTCCAAGGCAAGGGCTTCAAGCTGGCCATCGCCGAGGAGAAGGCTACCGATGAGGTGAAGGCCTATGCGGGCCGTGAGGTCGTTATGGGTATTCGGCCGGAGGACGTACGCACCCCGGAAATGATGCATCAGCCGCGGGAGGCTATGCAGTTCCCAGGACGCGTCCGGGTACGGGAACCGTTGGGCGACGAGCAGATCGTGTATGTGGACTGCGCCGGCGATGATGTGGTAGCCAAGCTTGATCCTCATCTTCCGATCGAACACGGGCAGGACATCACGTTGGAAGCCGTCACGGAGCGGATGCACCTGTTCGACAAGGAGACCGAGCAAGCGATCACCTAGCCCCCTTGGGAACGGAAGGCGAGCACTTCGGAACAAGCCTGCCTTTGGACGCGACTAACGGTGCGCATGGTTTGGACTGACCGCGGTCATGTGGTTGTGCGCCGGGGGCGGGTAGATTCTCCGGTACCATGCGACATGAGATCCGCTTTGCTGGCTTCGGCGGCCAAGGGATTGTTTCCGCAGGTAGGATCACCGGAAATGCCGCGGTCATCCATGATGGCAACCACGCGGTACTGACACAAAATTACGGACCGGAGGCTCGGGGCGGTGCATGCGCCGCTGAGGTCGTCGTGTCCGACGAGCCGGTGGACTACCCCCACATCACGCAACCTGAGGCGTTGGTGATCATGTCTCAGGAGGCGTACGAGAAGTTCTCCTCCCGAGTAAAAGAAGGAGGCATCCTCCTTCTGGACGAGGACTTGGTCGAACACAAGGAACGCTCTGATGTGAGGGTGGTGAAGGTGCCCGCCACCCGTATCGCCGAATCTCTGGGGCGCAAGATCGTGGCCAATGTGGTTATGTTGGGTGCGTTGGCTGCGGCATGGCCTGGGGTAACCCGGGATGCACTCCTGAGCGCGGTGCTGGGCTCGGTTCCTCCACACACCAAGGACCTCAACAAGAGCGCGTTCGACGCCGGATATGAGTACATCGCGAAGGAGGCTCCGCATGGCGCAGCCTAGGATTGGCGTTTTCGTGTGCCACTGCGGGCGCAACATCGCGGGAACCGTGGACGTGGAAGCACTGACCGAAGAGGCTGCCCGCATCCCCGGGGTGGTCTTTTCGACGCATTACGACTACATGTGCTCCGATCCGGGTCAGGAGATGGTGTCCCGAGCTGTGCGGGAGAACCGGCTGAACGGCATCGTGGTGGCTGCGTGCTCACCGGGTATGCACGAGGAGACATTTCGCCATGCGGCACAGTCGGCAGGGCTGAACCCCTACTTGGTGGAGATGGCCAACATCCGCGAACAGTGCTCGTGGGTCCACCGAGGGCCGGCGGCCACGGATAAGGCCGGCCGCATCCTGGCCACCGTGGTGGAGAAAGCGAAGGGCAATCTGCCGCTGGAACCCGCCAAGATGGGCCATTCCGACAAATGCTTGGTGATCGGCGGGGGTGTGGCCGGAATTCAGGCGGCACTCGATGTAGCCAACTCCGGGTACGAGGTGCTGCTGGTGGAACGTTCGCCGTCCATCGGGGGGCGTATGGCACAGCTGTCCGAGACATTCCCTACGCTTGATTGCTCCCAGTGCATCCTCACCCCAAAGATGGTGGAGGCGGACCGGCACCCAAATATTCGGATCTTGTCCAATTCAGAGGTGGAAGAGGTTTCCGGTTTTGTGGGCAACTGGAACGTGCGGATCCGCAAGCACGCCACGTTCGTAGATCAGGAAAAGTGCAACCTCTGTGGGGATTGTGTGGAGGCATGCCCGGTGCGGGTGTCCAACGAATTCGAGGAGGGGCTTACCGACAGGGCGGGGATCTACATCCCGTTTCCCCAGGCCGTGCCTTCTTCGTATACGCTCGACCTCAACGCATGCCTAGGACTGGCGCCGCTTAGGTGTAGCGAATGCGCCGAGGCGTGCGAGGCGGGTGCTATCAACTACGACATGCAGGATGAGCTTTTGGAAGAGGAAGTGGGCGCTATTGTGGTGGCCACCGGGTACGAGCTCCTACCCAAGGAGAGCATGGGGGAGTACGGATACGGCGAGATCCCCGACGTCATATCAGGCCTCGAGTTCGAGCGTATGGCCAGTGCCTCGGGGCCCACCGTGGGTGAGATCCGGCGCCCCTCCGACGACAAAGTGCCCAAAGAAGTGGTGTTCATCCAATGTTCCGGCTCCCGTGATCCGGAGCTGTACAAACCCTATTGTTCCAAGGTCTGTTGCATGTACACGGCCAAGCACGCCCTTCTCTATCAGCATTCGGTGCCCGATGGGCAGGCTTATGTCTTCTACATCGATATCCGGGCAGGGGGCAAAGGATACGAGGAGTTCGTGCAGCGGGTGATGGAGGAGGACCGGGTCCTCTACCTGAGGGGAAAGGTGGCCAAGGTCTTCCAGGACGGGGACAAAGTGATGGTGTGGGGAACGGACACCCTTACCGGGCAGCGGGTGGAAGTGGCCGCCGACTTGGTGGTGTTGGCCCAGGCGATCACTCCTTCGGCAGGGATCGTTGAACTGGCCCGCAAGTTGCGGGTGTCGGTCGATGAACACGGTTTTCTCAAGGAGGCACATCCCAAGCTGCGACCGCTGGAGGCGCTGGCTGCGGGGGTGTTCCTCGCCGGTGCCGCCCAGGGGCCGAAGGATATCCCCGATTCGGTTTCCCAGGGATCCGGGGCTGCGGCCAAGGCGGTGCGATTACTGTCGGCCCCCGAGCTTGTGCACTCCCCCGAGGTGGCCGAGGTGGCCGAGGACCTGTGTGCGGCGTGCGGGATCTGCGCGCCGCAGTGTCCGTACGAGGCCATTACCGTGGAGGACACGGCCGAGGTCAACGAGATGTTGTGTGAGGGTTGTGGGACCTGCGTCGCCGCTTGTCCCAGTGGTGCGATGAACCTGCGAAACCTGGCCGATCCCCAGGTGATGGCCATGCTGCGTGCCGCGTTGAAAGAGCGCGAGGAGGCGGAGATAGCCGGTGGCTGAGCAAAAGCATGAACCGAAAATCGCGGCGTTTCTCTGTAGGTGGTGTGCCTATGCCGGTGCCGATCTGGCGGGGACCAACCGGGTGGCCTATCCGCCGAACATGATTCCCATCCGTGTCCCCTGCTCGGGCCGAGTGGAACCTTCCTGGGTCATCGAGGCGTTGCGGTCGGGGGCGGATGCGGTGCTCATCGGGGGTTGTCATCCCGGGGATTGCCACTACGTCTCCGGAAACTACAAGGCCCGACGGCGGATGAGCCTGCTCCAAAAGGTACTTAAGGAACTGGGTGTGGAGCCGGCACGCCTCAAGTTGACATGGGTATCGGCCTCAGAAGGGATGCGTTTTGCGCAGGTCGTGCGCGACTATGTCGAGGAAGTGCGGGCCCTGGGCCCATATCACGGGGAGTTTGGTGTTCCCCGGGAGCTGCATGAGGTCGAGGAGAACGTTGGCCAACTGGTGCGCCAGGCGGTGAGCCATGGCTAAACCGAGGATCGCTATGTACTGGACCGGCGGTTGTGGGGGTTGTGACGTGTCGCCGCTGGAAGTGGGCGAGGCGATCGTCGATGTCCTGTCGGGGGTAGAACTTGTCTTCTGGCCGGCACTTATGGACACCAAGCGAGCCGACGTGGAAGCGTTGCCCGCCGGGAGCATTGACGCGGTGCTGATCAACGGCGCCCTCCGGACCGAGGAAAACATGGAGATGGTCAGGATCCTCCGGGAGAAAGCCAAGGTCGTCGTGGCCTACGGGGCGTGTGCTCACCTAGGGGGGATCATCGGTTTGGGGAACCTCCATTCCGCACAATCGCTGGTTGGTACCGCTTTGGGGGAGGATTGGCAAGCTTCCCCGCCTGTTCCCGGTGCAAACGGCGACGCACCTCCGGCTCTGACCGCCGGTGTGGTGCCGCTTTCTGACGCGATAACGGTCGACTATGTGGTTCCCGGATGCCCTCCGCCCGCGCAGCTGATTGGCCAATTCTTCCGAGGTCTGTTGGAAGGATACATGCCTGACGTCGGCCATGTGTTCGCTGAGGAAAAGGCGTTGTGTGACCAGTGTCCGCGGGAGAAAGAGGACCGACCGATAGAGCGTTTCGTGCGTCCACACGAGATAGAGCCCGATCCGGACAAGTGCCTACTGGATCAAGGTGTTGTGTGTATGGGTCCGGTGACGCGGGGAGGCTGCGAGGCCGCTTGCCCCAAACTGGGCATGCCGTGCACAGGATGTGTCGGCCCCACCCGCAAGGCGGGTGATCTGGCCGGTGGGATGATCTCCGCGCTAGCTTCGTTGGTCCGCGCGGGAGAGGAAGGGGAAGACGTTTTTGCCCAGGAGGATGAGATCCTGGACGGGCTCGTGGACACGGTGGGCACGCTGTACAAGTACGCCCTCGCCGGCACCTGGAAACGAGGCTCCGGTGGAGGAGGAAAGTGATGCGCCAGCAGAAGATTACGATCGATCCAATCACGCGCCTGGAGGGGCATGGTAAGATCCTTCTTTATCTAGACGAAGACGGAGGCGTGCAGGATGCGTTCCTGCAGATTCCGGAATTGCGGGGCTTCGAGCGCTTCTGTGTAGGCCGCCGCGGGGAGGAAATGCCCCAAATCACCGAGCGGATATGCGGTGTGTGCCCTGAGGCCCATCACCTGGCCTCGGCCAAGGCATTGGACGATGCCTATGGTGCCGAGATCCCGGAGGCGGCGCGAGTCCAACGGGAACTTTTCTACAATACATATATTTTCTCCGATCACCTCCTGCACCTCATCTTCTTGGGCGGGCCGGACCTCTTGTTGGACGAGGATACCCCGAAAGAGCAGCGGAACGTGCTTGGAGTGCTCCAAGCCTATCCCGAGCTGGGGAAGCGTGTCGTACAGGTCCGGGCGGGAGCGCAGAAGGTGCTTGAACTGATCGGTGGGAGAGCCATTCACCCAGTGTTCGCCCTTCCCGGAGGCGTGTCCCAGCCGGTGGACGAGGAAAAACGCAAGGAGCTAGCTGCATACGTGGAAGCGATGACTGAGCTGGCCAGGGATATGGTGTCCTTCTTCCATGAGCAGGTGCTTCCCGACCCTGGCTTACAGGCGCTTCTTCAATCTCCGGAAGCGCGGCTTCCGGTGCATTCTATGGGCCTGGTGGATGATGAGCTCGCCCCGAACTTCTACCACGGCCAGCTGCGGATCGTGTCCTGTGAGGGAGAGGAGATATTCCTGGGCGATGCACGGGAAGGGCTTGACCTGATAGAGGAACACAGTGAGCCATGGACGTACGTGAAATTCCCCTACTTAAAGAGCTTTGGCTGGAGCGGCCTTGAGGGGGGTCCGGGCTCGGGGCTCTATCAGGTCGGCCCGTTGGCTAGGTTGAACGTCGCTGAGCGCATGGCGACCCCTGCTGCGCAAGAGGAATTCGAGCGGTACCTCGACTACTTCGGCCAGCGACCGGTCCAAGCCACATTCGCCTACCACTGGGCGCGGTTGGTGGAGATGGTCCAGGCGGCGGAGGCGGCGCATATGCTTGTCTCCCACGAGGCGCTCACGGGCCGCACTGTGCGCGGGGAGCTGTCCGCTCCCGGTAAAGGCATCGGGGTGATCGAGGCCGCGCGGGGCACGTTGTTCCACGAATACCGATTGGACGACCACGGACTGCTGGAGCATGTGAACCTGGTGGTGGCCACGACGCACAATGCCGGCCCGATCGGGATGTCGGTCAAGGCCATGGCTCAGGCTGCCGCACGGCAAGGAGACATGGATGAGCGACTGCTGAACAGAGTGGAGATGGCATTCCGGGCTTATGATCCGTGTTTGGCTTGCGCCACGCACTTTCTCCCCGGAGAGCTGCCGCTGACTGTGGAGGTGTACGCATCCGATGGAACGTTCCTTCGGCGCGTCGGTCGCTGACACAGCGGTGGTGGGGCAGGGGAACCCTTACTGCACGGACGATGGTGTTGGTGTGGCCGTGGCCCGGCGCCTGCCTTCCGATGTGGGGGAGAACTGCGCCGTGTGGGAGGCCGCGCAGTCCGGCGTATATCTGGCGGAGAAACTGCTCGGATTCTCTCGGGTGTTGATCATCGACGGGACGCCGTCGCTGCCACCGGGGGAAATTTGCGTGCGGCCCTTGAGGGAGTGGGAAGCGGTCGGCGGCGATCGTCGTGGGGCGCACGGGATGAGCTTGTCGCAGGCGCTGGAGATGTTGGAGCGACTAACGTCGCAATCAAGCTCCGATACAACGGCGCAGTCAAACTGCGACGCTACGCCTTCTGCGCACCCTAAGGAGCGTAGCGTCGGAGCTTGTCTCCGACGTTCGGGGGGAGCTTGTCTCCGACGTTCGGGCGAAGCCCGCTCCCGACGGGCCGGCCTAGAGAACGACCAGGTGCGGATCCCTGAGGTGTGGGCTTTGGCCGTCGGTATCCCTCCCGATCCCCCATTCGGGGAGGGGTTGTCGCCCCGGGTTGCGGCTGCCGTGGAGGCTGCCGTGGAGGAGGTTAGGGGATGGCTGAACAGTTGAGGTTGGCGAAGGCTGTCCTGTCGGTGCAATTCGCCCGACGGGTGGAGGAGTTGTCGGGCCAGTCTCCGTACCGCTGTTATCAATGCGGGAAGTGTGGTGCGGGGTGTCCGTTTGCCGATTCCATGGATTTGTTGCCCAATCAGGTGCTGCGCCTTGTGCAATTGGGAGATGAGAAGGTACTGGAAGCCGGTGCGCCTTGGAGCTGTGCCTCGTGCCTGGCCTGTGAGGTGCGGTGCCCCCGGGGGGTGGACATCGCCAAGGTCATGGAGGCAGTGCGACTCCTCGCTTTGCGCAAGGGACGGAGCCCGGTGGCGCTCGGCAAGGTGCCCGGGGAAAGGTTGCCCCAGATCGCGGTCGTAGGGATATCAAGGAAGATGACGCCATGAACAGTATTCTGTACTACCCAGGGTGTGGAGTCGCCGATCAGGCGCGCAGCATGGAGACTGCTGCCCGTGGTGCGCTCGGCGCCCTCGGGTGGGAGATGGAAGAAATGGAACGCTGGAACTGCTGCGGAACGGTGTACTCTCTGGCCACGGATGACTTAATGCGGCATGTAGGGCCGGCACGGATCCTGGCCCGCGTGCAGGATGCGGGGCACGAGCACCTCCTCACGCTGTGCTCCATGTGCTACAGCACGCTGAAGCGATCGGAGCGATTCCTCACCGAGGAGCGCGACCGATTGGACAGAGTCAACGCGTTTCTCGACGACGAGCCTGACTACACCGGTGGGGTACGGGTCGTGCACCTTCTGGAGCTTGTAAGGGACGAGATTGGATATGAGGCGGTGGAAGAGGCGGTGCAGCGCCCGCTCTCGGGGCTCAAGGTGTCCCCTTACTACGGGTGTACCCTGACGCGGCCTCGCGCCGTGGGCGTCGATGATCCTGAACGCCCGCGGGTGCTTGAGGATCTGCTCTTGGCGCTGGGGGCGGAGCCGGTTTCCTCTCCCCAAGGGGTGGAGTGTTGCGGGGCCTACCTGACGGCGAGTGCCCCCGAGGTCGCCCGGCGCCGGGCGGGGGCGATCGCCAGAGCTGCCGCTCGGGGAGGAGCTGATCTTATGGTAACCAGCTGCCCGCTTTGTCAGTACAACCTGGACACAAGGCAGGGAGAGGCACCTGGAGCAAGCGCCCACGCCGTGCCCAGCTTGTACTTCACGCAGCTTCTGGCACTGGCTTTGGGAGCGGACCCAGCTGTGGACGAACAAGTCATAGATCCCCGGCCGGTCCTGGCGGCGCGGGGCCTGGCCGTGGAGGTGAAAGCATGAGCGCTGAGCAGGATATGATTCGCATCTACATCATGGGCAAAGCATATGAGGTCCCCGGTGGCCTCACCATCATGAAGGCCATGGAATACGCCGGCTACCGTCTTGTACGGGGCGTCGGATGCCGTGGAGGCTTCTGCGGGGCGTGTGCGACGGTGTTCCGCAGGGCCGGTGACTACAAGCTGTACGCGGACCTTGCGTGCCAGGCCACGGCCGAGGACGAGATGTATATCGCTCAGATCCCGTCCGTGCCCGCTGAGAGGGCCTCGTGGGTACTGACGGAGCTTGCCCCCGAGGACAACCCTATCTTGGCGCTGTACCCGGAGGTGGCTCGTTGTGTGGCCTGTAATACCTGTACCCGTGCTTGCCCGCAGGAACTTGAGGTGATGGACTACATCCAGGCTGCGCTGCGCGGCGATATCCCGCAGGTGGCGGAACTATCGTTTGACTGTGTGCAGTGTGGATTGTGCGCGATGCGCTGCCCGGCGGAGATCGTGCACTACCACGTGGGGCAGCTTGCGCGCCGTATCTACGGGGCGTACCGCGCCCCCGAGGCCGGGCACTTGGCGGCCAGAGTGCAAGAGACAGCAAGAGGTGACTTCGACCAGGAACTGGACAAGCTTGAACAGATGTCCAAGGACGAACTGGTGGAGCTCTACCGCAAGCGAGACGTAGAAAGCTAGGAGGCGAAGGTGGCAGACGCGTATCCCAGAAGCATGCGTGAGTCCATCGGCCGTGTGGAGGCTACCCGGCCGGAGCGAATGGAAGTGGAGCCCCAGCGCCTGTCCTTGGAAGAGCGACGGGAGGTGTTGGACAGCTTCCACCCAGATTACAAAGAGGGAGGGAAACGGAAGCTCCTGGTAGGCCCCTCCCGAGGGGAATTCGTTCCGCATGAGATGGCCGATCTCCTGGAGGCGTACCCGCTGATCGATCCCGATCAAGTGGACCTGGGGCAGGTTGACCACGAGGTGGATGTACTGATTATCGGCGGCGGAGGCGCGGGAACGGTGGCCGCGCTGAGCGCACACGAGGCGGGCATCCCCGCAGACCGGATACTGATCACCACCAAGCTCCGACATGGTGACTCAAACTCCATGATGGCTCAGGGGGGGATCCAGGCTGCAGATAAGGAGCATGACAGCCCGCCCATCCATTACCTAGACGTTCTGGGAGGAGGGCATTTCGGGAACGACCCCCAGCTCGTCCGCGCGCTGGTAAACGATGCCCCGGAAGTCATCCGCTGGCACGAGAAGCTGGGCGTGATGTACGATAAGGATACCGACGGCCGGATGCTCACCATCCACGGGGGAGGGACCTCACGCAAGCGCATGCACTCGGCCAAGGACTACACGGGCCTGGAGATCATGCGGGTGGTGCGGGACGAGGCGTTGAGCCGCGGCATTCGCTGCCTGGAGTTCTGTCCCACGGTCGAGCTTATCCGCGACGACCAGGGGCAAGTGTGTGGGGCTGTCTTGTGGAACTTGGAGACCGAGGAGTACACGGTCGTTCGAGCCAAGGCCACGGTGTTGGCCACCGGCGGATGGGGGAGGCTGCATATCCAGGGGTTCCCCACTTCCAACCATTACGGGGCCACGGCGGATGGGCTGGTCTTGGCCTATCGTGCCGGAGCTGGGCTGCGCGATCTGGACTCCGTTCAGTACCATCCTACGGGAGCTGCCTTTCCCGAACAGATCGTGGGGCTACTGATCACGGAGAAGGTCAGGGGAATGGGAGCGCAGCCGCTGAATGTGGACGGTGCGTTGTTCGTTCATCCGTTGGAGCCGCGTGATGTGGAGTCGGGGGCGTTCATCCGCGAGTGTAGCTCGCCCGAACAAGGGGGACGGGGAAACGGCGTTGTTACCCCCACAGGTATGGTGGGGATCTGGCTGGACACCCCGATGGTGGATATCATTCATGGGCCAGGGACGTTCAAGCGTGAGCTGTCCGCGATATGGCGGATGTACGCTCGCTTCGACATCGACCCAGCCACTGACCCAGTGCTTACCTACCCTACGCTGCACTACCAAAACGGTGGAGTGGTCATAGACGCAACCGGCGCTACAGCGGTGCCGGGGCTGTTCGCCGGCGGGGAGGTATCCGGCGGGATTCACGGCAAGAACCGGCTGATGGGGAACTCCCTGCTAGATTTCAACGTGTTCGGCCGACGCGCGGGGATCGCCGCTGCCGAGTGGGCCCGCCAGGCCAAGCCGGGCAGGCCGACCTTGGAACACGCGGCGAACTACGCCCAAGAGTTGCAAGGGGCGGGGGTCGACAGGGAGCGCAAGGCGCCGTCCGTGCTGCCCGAGTATCGTGGGGAGCGCACGTTGGCCCGAATGGTGGACTTGATATGAAAAGCCAACAGACCAAGGACACGAAGCGGTGGAAGGTGCCCAAGGGGTACATCTGTGTCCAGGATGACCTGTGCAAGGGCTGCGGATTTTGCATCGATTTCTGTCCCCGCGATGTGCTCGCCTCAGCGCAGCACTTCAACGTGAAAGGGTATCACCCGCCGGAACTGGTGGACCCGGAGGATTGCATCATGTGTCGGTTCTGTGAGCTGGTATGTCCAGATTTTGCCATTTGGACGGAGCAGCCAGAAGGAGAGGACGAACACGAGGAGGAGGACGATTAGGATGCCGGCAAAAGCAGTGCTTTCCGGCGTGCATTTTATGAACGGTGATGAAGCCATCGCCGAGGGAGCGTTGGCTGCCGGGTGCAGGTTCTTCGCCGCCTATCCCATCACCCCGCAGTCGGAGATCGCCGAGCGGTTGGCCGCTAGGCTTCCGCGCATCGGGGGAACGTTCGTGCAGATGGAAGATGAACTGGCGGCCATGGCCGCGGTCGTAGGTGCCTCCTGGGGGGGAGAAAAGGCGATGACGGCCACGTCCGGCCCCGGTTTCTCGCTTATGATGGAGAACCTGGGATTGGCCGTGATGACCGAAACCCCCTGTGTGTTGGCCAACGTGCAGCGAGCGGGACCGTCCACCGGGCTGCCCACGGCGGTGGGGCAAGGGGACATGATGCAGGCGCGCTGGGGATCGCACGGACATTACGAGCTGATCGCACTGTGCCCCTATTCCCCTCAAGAAGCGTTCGACCTGACGGTACGAGCGTTTGCGCTGGCGGAACGATTCCGAACACCGGTCCTCATCATGACCGACGAGGTGGTGGGGCACATGTATGAGAAGGTGGAGATCCCCGAGGAGGTCAGCGAAGCTTCGCGGAGACGCCCTCAGGGACCCCCGGACGAGTTCCTCCCCTTCAAGCCGGATGAAGATCTTGT
>SL_5KL_010_SEDDRAFT_10000978_pt1 | contig 17989 bp, 15 predicted proteins | sample SodLakKL_010_SED_FD_9118 | JGI IMG/M metagenome (IMG submission 9118)
TCAGCTCTGCATCCATGGTTCGGTCCCAGAGCAGACTCCATCTGCCGTCCTCCCACACCGACGTGCCGTGCAGCCTGCGGAAGCCTGCGCGCCGATACCATGCCGGTCGCGGGGCGGGTGGACGCTGTGCTGCCAGCACCCACGCGAACGAACCCCCGCCACCCAGTTCCCGTTCTACACTCATCCCGTCGAAAGAATACGAGACCACGCCGTCATGCAATTCAGTCCTCAGGTGCACCTTGACGCACCCTACACGCTCATCTCCGCCCGCGAGGGCCCATTCGACGTTCCCCCCGTCCAGACCCCACTCGGCCGCGACAACCCATGCCCACCCACGCCAACCCACCGTTCCACGGATGTCCGCTGCTATCGACCACCCGTCATCCCGACAAAGCACGCCTTCCACCTCAAGGTCGGCTCCCCCGGCAAGCGTAATCTGCCGCAGGCTGACGACGAACTCATCCCAGAAGAAGCCGAGCCCCCTGTCGATCCAGTACACTGTGGCCCGCAGGTCGCACCATCCCAACCGCTCATGCAAACCAATACGCACTTCCGAACGATACGGATACTGGAAATAGACGACAGCGTCTTCCAAGAAGACCTCGCACAGGCTCCAGCCGTCACCCAACCGTGCTGTCAGGAAGGATTCGGCCTCGGGGGCCAACCGCAACGGCCGGGCTCCCGTCGGGTCGAATACGAGGGCCAACGAGTGGCGGTCAGTATATGTCCCCCCGTCGGGACGCACGACGCGTATTCCACGTGCCACAAAGGCGATCCGGGAAGCCACCGTCAGGCAAGGTCGGTGCAATCGCCACTGGCCGCCCACCTCATCATGGTACGCCGCTTTGGTAAATCCGATGTGCTCTACGTCCCAACGGTGATGGGTTCTGTGGTGGATTCGGATCGACAGTTCCGCTGTACCTGCTGATAGGTCAGTACGGACCCATCCATAGCGGAGATATTGCGGTGGCGTACGCCACAACACTTGCGGATGAGGTACCCCTTGCCAGGTGCGCGTCAAACTAAGCAGATCCGCCGTCTGGGGGGAGAACGCCATCCGGCCTTCCGCACGCCATCGCTCCCCCCTCGCTCGCACAACGCACAGTAGGCTGCTGAAGTGCTGCCCAGCCCACTCCAATTGCTTGCGAAGGGATAGGTCCGCGTACCCCGCGTTCAACGACAACCTGGATTGCTTCAGCTCCACCTGGTCGGGCACGAGTACCAGTGTTCCCGTCCAACGGGCATCGAGTTCCAGCACGGCCCCCACCCCGAGCACCGCCGCAAACAGCAACGCCACAACCACCCCACAACACTTCATGGCAAGCCTCATTGTACCACATGGAGGTGTTCCGATGCAAGAAGGTTCATTGTGCATCCATCATGCCATCGATCGTTGTCCTCTACAACACCGCACCGCATTAGGTGACGTACATTACTTTCGCCATCGCTGTTGTCCCCGCACCTGTGGAAAACACGTTCCGCCGAGGACCGGAAAGCGTGGACACGTGACCAGACAATTGGGACCACCTATTGGATCTGGCTTATCTCCTTCAGAAGACAATTTGTGCACAATTTTCCCACAGGTAGGCAAAGCTATTACACTACTCATCGGCGGTTCCCGAGTCGGCTGTGCGCGCAGTCCGCTACAGGGTCAACCGGAGCTCCAGCGAGGCGCTGTGCCAACCCGTAGGCCCTAAATCGAACTGCAGGCTCCACCGCATGTGGTCCATTCGTCCAGCCGCGCCCGTCTGTGCACTCCAGGCCCTACCACCACGAACGCGCAGCCTGGCGTGAATCCGAAACGCTTCCTCGCCCCACCTGACTGTCACACTGTGGCTCGTGGTCGGCAGCAGTGACACGGTGGCCGAGGTTGACCACGGACCGCTCGCGCCTCCCATCTCCAACCCTGCGCCCTCCACCGACAAGTCGTGTCCGTTCACATGCACCCGCACCCACGAAGCAGTATCCACCCCGACAGCCGCGCTCCAACCGAGATCCACCCACGGCCAACCTGCGTCAGCACGTACCTCGCCCCACCACCATCCTCGCTGTGCTCGAAGCGAAGCCCAAGTCCCTAGAGATGTGCTCATGCTTCCGCGGACCATGGTGATCCGGCTTTGGCTTCCTCCGGAAAAGCTCAACCCCACAGGGTCGCTCGGCACTGACAGTTCCAGCTCGAACTGTCCGACCACCTGCGTGCGACCGCCAAACGCATGGTGCACAGTGCCTCGGACGGAGCCCCAGGTCCACGGCAGTCTCGCCGACCCCGACAGGCTACGGAATGTAGCGGGCAGCAGATCCCACTCGCCCCGTCCGGAGAGTTCCACACCCCCCCACTCCCCGTTGTGCGCCACCCAGCCGCCGGCCGACACGCCGCCCTCGTCAAGGCGCAACCGAGCGCCAATCTCTTGAGCGCCGGAGATGAGACCGAGCGCCACCACCATGAGCAGCCCTGCAAGCAGCAGGTTACGCATCAACACCCTCCCTTGTGCAACAGCGTGGCCACCTCGGCCACTGAACGCCGGACCGCCGGCGTTCGGAACGGAAGCGCCGTTCCATCAAGCTTAACCAGCATCCCATAGTGAGCCCGAGCCACAAGGAGGAAGTAGTGCTGCTGGAATTCCCCGTCCGTGGAGAACACGCGCAGCAACGCGGACTTGCCGTCGGCCCCGTGGAACACCTCGCGAACGACAAACGCCCCATCGGACCAACTCTCCTTGCACCCGGCCAGCTCATCTACCTCTGTCCAGCTTACGTGCCGATGCACGATTGCGTGTGGCATTCTGCCCTCCGAAATGCGGCAAACGGTCGCTCGCGCCCTACATCGGGCCACAAGCTCCCAGATCTGCCGGCCCTCCAGCCGCCACTTGCGCTCATATCGAGTTGCGGGGCCATTGTCGTCAGCAGTCCGCAGGCCGATCACCGTGAACAACCCCTGTTGTTCCAGCGCCTCACCAGCCTCCCGCGCGTACCAATCGACGTCGGTCACCAGGCGCACTTCCCTGTTCTCTTCCAGCACCGCCGCCAGCGTCTGCACGAACTCGGGTCGAAACAGTCGACGGTGCGCGTGCCGGGCCTTCGGCCATGGGCAGGGGAAATTCGCGTACACCATCCCTACGCTGTCTTCCGCAAACAGTTCTCGCAGCCCAAAGCGTGCATCCAATCTAGCCAACCTCACGTTTCCCACACCGGATCGCTCCAGGCGTCGGGCCGCGTTCTCCACGCACGTCAGGGTCACGTCAAACCCGATGAAATCCCAACCCGGCCACTCGTTAGCCATCCGGGCGAGGTATTCCCCATTTCCGAACCCTATTTCCACGGCCAGCGGCGCACTACGTCCGAACACATCCCTCCAATCCGGCGGAATGTGCAACCAGGACTCAGGCCGCAGTACCGAGCGTGCGAGGCTAGTAGACACACCCACAGATTACCACAAGAAACCGTTCATCCTGCCGCCGGCTCCGGGCGCTCAAGGAAGACGGTCTGTGTGGGATAGGCGAACTCGATGCCCTCCTGGGCAAACCGCCGGTACAGCTCCAGGTTGACCGCTTGCTGTATATCGCGGTATACGGCAAAGTCGGGTACCAACACGTTGTACACCACCTCGAACCTGAGGGAGAAATCGCCGTACTCGGCGAAGTGGGCACGATCGAACTCAGTATTGTCCTGTTGCTCCACGATTTCCCTGATCATCCCTGGGATACTCTTTAGCTTCTCATAGGGAGTCTGGTAGGTAACCCCGATGGAGAACACGATCCGACGGCGGAACATGCGTTTGAAGTTACGAATGCGGCTGTTCAACAGGTCGTCGTTGGCGAACACCAGCTGTTCTCCGGACAGGCTCCGGACCCGCGTCGTCTTCAGCCCGATCCGCTCCACCGTGCCCAGGTGTTCCCCGACGATGATGAAGTCACCGAGCACGAAAGGTTGGTCCAGCACAATAGACAGCGACGCAAACAGATCTCGGAGGATGTTCTGCACGGCCAACGCGATAGCCACACCGCCGAGTCCCAACCCGGCGATCATCGAGGTGACCCGAATGCCCATGTTGTCAAGGGCCACCAGAACGATGATCACCCACAGCACCACGTTGGCGAAGAACCCCAGTGCGCGGATCGTGGTCGCGGTGGCCGCATCCTCTTCCTCCATCTTTCTGCGCGCATAACGGGCCAGCCAAAAGGAAATGGCTCCGCTGCCCCAGAAGGCAACCTGCAACAGGAACGCCACCAGCACCAACGAGGTAAACGCGCGCTCCCAAGCAGGCGGGAGGCTTACAACCAACGATGCGGCGTACAACCCCACAACGATGAAGAAGAACCGGCGCGTTCGCCGTACCAGATCAACGGCTCCCCGGAACCACGAAGGAGCAGTGACATCGTCGTACTTAGCTACCTTGCGTGCCAAAATGCTCTTTAGAAGCGCCAGCACAACCGCAACCCCGACCCCGACCCCCACGGCCACACTCCACAACCACCATGGGTTACCAAAAAACTCTCCGGCAAGTATGTGCACGCTCTCCTCACCTCCCCGCTCTTCGTACCCCCGGATTCTAAAGGCCGCTTGACGCAAGCGGCCAGCCACCTGTTAACAGCGCTGGCACCTCGGGCAGGCGTACGTGCTACGTGAGGACTGCACCAGCCGAACCAGGGGCTCGCCACAGACATGGCACGGGGCACCCTCGCGCCCGTACACAGACAATTGTGCGGAGAAACTCCCCGGGGCGCCTCCCGGCTGTTTGTACCGCCCGTCAGCGAGCGTTGTCCCCTGTCGGTCGATCGCTTCCTCGAGCACCGTCGGGATCAGTTCGACCAGCCGCTTGACCTCTTCCTCCCGAAGCTCACAAGCCGGCCGGCGCGGATCCACCCCCGCTCGAAAGCATATCTCCGAGGCATAGATATTGCCGATCCCGGCGATTTTCCGCTGGTCCATGAGCCAAACCTTGATCGGCATCCGGGATTGACCCAGGGCGTGAGGCAGCCAGTCAAGTCCCTCCAGCGCCTCGGATCCCAATCCTAGATCCGGCTCCGCTCCTTGGTGAACGACCACGGTAGCCAGCCTCCGCTGGTCCACAAGACGCAGCTCCCCGCTGGAGAAGTGCCACAGCACACGGACCCGATCTGCGGCGCTCACCTCCCCCCAGGCAAACCGCCCGCTCATCCGTGGATGGATCACCGTCCACTGCCCGGCATCGGTATGGAAGAGCACATACTTTCCTCTCCTCTTGAGCACATCAACCCGCGCCGGCACACGTATCTGGCTCGCCGATGCCCGCAATGCGCCATCGCAGACCTCGACTTCTTTCAGGGTTTGATTCACCAGTCGCGGGCGCAGGAACCGCACCATCGTCTCCACCTCGGGCAGCTCAGGCATGCGACCTAACGGTGCTCAAACACCCGGCGTCCGCCGAGAAACGTCATCTCCACCCGGATGTGCTCGCTGGGGGTCGTGCCAGGATCACCGGACAGGACGACCAGATCGGCACGGAATCCCTTTGCCACCCGCCCCAGCTCTTCGTCGGCAAAGACGGCATACGCTGCACCGCTTGTGTAGGCCCTAAGTGCATCCTCGAGCGCTACCCGCTGCGGCTCATACGGTGGCTGGAGCACTGCGGCCACGCCTGCCAGGGGACCCATGGGCATCCCGTCGGAGCCGAACGCCAACGGGATCCCCCGCTCGAGCACCCAGCCGTGTGGATCGATGCGTGCATCCCGTTCCGGGCCCACTCTTCTTTCGTACATCCCACCTCGGCCGCTCCAGTTGGCCACGAAGTTCGGCTGCATCGAAGCCACCAGCCCGAGCTCGGCCATCCGATCGAGCTGCTCGGGGGTAGCCAGTTCCAGGTGCTCCAGACGATGTCTTTCCTCTTTCACAACGCCGGCAGCGCTTGCCGCACCGATGGCCGCTTCGATGGCACGATCACCAATCGCGTGCACTGCCAGTTGCAAGCCCGCCTGGCCGGCTGCGCGCCACAGTTTGGCCAACTCCCCGCCCTCGACCAACAGACTTCCCCGGTCCTGTCCGCCGATGTAGGGTTCCATAAGCGCCGCACTCGCCGCCCCCACCGAGCCGTCCAAGAACACCTTCAGCCCGGACAACCGAAGCCTGTCATCGCCGAACCCGCGCTCGATACCCAAACTCGAAAGGGCATCCAGGGACTCTCCGGGAAGATACAGGAACGCCCGTGTCTGCAACAGCCCGCGGCGATGCGCGGCCCGGTACGCCTTGAACGTTCCCCCTCCTCCCATCTCCGCCACCGAGGTGATCCCCAGCGCGGCCGCATGCCGGGACGCCTCGGCCAAGGCCTCCACCTGTTCTTCAAGTTCCAATCTGATACCGGCCAGTAGCTCCCAGGCCGGGCCTTCACGCAGGTGCCCGCGTTCGCGGTCCACGAGGTCTCCCTCGGGAGCCTTGCAGTGAGCCAGCCCCAATGTATTGCAACTCACCAAATGGCCGTCCACGCGAACCGCGCAGCATGGCTGACGTGGGATCGCCCTGTCCAGATCTTGTCGCTCAAGGTAGCGCCCCTGGGGCCACCGCGATTCGTCCCACCCCCGGCCCACCACCCACTGCCCGGGGCGGTCCCGTGCAGCGGCCGACAGCACATCCAGGGCCTCGGATAGGGACCGTGTCGTTGTCAGGTCGGCGAAGTAGGTTCGCTCCAGACCGGTCTGCACGAAGTGCGTGTGGGCATCGAAGAATCCGGGGAGCACCGCCCTTCCCGAGAGATCAACCGTTTCCGTACCCTCATGGCGCAGGCGGAACACGTCCCTTTGCTTCCCCACAGCCTTGATACGCCCGCAGCTCACGGCAAGCGCATCGTGGCTCGGATCTCCCAACGGGAACACGCAATTATGCAAGATCAGTTCTGCACCCATATCGATCGCATTATACCTGAGCTGGGCTTCCCCGGGCACAACGAAGTAGGATAAGGCTGTGAAGACACAGGTGTTGCAACCCGACCCGTCGGGCATTGCCCGGGCAGCAGAGGCGATCCGTGGAGGACAGTTGGTGGCGTTCCCCACGGAAACGGTGTACGGACTGGGGGCGGACGCCCTATCCGCAGATGCCGTCGTCCGGGTGTTCGAGGTAAAGGAACGCCCTCGCTTCGACCCGCTTATCGTCCACGTGTCCGCGCCTGATGATGTTTCCGCTCTATGGAGGAGCATACCCCCCCTGGCGGAGACGCTGATAGAGAGATTCTGGCCGGGCCCGTTGACGCTGGTTTTGGGAAAAGATAGGCGGGTCCCGGACATCGTAACGGCCGGTCTCCCCACAGTAGCTGTGCGTATGCCTTCGCACCCGGTGGCCCTGGAACTCATCGGCGAGGCCAAGCGTCCTATAGCCGCACCCAGTGCCAACCGGTTCGGCCGGACAAGCCCCACACACCACGAGCATGTGCTTAGCGATCTCGCTGACCTCATTGAGGTTGTGTTGGCCGCCGGAGCGACCACGGTGGGGATCGAATCCACGGTGCTTTCGTTGGCCGAGAGTCCGCCGAGGCTGCTCAGACCCGGGGGGACCCCGTTGGAGGCCCTGCGCGAGGTGGTTCCCGATCTAGAAGTGAGCGCCCCTGCCGGACCGTCGGGCTCCCCGGGAACCTTGCCCAAGCACTATCTGCCACGCACCCCGTTGTTCTTGCTGGAGGCCGGAGCCCCTAAGGGCAGTGGAGAGTACCTGGAGCGCCGCCGCTGTGGGTTGCTGGCGTTTGACGATGCGTGGAAGGCGTTCGGCCGGGTGGAGATACTTTCCCCGCGGGGAGATCTGCGGCAAGCGGCGGCCGAGTTCTTCGCCGCCTTGCGGAGACTTGACGCCGCGGACCTGGCTGCCATCGTCGCCGAGCCAACGCCGGAGGAAGGACTGGGGCTGGCGATCGCCGACCGCTTGCGGCGCGCCTCCGCTGGGCACGCCAGGCTGTCCGGAGAACACGTGTGGATCACCCGCTAGGAACACCCAGGAATAGGAGGACACGATGCGACTGAAGGGAAAGCGCGTTGCTATGCTTGTTTCGGACTTGTATCAGGAGGTCGAGTACTGGTACCCGTATTACCGGATGCAAGAGGAAGGCGCAGAAGTGTTGGCGGTCGGCCCTGAGGCCGGTCAGTACAAGAGCAAGCTTGGCTATCCAGCCAAGGCCGACCTCGCGGCCGCGACGGTTCGAGCGGAGGAGTTCGACGCTGTGATCATCCCCGGAGGCTATGCCCCCGATATCATGCGCCGAAGCCACGAACTCGTGGACTTTGTCCGCAAGATGGCCCAGTCGGGCAAGGTGGTGGCCGCAATTTGCCACGGTCCGTGGATGCTATGCTCGGCCAAGGTGGTGAACGGCAAGCGGGTGACCAGTTTCGAGGCCATTCGCGACGATCTGGTGCACGCCGGGGCCACCTGGGTCGACGAATCGGTTGTACGGGACTGGAATATCATCACATCCCGCGTGCCGAGCGATCTGCCGGATTTTGCGCGGGAGATCGTGGCCGCCCTCGTCGCCCCATAAGGGAGAGCAAGAGCCTTCGGTAACCCTCAGCGGCCTCGGAGATCTCATCGGTGGGTACGCCCTCGTCCGCCCGGTGTGCAGCCCGCTCATCGCCGGGTCCGTAGCCTATAGTAGGGATACCCCGCCGGCCGGCGGTTTCCACTCCGTCGGTGGAGAACCGCCATGCCCGATAGGGCGGACGGTCCAGGGCAGCCCGTGCCCTCATCGCCCAGTGGTCACCGGGGTCGAGCCACCATGCAGGGAAGAACTGCTCGGCACACCGAGTCTCACCTGTATGGAACACAAGGTTCGATTGCGCCACCGACAGAGGGAGTCCCCCGCCTGAGGCCAGTACGGACTCGACCGTTTCTCCGCGTACCAGGCGGCGATCCACCAGGGCCCACGCACGGTCGGGGACAACAGGCGCATCCGCCCCGCCCGTCACCGCCACAGGGGCCAGCGAACCCCGGCCCAGGATCGGATCGTCAGGAAGCGGACCCTCCATCAACACCTTAAGCTGCTCTACAAGGCGCTCAATGGCGTTCTCGCCGAGTTCCGGCATGGACGCGTGCGCCGGGCGCCCGCACGCCTCCAGGCGTAACACCGTCCGCCCCCTGTGTCCCAAAGCGAGGGACAAGCCGGTCGGCTCTCCCAACACGACAAGATCCGGCCGGGGCAAAGCATCCAGTGCTTCGCCCAACGCCACGCCCTCGGCCGTTTCCTCGTGCGCCACATAGACCATGAGCAGCGTTCCCTGGATATCCAAACAGGCCGCCGCAGCTCCGGCGACCTGGGCGGCGATGGCTCCCTTCATGTCTACCGCGCCGCGACCCCATAACACGCCATCCTTCACTTGTCCGTTCGTCGGACGGCTCCAAGCGGTGCTGTCCCCTACCGGAACAGTATCCATGTGGCCCTCAAGCAGTAACGTAGGCCCCTTGCCGTTGCGGATCCTCCCGACCACAGTGCCGCAAGGTCCCATCTGTGTTTCGCAGAAAGTTCCCAGGACACTGACCAGCTCGGTCGCCAGCTCCCCTTCGCTGCCCGACTGGCTAGGGATCCGAACCAGCGTCTCCGCCAACGCAACAGGGTCCATTAGGCGAGGTGAATTTCCACTATGTCTCCATCCTGCACCTGGTGATCCAAGGGCGCGTGTTGCCCGTCGAACTTGCTGGATCCCCACAACCTGACAAAGCGCAGTTTGTCGACAAAGTCGCGGTGAATGAGCTTCACCACGTCCTGCACGGTGGCCCCCGTCTTCAGCGTATAGGGTTGTTCCATGTCGGGATCCTCTCCAGGTTTCTTCGAGTACACCCGTACCACGTCACCTAGCTCGAACAGTCGGCGCTTGCAGTCGTCCAGCCCCGCGCCAGTGTCCGTGGATATGCCGACGACCGGAAAGCTATCGCCGGCCCACTCTTCCGCCTGTGCCAGTCCGTGTTCCGCCACATCCAGGTGGGTGGCCACAATCAACGTCCGCCGTTGGACCGTACGCCAATCCAGTTCCTTGCTCTCCTGGCCCGACAGGCGGATGTGGCGCTGGGCAAGGATATCCAAGATCTGTTCCATGATCTGTGGAGTTTCCTCATCGGCCAGATTCCAGCACAGAGCAACGGCATCGGCCGTGCGCACAGCACTGAACACCCAGCCTTCGGTGTACTCGGGGGTGATGGGGGGGAGGTCGACAAGCTGCACTTGCACATCTTCGTAGTGCATCATACCCGGCACCGGCCAGTGCGTGGACATGGGGTAAGGGGCAACCTCGGTCTTGGCGTTGGTCAGCCCGGCCACCAATGAGGACTTGCCGGCATTGGCTGGGCCCAGAACAGCGATCTGTGCCGCGCCCTCGGGCTCCACATGATAGGATGGGCCGCCCGACTTACCCGACTTGCGACGTTGCTCGGTTCGCTCTTTCAGTTTGGCAAGGCGCCGCCTCAGGTCGGCCTGCATCTTCTCCGTGCCTTTGTGCTTGGGGATGGTGGCGAGCATCTCCTGCAACGCGTCCAGCCGTTCCTCGTCCGTCCTGGCTTGGTTGAACCGCTGTCGGGCCGCGATGAACTCCGGTGACAGGTTAGCCGGCATAATGACCTCCCTGGCCAATTGTAGGCCGTGCCTCAACGAGGTTCTAGCAGGGATCCGTTGTAGCGGCTATAGTCAATGTGTGATGGCAAACCGTATCTGTGAGCTTCTGGGAATCAGCTATCCGGTACTGTTGGGAGGAATGGCCCACGTCTCCCGCCCCGCATTGGTAGCCGCGGTATCTCAAGCGGGAGGGCTGGGCATACTGGCTGCGGGTGGACTAAGCCCTGACCAGCTTGAGCAGGAGATCGGCCGGGTGCGGGAGCTGACCGACAAACCGTTCGGAGTGAACCTTATGCTCATGGACAGCTCGGTCAGCGACCAAGTGGAGGTGGTGGTGCGTACCGGTGTGCCTGTGGTGACCACGGGAGCCGGTAGCCCCGCCCGGTATATGGAGGCTCTGAAATCAGCAGGGATCCTCGTTTTTCCTGTGGTGCCCGCAGTGTCGCTGGCGATCAGGATGGAGAAACTTGGCGCCGATGCTGTGGTGGCCGAGGGCACCGAGGCCGGCGGTCACATCGGGAGCGTGACCACCATGAGCCTCATTCCCCAGGTGGCCGATGCGGTCAGTGTGCCGGTGGTCGCCGCAGGGGGTATCGCCGACGGACGGGGCATGGCCGCCGCTCTGGCGTTAGGCGCGGAGGGGGTCCAGCTGGGCACCAGACTGTTGGCCTCGGAGGAAGCGCCGGTGCACGCCGCGTTCAAACAGGCGGTGGTACAAGCTAAGGACCGGGACACTATAGTCACCGGTCAGTCGCTGGGCCGTCCTGTACGGTGCTTGGTGAACAGGCTCACCAAGGACCTTGCCCGTTGCGAGTCGCAAGGGGCGTCGGCCGACGAGTTCGAAGCATTGGCCGCGGGAGGCCTGTACCGTGCGGTATACGAGGGTGATTGCGAGCGCGGTTCGCTGATGACCGGTCAGTCGGCCGGCCTCATCCGAGAGGTACTCCCGGTTCATACCATCCTCACCAAGATGATTGCGGACGCCAAGACCGTCCTTGTCCAGAGGGGGAAGTTGCTCCAATGAGCGTGGCCAATCCACGCACGCTTCGGGATCTCGAACTGGACAAGGTGCTCAGCCAAATAGCCCACAGGGCGGCATCATCACTGGGAACCGAGGCCGTGCGCGCGCTGACCCCTTCTGCCGACAGAGAGGCTGTATCGCGCGAACTGGCAACAGTGCAGGAAATGATCTCCGCCGTAGGGGACGGGTTCTCCCCGGGGTCGGTGCACGATCTGCGTCCCATGACGGAGGAGGCCCATGAGCGTGGTTCCCTGGATCCAGAGCAATTGCTTGACATAGCCGAGTCTCTGGAGGCCGCAGTACGGGTGCGCGATGCATTGTCCGGGGAAGACACACCCCACCTTGAAACGCTGACCCGCGCGCTCTCCAACCAGGACAACCTGGTCACCAGAGTGCGCCGGGCCATCGATGAGCGAGGACATATCCGCGAAAGCGCGAGCCCCAAGCTGCGCCAACTACACAACCAGCGCCGGCAACTGACCACCGACATTCAGTCCTCCCTGCGCGCGTTCATGGACCAGCACCGCGACTGGCTGCAAGAACCGGTCATCACCCAGCGCGGCGGTCGGTTTGTCGTCCCGCTCAAATCCGGCGCGGCCACACAGGGGCGCGTGGTGGTCCACGACAGCTCCGCCAGTGGGCAGACGGTGTTCGCCGAACCCACCTCCGCCGTCCAATCAAACAACAGATTGCGTGAGCTCGGCGACGACATTTGGCGGGAGGAGCTACGCATACTGGCGGAACTCGCCGACACATTCCTGGGCGAAGAAACACGCATTCGGAACGACATGCACATTTTGTCCCGCGTGGACTCGCTCTACGCCAGGGCACGTTACGCTCATTCCGTGGGCGCCGAGGTCCCCAAGCTTGCCGACACCGGAGTAGTTGAGCTGCGCGAAGCCCGCCATCCGCTCTTGGGCGAGAGGGCTGTCCCCATTTCGCTTAGCTTCGGAGAACGACAACGCGTTGCGCTGATCACAGGGCCCAACACGGGAGGAAAAACCGTATCCCTGAAGACGATTGGTTTGTTCACCCTGATGACCCAGTGCGGCATCCCTGTCCCTGCTTCTCCGCGGAGCACGATAAGCGTGTTTCCCAAGGTTCGCTCCGACATCGGGGAGGAGCAGTCAATCGAGCAAAACCTATCCACCTTTTCCTCACACATGAGGAACATCATCGAACTCCTTGGAGAGACGGACGAATCAACCCTGGTATTGTTGGATGAACTGGGGGCCGGCACCGACCCCCAGGAAGGAGCTGCCCTTGGGCTGGCCATCCTGGAGAAGCTGCTCGAGGTAGGCTGTCCGGCCGCTGTAGCCACGCATCTAACGCCGCTTAAGCACTATGCGATATCCCACCCGGGCATCGTTTCCTGCTCTATGGAGTTCGACCTGGAGACGCTGTCTCCCACATATCGGGTGCTGGAGGGTGTGCCGGGTCGGTCCTGCGCCCTGATCATTGCCGAACGGCTGGGGCTCCCGGCAGAACTCGTGGACAAAGCAAAGGGCCGCTTGTCCACCGATGAAGTACAGGCGGACAACGTAATCGAGGAACTGCAGCGGGAGCGTTCGGCGGCACGGCTGACCCGCGCCGACCTGGAGTCACAGAAGGAGCGGATGGCCAAGCTACGCGCCGAGTACGAGCGCCGCCTGGAAAACCTGAAGGAGCGAAAGTCCCAAGCTTTGGGCCGAGAACTTGTCAGCCTTGAGGAGAGGATCGCCGCAACCCGTCGCGAGCTCGGTGAGCTGATCGCCGATGCCCGTTCCAAACAGTCGGCCGAGGAACGCCGGGCCGCCCTACGCCGTTTGGAAGAACTGGACAAGGCATTACCGGACATGCCCCGCAGTACACCGCGCCGTAAGCGCCCCGTACAGGCCGGGGAAACTGTGCGCATCCGCAGTACCGGCGCACTGGGCCTGGTCCGTGAAGCCACCGGGCAACGGGTGGAGGTCGAGGTCAAAGGGCGCCGAGTCGAACTTCCCCCCGATGACGTAGAGCCGGCCGACGCTCCTGCCCCTCCTCAGCCCGCGCGTCCCCAGTACAGTGGACCCACCGATGCACCGATCGAGCTTTCCGTCCGGGGATTGACCGTCGCCGAGGCCCAACGGGCAGCGCAGGAATGGCTGGACCGACTGTTGGTAGCGGGCATACACTCCGGGCGCCTCGTGCACGGCAAAGGCACAGGCGCACTACGACAGGGACTGCACCAATATCTGCGGAAAATGCCACACGTAAGACGCTTCTACTACGCCCCGCCGGCCGAAGGGGGCGAGGGGGTTACCATCGTCGAACTCTGAACAGAGGGACACCCTCGGGCCTCGCACGGTTCCACGCATGCAAGCCACCTGATGTCCTCCGCTGCAGTCAACGTAATCCGCTGCCACACACCGTCCCGCCCTGTTCGGCGGGCACCGGGCGGGAAGACGGCCCTTGCATGCCGGGCAACACAGTGTTATGTTATGCTAACGGGCGGAACCCCGCCCGCCGGAGGAGGAAGGAGGCTTGCGTTTGATGGGGATTCTGATCGCAGCGGTGGTGCAGCTCTCCGTAGGGCTGGTGGGAGTCCTGGCTGGGCTGGTCGGGCTGCTTCTAGGCGCAGCGGGAGGTGTGATCGGCCTGGGGGTCACGGCCACCGTAGGTGTCCTTGTGGTGCTGGGGGTCTTGCTGTCGCCGTGGTTCTTGTTGGGGCTGGGGGTCTGGTTGACTTGGAAGCTCCTGCGCCTAGGGCGCCCACATCGACGGACCTGGACGGTAGTTAGGTGACCGAGCTTTCTCCTGTCATGCAGACCAGTTACCTGAGATGCCCGGCCTGTATCGGGGAACTTGGCTTCACCCCCAACGCCGAAGGGACGGCCGCTGCCGGCACCTTGACGTGCCGAGCGTGCAATAGCGATTACGAGGTGGACTACGGTCTACCGAACCTGGTCCATCCCACGGGGGACGCGTTGCCGGAGATGGACCGCGCTTTTCTTTCCCAGTATGAGCGCGTCGCCCGCTCCTACGATCGCACGTTGCGGGCGCTCATGCTCTGCTTCGGGATGTGGGAGCCACGGGCAAGAAGGCAGGAACTGGTCGATCCTTTGAGCCTGGGCCCAGGCGACTCCGTGCTCGAGGCAGGCGTAGGCACAGGGAGCAACCTGCCCCACATAGCCGCGCAAGTAGGCCCCCGTAGCACAATCCATGCCATGGACTTGTCCCCCGGCATGCTGGCCGTTGCCCGGGCCAAGGCGGCCCGCCACAAGCTGAACGTCACGTTCGCTTTGGGAAACGCAGCCTATCTACCCTACCCCGACTCAGCGTTTGACGCGGTACTGCACTTCGGCGGGATCAACACCTTCGGCGACAAGAGGCGAGCCATCGCGGAGATGCTCCGCGTGGCCAAGCCCGGCGGCCGCGTGGTTATCGGAGATGAAGGGCTCGCCCCTGGACGGGAGCACACACGCGTGGGCAGGTTCGCCCTCAGACAGAACAAGCTATTTGCCAACAAGCCTCCCGTGGATCTGTATCCCTCGGAGGTGGGACCTGTACACTTGCATTGGATCTGGCGAGGACTGTTCTATGTGCTGAAGGTCACCCTTCCCGGCTGAAGGCCCGCTTTCTTGGCCTGGATGCTCACCCGTGCCCACCGGTTTTCTTGTCCTCGTACATCCGCCCATCCGCAGCTCGCAGCGTGGCTTCTAGGTTTTCGTCAGGCTTCGCCGTAGCGATACCTAAAGCGATACTCAAGGGCTGGCCCGGGCGATCAGCATTATGCGCAACCACAGCCGCCCGGACCCGTGCGCAAAACCGACCGGCTGCGTCCTCGTCAGTATACGGAAGCAGTCCAGCAAACTCGTCGCCGCCGATCCTCGCCAACATGTCGTCGGCGCGCACCACCCGCTGCAGTACCCGAGCGGCCCGCCGGAGAAGCTCGTCCCCGGCCGCGTGACCTTGTTGATCGTTTACCTCTTTCAGCCCGTTCACGTCGGCGACGAAGATGCTAACCGGAAACCGCCGCCCTCGGCTCAACCGTGCCATCTCTTCCTCGAAGTAGGCCCGGTTGTACGCCCCGGTCAGCGGATCATGACTGCTCAGATAGCGCAGGCGCGCCTCGGCCCGTTTGCGGGCCGTTATGTCCCTGTTGACCGACAGGACCAAACTCCGCCCGCCCAGCTCGATAGGGCTGAGCGCACACTCGGTCCAATATAGTCTCCCGTCCTTTCTGCGCTTGCGTTCCTCGAAGTACGCGGTGTTCCCCTGCGCCAGTTCGCTTTGGATCTGCGCATAGGTTCCGGACGGCTCTTCAATTGCCAAATCGCGCATGACATTCAACTGCGTAAGCTCTTCACGGCTGTAGCCCGTCTGTACGACAGCGGCCTCATTCGCCTCCACGATCCGTCCCTCGTAGGTGGTGATGAACACCGCATCTGCCAGCCGCTCGAACAGCAAGCGAAATCGCTCCTCGCTCTCCCGCAGCGCCTGTTCGGCCTGCGCTCGGGAGGTGACGTCCCGCAGGATCACCACTACCCCACCGGATCGTCCCGTACTCTCCTCAAGCGGAAGAGTCCTCATCTCCAAGCACAATCCCTGCTGGCCGCACACCTCGGCCTGCTGGGGCGGATCCTTTGCCAACTGTTCCTTCAACGCCGGCCAGCCGTCGACAAGCGCGCCTACCTCCCGACCAGCCACCTCCCCGGCGAGCCCGAGCAGCACCCTGGCGGCTGGGTTCGTGTCGACAACCCGGCCCTCAGTGTCCAAGACAAGCATCCCATCGGGCAAGTTCTTCACCAGAGCCCGCTGCGCCAACGGAACAAGCTCGAACGGTCGAGTCGGAAGTAAACTCCACCCCAGGATCGCCGCTGTACCGGCGAAGGCCATCGGAGCCAAATTGAGCCCTTCGACAGGCAGCAGCCTGAACACGTACAGCACACTGGCTACCCAGGGAACGGCCATGGCGGCGACAATGACCGTGACCTGGCGTCGCTGCAGACTTGTTTGGCGCCGGGCCCACCGTACCAACCCGTAGGCTGCTACCGCCAAGTACCCGTATACAGTGGTCAAGGTGACGAAGAACCACGGCCCGTAGTGATAAACAAGCACTCCGCTGCCAGGGGGTCCCGGTGTGAAACCGCTCCAAATCAGATCATGCCACTCGTTGGTTGCCGCCATCGCCGTATTCACAACCGGCAGTGCGGCAAGCATCAGAACCAAGCGATACCTAAGGCGCCCCTCGGTCCTGACGAACGACCAGGCAAGCAGCGCAAACAGAAGGCCCAAGGTGTTGATCGCCACATGTTCCAGCTTTGACAGCAGTATTTTCACCGAGGGATCCAGCGCCACGGCCTCCAACCCTGAGACAAGCGCATAGTAGCTGGCGGCAAACAGGACTACAGCAAGCAACCTTACCCGCAGGCTGCGCTGCCGCTGCCATAACACAGCCCCCACCGCGGCGGACGCAGCCCCCGCGAAGAACAAGAAGGCTCCGCTGATCAACTGCTGCAGCATCACAATGCGCCGACTGCGCACCTCCCCAGTCCATGTTAGGCCGGCGCAAGCGTGCCCCTCCCTCCCCGCTGTCTCCCGCAAACCCGACGTGCGCCCCCTCAGCACGCCGTGCGACTACGGACTGCCCTACTATGACCCCGATCAGTCGGCGCACACAACGCCCCCATGGCGACAACACACGTGCGTGTTCATCCGTTCGACGACCGGTTGTCCGACCCTGGCCTGGAGGCGTTGCGGAACCGGGCGGCTGATACCGTTGACTTCGAGCAGGAATGACTGGGCACCCAAAGTTAAGTCAAGAGGCCCGAGGGAACGCTGCGGCGTGACACTCACTCGTCGTTCTCCCCTGCCGGAGGCACGACCACCTCGGCGTACTCCACGGCGCGCTCGATGTAACCCTTGCTCTTGGCCCAGGTGCGTACGTCGACGAATACATCGGGGTCCACAGTCTTCGGGCGGGAGAACCTTGGGATGAACAAAGCCTCCAACGCAAGTTCCACTCGTTGTCGAAACCCCTCGGACATCTCCTCCGGTGCATGCCCGGGCAAGAACAGCTCCGCCGTAAGCTTCCATCCCAGGTCCAACAGCTCATCGGTGGGCAAGGAGTTCAAGCGTTCCACCGCTCTGTCCAGCGCGCGGAAGAATCCCGCCGACTGCTCGGGATCTGCTTCCAGTACGCTCCGCCGGAACACAATGACCGTAGGAGGGGTAGGCGTAGCGGAAAAATCGGCCAGCACCTGGAAAGCCTCGTCTTCCGGCAGGATGAGGTGCCCGTAATGCATGATCAACTCACCGTACGGCTGAGGGAATACGCCGGCACCCAACTGCCCTAAGCCCACATATATCATGTTAAGCAACAGATCATCTTCCCCAGCGTAGGCACCCGCGGGCGGGGTAAGCCCCTCCGAAAGAAAGAGCGTATCGCTCATATA
>SL_5KL_010_SEDDRAFT_10000979_pt1 | contig 17988 bp, 19 predicted proteins | sample SodLakKL_010_SED_FD_9118 | JGI IMG/M metagenome (IMG submission 9118)
CCTAATCTTGACAGGCTGGCTTCAGAGTCTGAAACCGGGCTTACGATTCCGGTGGACCGGGGTATAACCCCTGGTTCGGGCCCGGCCCACTTATCGCTTTTTGGCTATGACCCTTTTAAGCATGAAATCGGAAGAGGGGTTCTTGAAGCGCTTGGTATAGGGATTTCGCTGGGGCCGAATGATCTGGCGGCCCGGGCGAATTTTGCGACAAGGTCTAAGAAGGGAATAATTACTGACCGCCGAGCAGGCAGAATACCAACAGAGGAAAATAAGCGGCTCGTAAAAAAGTTGAATGACAGAATTAATTCCATAGACGGTGTAACCGTAAAGGTGTATCCGGGCAAGGAACACCGTTTTGTGGTTGTATTCTCCGGTGAAGGACTCAGCGATAATCTTGCTGATGCCGATCCCCAGCAGACAGGGAAGAAAGAAAAATTCGTCGATGCTCTGGATGAAGAATCACAGAGGGCCGCAAATATAACCAGCGGATTTATAAAGAATGTGCAGGAGGTTCTCAGGGATGAGGAAAAAGCGAACTCCTGTCTTTTAAGGGGCCTGGCAAAAATTCCGGGAATAATTAAAATGGATGAACTGTTCGGGCTGAAAACATGCGCATTGGCCTCCTATCCCATGTATAAGGGTCTTTCAAGGCTTGTGGGGATGGATATTGCGGACGGCTTGGAGACCCTGGATGATGAATTAAAAGAGCTTAAAAAAAGGTATGATGATTATGACTTTTTTTACTTTCATGTAAAGAAAACCGATTCCTACGGTGAAGACGGAAACAGGGAGGGAAAAGTGAAAACTATCCAGGAGTTTGATTCTATGCTGGGTGAAGTGACAGCGCTTAACCCCGATGTTCTATGCATAACTGCTGATCATTCCAGCCCTACGGATATGAAAGCGCATTCGTGGCACCCCAATCCTATTTTGATAAAGGGGCCGTATATGAGAAAAACCCCGGGTCAGAAGTTTACCGAAAAATCATGCCTTTCCGGTTCGCTGGGGACCTTTATGGCCGGTGATGTTATGCAGCTTCTTCTCTCCCAGGCCGGCAGGTTAAAAAAATTCGGGGCATAGTAATGCTTGAACGGAGTTTTTCAATGTGCTATCATTTCAATACAGGAGAAGGAGAAAATGAGAATAATTAGAATTATGAAATATTTCCCGGTTTTTCTTGTACTTATGTATACGTCTTTTCTATCAGCCTGCGCTGAAAGAGAGGATGTGGTGGCATATGTGGGAAGAGAAACTATAACGGAAAGAGATTTCAGAGAGAGAATAAATGAGCTTCCGGGGTACTATCTCGGTTTTATGGCCAGCGAGGGGGGCAAGAGGCAGTACCTGGAGGGGATGATTAAGGAGGAGCTTCTCATACAGAGGGCTAATGATAAAAATATTGACCAAATACCTGAGGTAAGACAGAGGCTTGAAGAAGTAAGAAGAGAGGTGCTTCTAATAGCAGCGGTAAATTATGTACAGGAGAATGAAATCAGGGTGTCTGACAGGGAACTCAGGGAATATTATGAGAATAATAAAGATAGGTTCAAGGAGCCTCTAAGCGTGAGGGTGAGCCATATACTGATGAGGAGAGAGGAAGAGGCTGAGGAGGTTCTCAGCAGGATAAGGCAGGGGGCTTCCTTTGAAAGAATGGCTAAAGAACATTCAATAGATTCACTTACGGTTATGGAAGGCGGGGATATGGGCTATATAGAAAGGGGGGAGATGACCCCGGATTTCGAAGAAGCGGTATTCAGCATGGAAAGGGTCGGTGAAATAAGCGATGTGATTAAGTCTCCATTCGGTTATCATATAATAAAATTAACCGGGAGAAAGAGGAGAAGTGAAGAGGGTTTCGATGAAAACAGGGAATACATAAAGCAGCGCCTTAAGGAACAGAAGTTTAATGACTTGCTTGAAAGGTACCGCCGGGAGTATAATGTAAGGATAAATCATGATGTTCTGGGGAGGTTGGACATAGGGGAAAATGAATTTGAGGATTTTTGAAGATGAAAAGAAATAAGTTGAATTTAAAAATATATTTACTCTCTATCGGCGTGCTGCTTATGGCTGTAGCAGCGATGGCAGAGAGGGAGGTCGTTGACAGGGTAGTAGCCAGGGTCAATGATGAAATAATTCTTTATTCAGAGTTTTCGGAAAGGTTTAATCCGGTTATGGAGGAGTACGGCCGGTTTCTGGAAGGCGCTGATCTACAGAAAGGAAAAAATGAGCTTAAGGAAAATGTTCTTGATCAGATAATAGATGAGAAGCTTCTGCTCCAGAAAGCCCGCCTGGAAGGCATTACGGTTTCGGATGAGGAGATTGATCAGGGTATTGGTGAAATCAGAAACAGGTTTCCCACCGAAATGGAGTTTAAGGATGAGATTGCGCGCCAGGGCTTAACCGGCGGAAATTTCAGGGAGAATATTAAAGATCAGCTAAAGGTGATAAAGCTTATAAATGAAAAGATAAGAGACGGGGTTTCTCCCCCAACGGAAGAAGATGCAAGAAATTACTACATGGCGCATGAAGAGCAGATGGTGTCGCCGGAGCAGGTTCAGGCAAGGCATATACTCGTTAGAAGTTCAGGGGAAAACAGCCTTGAAGAAGATAAAGAAAAAATCCGGGAAATTTATGAAAAGGTTATACAGTCTCCGGAAAACTTCGGTGAGTTTGCCAGGGAATATTCGGAATGCGGCTCTGCGGTGAGAGGGGGCGATCTGGGAAGTTTTTCAAGGGGGGATATGGTGACTGAATTTGAAGAGGTGGCATTTAATCTGGATATAAATGAAGTCAGCGAGCCTTTTAAAACAAGGTTTGGATACCATATAGTAAAAGTGATCGGCCGCCGGGGCAGTGAAAAAAGGTCTTATGAAGAAGTGAAGGATAATCTCAAAAATATGCTTTATCAGATGGAAATGGAAAGGGAGTATGAGCGTTTTTTAAGAAGCCTGAGGGATGAATCAAGGGTCTCTAAAAACTTGTTTTAGATAAAGTATGATTGATAAGAAAATACTCCGGAAATACAACTACCAGAAAGAACAGATTGAAAACCTTATTGAAAAATACAGAAGAGGAGATCTAAGCCCCGAAGACAACATAGTAAAGGGGGATTTGGAGTACCCTTCTTCTAAGAATTTCGTGTCTCTGCCTCCTGAAGACACCCCGGAGTACAAATCTCTATACAGAGAAGGAATGCAGTCCATAGAGAAAGGAGAGCTTGCCGTATGTGTCCTAAACGGGGGTATGGGTACGCGTTTTGGGGGGGTTGTAAAAGGGACAGTGGATGTTTATGACGGCAGAAGCTTTCTTGAACTTAAGGTAAAGAATGCGCTTGAAATCTCGGATAAAATCAAATTTTTTGTGATGAATTCATATGCCACGGAGAGAAAGACAAAAAAACATTTTCAAAAAAATGATTATTTCGGTTTTTCCCCTGAAAAAATAAGGATGTTTAACCAGTTCATTGCCCCGCGGATTCTCAAGTCGGGTGAATATTTTTCTCCGGATGATGAAAGAAAGGCTTATTACGGTCCGGGGCATGGCGACTTCCCTTATGCTTTTAAAAGGTCGGGGGTGCTTAAGGAGTTTTTAGAATCATCCGGAAAATATATATTTTTGTCCAACGTGGACAACCTGGGGGCGACTGTGGAACCGGCAATACTCGGCTTCCATATAAGGGAAAACAGGGAAATGACAGCTGAGGTTGCTCAAAAATCAAAAAAGGATGAGGGAGGAGCCCCGATTTTAGTTGACGGAAAACTGGTGATAGTTGAAAGCTTTCGGATTCCCCGGAGTTTTGATGTTTCTAAAATTCCGGTATTCAACTGCAATTCTTACTGGATAAATGCAGAAAGCCTTGAGAAGGATTTTTCTCTTCCCCGTTATATGGTTGAAAAAAAGAGCGAGGGAAAGAAGGTGATTCAGTTTGAACACATATGCGGAGACATGAGCGCTTTTTTAAAAACTTCATACCTTAAGGTATCCAGAAACAAGAGGTTTTTTCCTATTAAAAGGCCCCGGGACCTTGAGAGGCAGAGAGAAACCCTAAAGAAAATAACCGGATATTCTTCCGGGAAATAACAAAGTATCATCGTTAAATATAAAAGATAATGGCAAAAAAGATTTTTATAACCGCAGGCGACCCCCGTGGAATCGGCCTGGAAATAATATTCAAGGCCTTAAACCGTTTGCAGATTCTAGATGGAATTGAGATAAATATTGCGGGTAGTTATTCAGAAATTAAGAGGGGAGCAGAAAGGTTTGCATGCGGCAGAAATTTCCGGATACTGGATGCCGGAGATTTATCTGATCCGGGGAGGGATGTTCTTAAGGCAATTGATTCAGCAGTTGAAGAGGTCAGGAAAAACAGTAGAGATTCGGCTCTGGTGACAGCGCCCGTCAGCAAGAAGGCCGTATGGCGGACTGACAAGAGGTTTGTCGGACATACCGAATACCTTGCCCGTATTTCGTCCGCGCGGCAGGTTGCTATGTCATTTATATCTTCCAGGGTGAAATTGTCGCTTCTGACTACACATCTTCCTCTTAAAGAAGTGCCCGGTTCGTTAAGTATAAAATCCGTAATATCCCATCTTCTGACTGTAGAGAAGGATCTCAAGTTCCGGTTTAAAATAAACTCTCCCAGAATCATGCTCTGCTCTCTAAATCCCCACAGCGGAGAGGGGGGGCTATCCGGCAGTGAAGAGAGGGATATACTGATTCCGGCAGTCAATGAGCTTTCCGGGGCGGGGCTTGACATAACCGGGCCGGAAAGCCCGGCGCATGCATTAAGAATGGCACTGAAAGGTGAAGCGGATTTTCTTGTATCCCCTTACCATGATCAGCTTCTTCCGGCGGTTAAAAACTTTTTAGCTCCGTCCGTGAATATGACCATGGGGCTTGGCTTTATCAGAACTTCGCCGGATCACGGCCCGGCTTTCGACATGAAGGGAAAAAATTCAGCGGATTATTCTGCCATGGAGGCTGCTATCAGGCTGGCCTGTAAGCTTATAACGGATGAGTAGAAAGCTGGGTCAGCATTTTCTGATTAATCCCGAAACAGCCTCAAGAATAAACAGGCTGATTTCGCCCGAAACCGGGGAGCATATCCTGGAGGTAGGCCCGGGAAAAGGTTTTCTGACCTCTTTTTTAACTGAAGGGGATGCCCGTTTAACGGCTGTAGAGATAGACAGCAAATATGCCGGATTTATGCGCGAGCGGTTTTCCGGGAAAATAAATGTGATAGAGGATGATTTTCTTAAAGTAGACCTTGATGAATTATCTCCGGATAAAATATGCGGCAATTTGCCGTATCAGATATCAGGAAAAATTATTGAAAAAGTCCTTCTGTCCGGGGTCAGGTGGAAAAGGGCGGTCTTTATGCTGCCTTATGCTGTTGCAGAAAGGGTGGCTGCCTGGCCTCACCGGAAGAGCTACTCGGCTTTATCGGTTCTCTGCGCTTACGCAATTGAGCGCAGAGAGATAAATTTCCGGGTTCCCCCTGAAGATTTTCAGCCTCCTCCAGAGATTGACTCTGCCGTGGTTTCTCTGGATAAAAAGATGCATGCGCCTTCGGAAAATTTCTGCAGAATTGTAAAAGGTGTTTTTAGAACCAGGAGGAAGAAGGTAAAAAATTCAATAATAAAAAATTTTTCATTAACACCCGGGCTCTCTTCAGAAATTCTTTCGGAGACCGGTATAGATGAAAGAATGCGGCCTCATCAGCTTACGCCGGAATCTTTTAAAATGCTTGAAGAAGCATTTGTTAAATTTTCAGTATTCTGATAAAATTATCGACATGATAAAAAGGGGTTAAAAGGGTTTTAAGGAGAGAAAACAAATGAATACAGAAGATAAAAAGATGATAAAGAAAGATAAAATAACCTTTGGCACTGCGGGATGGAGAGGGATTATAAGCGATGATTTTACATTTAAGAATCTTCGCGCTGCATCGCAGGCGATAAGCGGTTATCTTCTAAGCACAGAGGATGAGCCGAAGGTGGTTGTCGGGTATGATACAAGGTTTCTTTCGGAGGAGTTTTCAAAAGCTGCATCGGAGGTTCTAGCGGGTAACGGCATAAAGGTAATATATTCAGAAAGCGACGTGCCGACACCGGTTATTTCACATTATATAATTGAAAACGCTCTGTCAGGGGGAATAAATATAACCGCATCTCATAATCCCCCCGAGTACTCCGGCATAAAATTTTCCCCCTCCTGGGGAGGCCCTGCCCTGCCCGAGGCTACACGTGAAATAGAAAAAAGGGCCCTTGCCGTTCAGGAGAAGCCGGAAACTTTAAAAAGAATGGATTTTGATGAGGCGGTTTCACGCGGTCTTATAGAAATAAAAAATATCTCGGCTTCTTATATAAAAGTTTTGAAAAAAACGATTGATATTGAGTCTATTGAGAAGAGTATCAGCATTGCTTTTGACTGCATGTACGGCACAGCAAGGAACTATATTCCTGAAATAATAGGTAAGGCAAGGCTGAAAATAATAAACGGCAGGAGGGATGTACTCTTCGGGGGTAACAGCCCGGAGCCCGCGGAAAAATTACTTTCCGGGCTTAAAAAAACCGTTAAAGATGAGGGCTATGACATTGGTCTGGCCTGCGACGGAGACGGAGACAGGTTCGGGGTTATAGATTCTGACGGAACCTTTATTTCACCCAACCAGGTGCTGGGGCTTGCTCTTCACCATCTTTACAAAAAGGGATTCAGGGGGGTGGCTGTAAGGTCGGTTATGACCTCCTCTTTTATAGACGGCGTTGCTGAAAAGTATTCGGTGGATGTGATTCAGACCCCTGTCGGCTTTAAGTATATCGGCGATGTTTTCGTTAAGCGTGATATGATTGTTGGAGGGGAAGAAAGCGGGGGTCTTACTATAGGAGGGCATTTGCCTGAGAAAGACGGGATTCTTGCCTGTCTGCTGATGGCGGAGCTGAGGGCTTCTTCCGGAAAAACTCTTAAGGATATTTTAGATGAACTGCAGAAAGAAACAGGCACCTATGTTACGGTAAGGAAGAACTATAGGCTCAAACCGGATGAGATGGAAAAACTTCGCGGAAATTTAAAGAAAACCCCTCCGGATTCTTTCGGCTCTGTCAAGGTTGATGAGGTTCTTACTCTTGACGGCTACAAGTTTATTCTCGGAGAAAAAAATTCATGGCTGGGGCTTAGATTTTCAGGTACCGAACCGGTGGTCAGGCTATACGCGGAAAGCACAACGAGGGAAAAGGCTGACGGAATTATTCAGAATGCCGAAAAAAGGTTTAAGTTAAAGGCTTAAGAAAAATATTTCAATACAATGATTGCGCTTAATAAGGGGAAAATGCTTTTCCCTTATGGGTGAGGAAGAGTTAAGTTGGAGGCCGTAAATGATTCAGTTCAGGGCAAAAAAAAAGGGTGTAGAGGTTAATGGCGAGACGGTTCTTTCGGTGGTAGCGGGAATGAGGTTGATGGCAAAGGAGGTTCTTTCCAGAAACGGTATTGAAAATCCATCGCCGGGAGCATGGTACAGTCAGCAGGACTGGCTTAATGCTTTCGGAGAGATTAGTGAAAAGATAGGAAGAACGACTTTAAGGATGATAGGCAAAAAGATTCCGGAGAATGCAAACTGGCCTGAAGGTATAGATTCCGAAGAGAAGGCGCTGCCTTCTATTGATGTAGCGTATCACATGAATCACCGTATTGACGGAGAGTTGATGTATAATGCCTCCAGCGGGGAAATGAAGGAGGGCATAGGGCATTACGGTTTTGAAAAACTGCCTGAAGCCGGCAGGTATAAAATGGTCTGCGATAACCCTTACCCCTGCGATTTTGACATGGGGATAATAGAATCTACGGCAAGGAAATTTTCTGAATCTGCTTATATAAAGGTAGAACATGAAGAGGGTTCCTCCTGCAGAAACCAGGGGGCGCAGAGCTGCACATATATAGTTACTGTATAAAAAGAGAAGACAAAGGAGTTAAAAAATGAGTAAAATAGCGGAAATTAAGGGAAGGGAAATACTTGATTCGAGGGGTAACCCGACAGTAGAGGTGGAGGTTTCAACCGAAAAAGGAGTTAAAGCCCGGGCAAAGGTTCCTTCCGGGGCTTCTACGGGTAAGCATGAGGCTCTTGAGCTCAGGGATAAGGACTCTTCCCGCTACATGGGAAAAGGGGTTCTGAAAGCTGTAAAAAATGTAAATGACAGAATATTTCCGGTACTTAGAGGAATAGAGGTTGACAGACAATCTGATATTGACGCTAAAATGCTGGATTTAGACGGAACGGAGAATAAGAGCAACCTTGGCGCCAATGCAATATTAGGCGTTTCTATGGCAGCGGCTCATGCTGCAGCAAAGGAGAAGGGCCTCTCGTTATACAGATACTTAAAGGATAGTGTAATCGGGGATGCTGATTATAAACCCGGAGAATATTATCTTCCGGTGCCCCTGATGAATATAATAAACGGTGGCGAGCACGCTGATAATAATCTTGAAATACAGGAATTTATGATAGTTCCTCACGGTAGAAGCGTTTTCTCTGAAAATCTTAGAATGGCAGTTGAAGTTTTTCATGAATTGAAAGGCATACTTAAAGCTAAAAAAATGAGCACATCCGTGGGAGACGAAGGAGGGTTTGCCCCGTTTCTGGATACAAACAGACAGGCCCTTGAGCTTATTATTGAAGCAATAGAAAAGGCGGGTTATGCTCCCGGTAAAGACATTGCTCTGGCTCTGGACCCGGCGGCCAGTGAATTTTATGACGGTGAAAACTATAATCTCGAGGGTTCGAAAACATCCGCTGAAATGGTTGATTATTACTCCCGGCTGGTTGAGGATTTGCCCGTTATTTCAATTGAAGACGGCCTGGCCGAGGATGACTGGGAGGGATGGAGACTTCTTACTCAAAAACTGTCGGATAAACTGCAGCTTGTGGGAGATGACCTTTTTGTTACTAACAGAAAGCACCTTCAGAGGGGTATTGATGAAAACATAGCGAATTCAATACTGATTAAGGTGAATCAGATAGGAACGCTGACAGAGACATTCCAGACGGTGGCTATGGCCAGAAAAAACGGGTATACAAGCGTTATCTCCCATCGTTCCGGAGAGACCAGCGATACAACTATCGCGGATATTGCGGTCGCTACCGGATGCGGGCAGATAAAAACCGGAAGCCTTTCAAGATCCGACAGGATTGCAAAGTATAACCGCCTGCTTAAGATAGAAGAGGAGCTGGGAGATAAAGCCGTATGCAAACCGTTTAAGTGAGAAAGTCCGGGAACAGGCTTTTATATATAATCATCGGAACAATTGTTCTGGTGGTTGTTTTAACCGGGTCAAACATGAGAAGGATTTTTTTCCTCCAGGATAAAGTTTCCGAGTATGAGAGAAAAATTGAAGAACTTGAGAATGAAAACCGGAAACTTGCCGAAAAACTGAAGTGGATTGATGAGGAGGAAGATTACATTAAGCAGACTGCCAGGGAAAAACTGGGCCTGGTAAAACCCGGGGAATATAAATACTACATTATAAAATCCACCGAAGGGGATTAAAATCCGGCCTTGTTTTTAAGATATATTTCTTATTCCGGCAAAAGCAAAACAACCGATGAAGTATTATGAAATCCGCTGAATGAGCCCGGGTTCATGCATATTTCTCCGTATGTTTCCCAGCCCAGAAGAGGAACTTCGTCTCCGAAAATGTTTTTAAATTCACTGACTGCCTCTCTGAAGCTGTCTTCAAGAATAATGCCTCTGCAGACGCAGTCGAATATGAGCGCCCCGGCTATTTTAGCTTCTCCGGCGCTTTCTTTAGCCAGGCGGGCAGCCTCCCTGGCGGACTCTATTTGATCCTTTTTCTCGCTTTTCATTATATGGAATTCCCTGTTATTGGGGATTGTGCACGCAAAGTTTAAAGAGCCGTCATCGTTTTTACTCAGAGGAACCCGGATTTTATACTGCCCGCTGCCCATTGAAAGGCCCATTTCATACCTGATTAAATGAGCCCCGATTTCTGTTGCATCAGAAAGCTCTTTTACATTAATCCCGCGGGATTTGGCATGCTCTGCGGTTTCCTCTTTCCATACCTCCCAGGCGGGCCTGGAGTTTACCTCGTAAAGAATATTGTTTTCGGTTTTTGTTGTTTTAAGGGGGCGGCTGAGGGGTTTGTGGCCGTGCTGCACCCCTGTAAAGACAGGGGTCTTTGAGGCAATCATGCAGACGGATGCGGCATCCGTTAACACTTTGTTATCACAGAAAACAAAGGTTTTCTCGAATTTAAGGTCGTCGGCTGCTGCCCCTCCCGCAAGTATGAAATCCATCCCCAGTATGTTGGATGCTGCTATAGGGATTTCCGCGCCCTTTCCTGCCAGTCCATCTATAAGGACAATCGCTGATTTGTTCGGAAACCCTTCCACTTCTTCAGGAAATTCCCGGGATATTTTCGTAAGGGCAGATTCTTCGCCTTTGCTGACTCCTTCTGCCATTGCGGTATAGAATTTCATTTTATCGGAGCTTATAAGGCCTATTGCGATGCTTTTTGAGTCTACCTTTTCTTCCGTAAACTCACCCCCTGTCGTGCAACCGATAAGAGGAGCGTTATCGGTAAGGCTTCTTACCGTGTCAACGACCGGCTGCAGGTCATAGTCTGCTGAAGCGTAGACTATGGAGAGGTCTACCTTCTTTCCGTCGAGCTTCTTTTTTGCCTTTTCAACCGCTTTTTCTGCAACCGAAGATGCGTTCTTTCCTTTTGATAGGGCTGTTGCTAACTTTGTCATGTTTTTACCTCCTGGTAAGTTACTTTAAAATTAACCTGATTTTCGCATTTCTTGCAATAAATTTTGCAACCCCTCCCTGCGAAATCATACTGTCAAGGATTCTGTCCATTTCTGCCGGTGTATACGAATTTTTGCTTTTCAGATTTGCGGATTTTACGGATTTCTCGACTATTCCCTTTGACTTTTCCTCGTCAAAATACATATTTAGTTTTTCAATTATAAAACTTATGTCTATGTTGTCCATTTCATTTTTCCCTCCATGAACGCCGTTTCATGCATTTTTCTTTCTGTGATTTTATTTAACCTCCTCTCTGAGTACCTTCACTTTTCCAACATTATTAATCTATAACAAAAAACTATTATTTTCAAGCCCTCTAATCCCCTTCTTATCCCTGTTCTTTATTTAATGAATGCGAAGTTATCCGGTGTTTGCATTTCCCCGTGTAGTATTATAAAATATTTTTTCATGTATATTAAGAGAGACTTCGTGATTGGTATAGATGAGGCGGGGCTGGGTCCTGTATTCGGGCCGCTTATAGTAAGCGGTGTTTCCGTTCCGGCAAGCGCAGATTCGTTTCTGCGCAGTGCAGGAATAAAAGATTCGAAAAAATATGGGGCCGGCGGCAGGGCTCACAGAAAAAGGATCGAGGCTTCGTCCGCTGCTCAAAAACATGTTCTTAATGAGCATAGAGTGGTTATCAGCTCCGATGAAATAAACACTTCAGACATATATACGCTGCATATAAATGCAGTGAGAGAAATACTAATAAAACTTAACTGGCCTGCAGCAGGCAGGGTCTACATTGAGAGGCTGGGCATGCTTAGAAGGAACATTTTTTTCTCGCGGCTTGGGTTCTGGCACAGCGGTTTTGTATATGAAGGCAAGGCTGATGAAAAATATCCTGCGGTTTCATTTGCTTCAGTTAAAGCGAAAATACTCAGGGAAAACATTGTCAGGGATATGTGCCGCCGTATGGGGGTTGAGTATGTATCCGGTTATGCAAACGGCGCTACGGAAAAATTTCTGTGGGATTACTACAGAGAAAACGGATCGCTGCCCATGGGAATAAGAAGAAACTGGAAATGGGGCCCTTTGACTGATATATTAATGGAAATTAAAAAATGAGCTCAAACTATTCTCCCCTTGCTATGAAAATACTCAGAAAAAGATACCTTAAAGAGGGAGAAGAACCTGAAGATATGTTCCGAAGGGTATCCTCCTGGGTCGCCCAGGCGGAAAAGAAAACATGTCTATGGGAGGAGAGGTTTTTTAAGTTACTCAACGGTCATTATTTTATTCCAAATTCCCCCTGCCTTATGAATGCAGGCACCGTACTTCCCCAGCTTGCCGCCTGCTATGTGTATCCCGTGGAGGATAACCTTGAAAAAATATTCAGTACCCTTAAGGATACGGCAGTTACCCATAAGTCTGGCGGGGGCACGGGCTTTTCTTTTTCCAATCTCCGGCCGAGAGGAGACAGTGTGGGAATGACAGGAGGGGTTACTTCAGGGCCGGTTTCATTTATGGAGGTTTACGATAAAGCCACTGAGGCTGTAAAACAGGGCGGCAAGAGAAGGGGGGCGAATATGGGGGTTTTGAGAGTAGACCATCCCGATATACTGGAATTTATTGAAGCCAAGCATAATGAGGAGAAACTAAATAATTTTAACATTTCGGTCGCTCTTACCGATGAGTTCATGAGGGCTGTTATGAGAGATGATAAGTTCCCTCTCTGTTTCCCTCCATGTAAAGAGAGAAAGAAAGTATCCGCCCGGAAAATTTTTGACAGGATAGCCGCCGGCGGATGGAGAAACGGAGAACCCGGCGTTCTTTTTATTGATAAAATAAACAGGAACAACCCCTTAAAAAAAATCGGGGAGATTGAATCGACAAACCCCTGCGCCGAACAGCCCCTTCTTCCCTATGAGGCATGCATACTGGGTTCTGTCAACCTGGAAAAACATGCCGGCGAGGATGGAATAAATTTTAAAAAACTCTCAGAGACCGTAAGGTGTGCTGTAAGGTTTCTGGACGATGCCATAGATATGAGTGATTATCCGCTTAAAAAGGTCCGTGAAACTGTAAAAAAGAACCGGAAAATCGGCCTGGGGGTTATGGGTTTCAGTTCTATGCTTATGAAACTTGAGGTTCCATACTCTTCGGTTGAGGGGGTGAAGACAGCAGGAAAAGTGATGAAATTTATCAATGAGACGGCTCATGAGGCCTCACGGATGCTGGCGGAGGAAAAAGGGGAATTCCCAAATTTTTACCGCTCTGAACTAAAGAAAAAAAGAAGGAATGCGCTGCTTACAACTATAGCGCCTACGGGAACCATATCCCTTATCGCCGGAACCACAAGCGGGATTGAACCGGTTTATTCACTTGTCTGGGAAAGAAAGGATGAAGAAGGAAAAAAGCACAGGTTTACGGACCCTGTTTTTAAAGAGAAAATCAGAAAGTACGCTATAGATGAAGAGAGGGCTGTTGAAGAGGTTATTCAAAAAGGCGGCATAGATTCGGCAGTATCAATTCCGGAAAGGCTGAAGCCGGTTTTTCTGAACGCTACAGAAATAAACCCCAGAATACACCTTCTTATCCAGGCTGCTTTTCAGCGCCATGTGGATAACGCTATTTCAAAAACCGTGAATCTTCCCCGGGAATTTACAATTAAGGAAGTAAAAGATATTATATTAAGGGCTTACAGGCTGGGCTGCAAGGGTGTTACTGTATACAGGCAGCAGAGCCGCCGGCAGCAGGTTTTTAACATGGCCTGCGCATGCGAGGAGAATACTGAGAAAGGAGATTATTATGGGAAAGAATGAAGAGACAAAAACATGGATACAGAAAACCGAACAGATGCTTAAAGATCTGGGAAACAGGGGAAGCGAAATCGCAAAATCGCTTAAGAAAGATGCTCAATACGGCACGAAATACGGCATGATAAAAGTTGAACAGCTTACCCTTGAAAATGAAAAGAACAAACTTATGACTCAGTTCGGAAAAGAGGCATATGTTCTTATGCGCAGAAAAGAGATAACGCATAAAGATCTTAAAGAGCCTTATGAAAAAATACAGGATATTGAAAACCGCATCAGAGGGAAAAAGGTCTCTATGGCAAATATAAAAAAGAAGCGGGGCGGCTGATTTGCGGATTGAAATCTAAGGGCTATTTTATATAATATACGAGATTCCACTTTGGGGGTGTAGCTCAGCTGGGAGAGCATCTGCATGGCATGCAGAAGGTCAGGGGTTCAAGTCCCCTCACCTCCACCAAAAAATCGATTCTACTTAAAAAAGGGAGAAGAAAGTGAAAATAGGAGCGGTTAATAATTTCACAAACGACATCTGTGATGAAATAGAGCTTATCAGTTCGGAAGGGTTTGATTTTGTTGACCTGACTCTTGAGCCCCTTTTCAGCTCGAATATTGATTCCCGGCAGGTCAGCGAGGCCCTAAAAAGGACAGGCCTGGGCGTTATAGGACATACAAGCCCCTTTATTCCCGTTATCTTCCCGCTGGAGTCGATAAGAGAGGCGAGTATGAGTGAGTTTTTCAGTTATATAGATTTTTTCCATGAAATAGGCGTGGATTTAATGAATGTTCATCCCTCTTTAAACGGATCCCTGATGAGTGAAAACGATATTTTTGAAAAAAACAGGGTTTTCATTTCCAGGGTAAATGATGTTTGCCGGAAAAAGGGGATAACCCTGATGGTCGAGAGTGTTACAAAGCCATTCAACACACCGGAAAGTTTTGAAAGGCTCCTGAAAGGAATGGATGATGTAAAGCTGCACCTGGATGTGGGGCACTGCCACTTAAATACAGACAGGGACCTCGTAGAAGAGTTTTTCAGCGTTTTCGGGGAAAGGATTGTTCACCTTCATTTTTCGGATAATTTTCTAAACCAGGACAATCATCTTCCGCTCGGCAGCGGGATGATAGACTGGAAAGACACGGTAAGGAAGCTAAAAAAGTACTCTTACGAAAGAACAATAACGCTGGAGGTCTTTTCAAAAGACAGAAGGTACCTGCTTCACAGCAAGAAGTACCTGGAGGAAATACTGCAGGAGGTTTACTGAAATTGCATTTTTTAAAGGAAATTAATTTAAAAACCGAAGGTTTTACGGATATAATTGATGTTACTCCGCATATTTCCAGTTTCATTTCGGAGAACGAAATAAAGCAGGGGTGGGTTACTGTTTTTACCAGGGGTTCAACAGGCGCCGTCACCACTATAGAATATGAACCGAATCTGGTAAAAGACTTTAAAAACGCCATGGAGAGAATAGCTCCGTCGGATATGGAATATGAGCATAAAAAGACATGGAATGATGACAACGGTTGTTCTCACATAAGGGCCTCGGTTGTGGGGTGCTCTGAAACTATTCCGGTTTCAGGGGGTAAAGCTTTGCTCGGTACATGGCAGCAGGTGGTAGTGGTGGATTTTGATACCGGTGCCAGGAACAGGACAGTTTACCTCTCGGGCGGAAAAACTTAGGAAATGAAGCTAAGGGTATCGGCCGGGAAGTTTAAGAACAGGAAAATATTATCGCATCCGGGAAAGGGGCTGAGGCCGCTTTCAGGCAGAATTAAGGAAGCATATTTTTCAATAATGAGCGGCCGGATTAAAGATGCCCTTTTTCTTGATTTGTTTGCGGGAACCGGCAATGTGGGGATTGAAGCACTTTCAAGAGGCGCGGAAAAAGCGGTTTTTGTGGATAAAAACCCCTCTTCAGTTGAACTTATAAGAAAAAACATAGAAGCTTTTGGCCTTGAATGTTTATCGGAGGTTTTTCCCATGGATGTTTTTGATTTTATTCCGAAAGAAACACCGGATGTGATTTTTGCCGGCCCTCCGTATAAAGATGATATTTCTTCCGATATACTGAAGCATTGCCTGGATAACAGGTTATTAAAAGATGGGGCTGTTTTAACAATTCAGCATCATTACAAAGAACCGCTGGATTACAGCGGACTTATAAAAACCGACAGCAGGAAGTACGGAATAACCGTTCTGGATTTTTTCAAAAAAGAATAGAGTTACTTAAAGAAAGTTCGGAAAAAATGTTTACTAAACTCTTTGGCACCGATAGAAAAAACATAAAAGAAAACTGCATTATTCTTCCGTCAAATGACAGAAGCCTTTTTTCCCCGCCGGGGGCTTCAGTGACAAGGGGTATGTTGTTTGACGTATGTCTTACGCGGGCGGCCGCCCTCATTTCCCCCAAAAGCAGGTGGCTTGCAGGGGACTGCGTTCTTCTTCTTGAAGATACCGGCTGCCGGAACATATTTCTTTTCGGAAGCTGCGCCGGCCTTCAGGCCGATATCGCAGAAAAAGGAGTGATTTCCAGCTCTGTCAATCTGGAAAGTTTTACAAACCTTATGAATTTCAGCCAGAGTTTCTATTCAAAAGTTTTACCTGATGAGGAGACCACCCGTCGTTTAAAAGAGTATGCGTCCCTGAAGTCTTTGCGGTGCGCAACGGTTTCTTCTCTCGTTCTTGAATCAATAATGGCAGGTGAACTCAGAACGGCCGGAGTGGAGTGCCTGGATATGGAATCCTCCATGGTATTTACCGCAGCAAAAAAAACAGGCAAAAAGGCGGCGGCGCTTATGTATGTTTCGGATCTTCCGGGGGAAATTAATTTTTACGATAGTTTTCCGCGAGGGGTTTCATCCAGAATAAAGAATTCCCGCAGAGAACTTGCGCGGACGCTCAGAGAATTTCTTAAAAGTGAACTCCCCTGAAGAAATCAAAAGATTCGTAAAAGAAAGGTTTCCGGCGCTGGGTGTAAATAAAAGCCTGCAGATTGCCAGGCTTCTTTACGAGACGGGGCGCAGAGAATGCAGGGATTACAGAGATGTTTTGAAAAGCTGCTCCTCCGAAAATAAAGGGTTTAAAGAGTTAAAGAAAGAGCTGCTTAAGAAAAGGTTTCCCCGCGCCTGCTCTCTAGGGAAAAAAATCAACCCTCACCTGCCGGCTCTGGAAAGCCCTGCAGGCAGAGAAGCCGATAAGTCGCATTGGCTTGAGCCGGAAAATATATATTACGAAAAAGGCCTCTCCTCAAGTCAGATACTAAGCAGGACTGCTAATCGTTTTCCTGAAGCCCGCACGCGGAAGATTGATTCACTGAAAGATTTCATGGATAACAGAAGCTATGATATTAATACTTACAACCGGCGCAGAAAATCAATGTTTTTAATAAAGGAGAACTACGACTTCATAAAAAAATGCCCATGCACATCCGGATGCGTCTGCTGCGGCTACTCTATACTCAATGCCGGTTTTGGCTGCCCTTATGAGTGTGTTTACTGCTACCTTCAGGAATATTCAAATATGCCGGGGATTACCCTTGCCGCCAATATAACCGATTTTGCCGAAAAACTGAGTAAGCTTAAGGGAAAGAGAATCGGAAGCGGGGAGTTTTGCGACTCCCTGGTCTTTGATGATATAACCGCCCATTCGGAGGTTATTGTCGAGGCTGCGCGCAAGCATCCCGGTTTAATCTTTGAGTTCAAAACTAAAAGTGTAAATACAGACCGTCTGCTTAATATGAAACCGGCCTCCAATGTTGTTGTGGGATGGTCTGTAAACCCACAGCATGTCATAGATCGAAGCGAGTTCTTCACTCCGGCTTTGAATGCCAGGCTTGAAGCCGCCGCAGAAATATGCCGCGCGGGCTGGGATACGGCTTTTCATTTTGACCCGATAATAAACTATCCAGGCTGGGAAAAGGATTACAGGGATGCTGTTGAGCTGATATATGATACCGTTCCTCCCGAACGAATAAGGTGGATCAGCCTCGGGACGCTGAGGTTCCCCGGTGGGCTGAAAAGAACAATTGAAGTGAGGTTTCCCGAAACGGATATATTAAACGGCGAGCTGTTATGCGGGTTTGACAAAAAGGTGCGCTATGAAGAAGAGCTGCGGGCAGATATCTACAGGAAGATGTCTGGGTGGATCGGTTTAAAAAAAGCTGATACTTTTGTCTATTTGTGCATGGAAAACCCCCGTGTATGGAAAAAAAGCGGTTTAAAACCCCGCTGGAGGTGGGAATAGCCCATAAATTTAGTTTTACTAAAAGAGGCCAGTTTAAGAATTATACGTATTGTAAGAATATAAACTATTATACAAGGGGGGAATATGTTGATAACTCCTCATTTCCGTGTTACTAATTTAATATAGAATAAACGGGATAAAAGGAGGCATCAAAATGATTATA
>SL_5KL_010_SEDDRAFT_10000982_pt1 | contig 17968 bp, 14 predicted proteins | sample SodLakKL_010_SED_FD_9118 | JGI IMG/M metagenome (IMG submission 9118)
GTTTGTTTTTCGAGTCCTGGTTTTTATCAGGCTCTTTGGGAATGCTGTTAACAATGTCTTCCCCGAATTTTTTTAAATCATAAGGACTTACAGATAAAGTAATATTCGCCCCTGATTCAATTAGATTTTTAATGTTAAGCTCAGAGTTGTCCATTTTGCCTCCTGTTCTATTATAAAAATTAAAATTTATTGAATTTTCTATTTTAAACCATATTGTTTTACATTGCCAAATATAAAACAAATATAAGAGCGCTAAGCACTCATTTTTAGATACATACGGCTTTGCGCAATATAGAACCAAAAAGTCGAAATAAAGACTAATAAGTCTTGTGGTAGTGCAAATTGTTGTCCAGTAATGGCATTTAATTGAAAGTTTTAAGCAAAAAAGCTTTTAAATCGAAGTTTTCCGGTTGATTTTTAAGGTTTTTAGCATAAAATTTCCTCAAATTTTCATTTTTGGAGAGATATTTTATAAGATTTTCGAGGTTATAATATGGTTTTTGCAGAGTGTAACGACAAAATCCTGATTAAAATGGGGCAACTGTTCCGGGTAGAACTGAAATTTTTTCATCTTTGACTCAATTGTTTATTTCAATGTTTTCTGACTTATCTTGTTGTTTTGTCATATTAAGAAATGTACATCCTTATTTGCTATTTTTTGTACATTGCTAATTGCTGAAAAGTGTGCATTGTTATTTACGAAAAAGTGTGCATTGTTATTTACCGTTTACATTTGACCATAATGGGATCCATGGGTTAATTTTTTTGCCAAAGGTATTCAATCGCCTCGCCCAGGTCAATCGTGTCCGGATTTACAATAAGCGTACAAACATCGGCTGAGCCTTTATAACTGATTTTATATCAGTCATTTGTGACATTAACGCGTCCGGATTTACAATTTTCGTCTCACCCATCGTTTTACCTGCTTTCCGGGCATGGCGCACCCGCTGCTTCTGCCGGTTTTCAATTACATAATCAGGATGTGATGCCCGGTAATCACGTTGGTAACGGGAACAGACCAGGGGATCGCCCCGATCTGCAAGAGCTTTCTTCCTCTCACGTGAACGCTGGAGCTTATTTGACCGAAATGAAGAATTGGTTTTGTATTTGTGTCGATCAAAACTCAGCTTGCGCGCTGACTGGCAGGTCTTGTCCCCACAATAATGTTGATCGAGATGTTTGAGTTTTTTGTTCCTTAGAACTTGTTCTCCAAAATATAAACCATCAAAAAGCTTTGCCATTGGATCTTATCCAACGACTCGGTGTCTTTCGAAATATCAATAAACAAAACAAGACAGGGCTGGTTTGTAATTTTGAATATATAAACCCTAAGCCCCAAACACTTTATCTAACCTTTTAATTTTTTCTTTATCCGGTTTTTGGAAATATACGCCGGTATTTTTGTTTTGTCGGCAGCCACGTAGAAATAGCCAAAAACCCCCTCCGAAATGTTTGTCAAAGTCATATTCGGGAATGCATAACCTAAGGTAACGGCATAAAGCAACTGCATATATCGTGTATTGCAAATCGTAGCCGTTGGCTTCAATGGCTTCTTTCATCTTTTCATTGTCATAAGCATCAAGTGTATTGCCAAGATAGTTTGATTTCCAGTCAAGCACATAATACTTGCCATTATGTTCAAAAACAAGGTCAATAAAACCTTTAATTATTCCCTGTAATTCGTAGTTATCATTAACAGCCTCTCTGCCCATTATGTCATTTACGACTGAAAGGCTGAATTTGTCTTTGAGGCTAAGGTGGTAAAGTAATTCATCCAAACGTTTTGATTTGTCTGTTGTTGAAAGTTTAAACCCGTTGAGATCTGAATTCAGAACATTTTTCATCAGCTCATTATACAAATCCATATTGTCGTCCTTTAAAAATCGCGGATATGCAGCTTTGTTATCTTTCAAGTAATCTAAAAAATCATAAGAGCCAAAGTCGGCATGTTCAAACAGGCTGTGCAGAAAGGTTCCCGGGTCTGCACCACGTGGCATGTCCTTGTAAACAAACTTATCATAGCCGCTCAATTCAGTTTCTTCTATACCAGGAGCAAATTCGCTATGCTCGGCTAAACGGCTGTAACTGGTTACTTTCCAGGTTTTGTCAATTTTTACCGGATCAGGTTTTTTATAATTCTCTGTAATTTTTGTTGCTGAATATCCTGAAGTTTCAGGAATATGCATTGTGAAGCTGAGATCACCATTTTCACTGTTAATATTGTTTCTCACATTTTGTAATACTTTAATTATTTCTTTATTGCTGCTAGTTCCCTTTGAAGAGCTGATAATGTCTGTTTTATATTTTCCACGTGTAAAAGCAACGTATAACAAGCGATACTCTTCAATTGTAAAAGGGAATTTTGACTTAAAGTTAGCTGTAATAACAATATTAAACTGCAATCCCTTGCTTTTATGCACTGTCATGATTTTTACAGCATCCTCATCCGACTCAAGCCTTTGTTCGTAATGGCTGCCGGATTCCGATTTTTTTTCTTTTTCCCGCTTCATCCAAACCGGAATAAACTCCGGCTTAATCTTACCATAAGTGACTTTTTGGTGAACAACATCAATTAACTGTAAAACATTAGCCTTTATTCTGTTATAGTTGTTTCCTGTTTTTTCACGCACCCATTGTTCGTTATGATAAATGTTAATTAATTTGTGTAGTACAGGATATATGTTATTATTATTACCGGCAATTTCCTGTTTTAGTTCTTTTATTCTTTCAATTTCAACTGATACATCAAGTAATTCAATATCTTTTCCTGTATAGCTGATAAATTTGTCAGTGAGAACAGAAATAAGTTCAGTACGGCGTGGATTATTTAACAATGAAACCAAATTGCAAACAAAAGTTGCCTCTACTGTTTCCAGAATATTTGTGTCATCAATAATGATAGTTGGAACTCCTTTATCAACAAGCTTTTCTTTTAAAGCAGCAGCTTTTGGGTTAGTCCTTACTAAAACAGAGATATCAGAAGGTTTGATTATTTGGGTTTTTCCTTCTTTTTCAAAACTCCCTTTTGTAATATAAGCCAATACCCTGCTTACTATTTTATTCAAAATGCCATCTGCGTTAAGATCTTCAATGCATATTGATATTGAGCTCAGTTTATTATCATTTATTCTGGTTATTACGTTTTTGTTTTTACAATCAACATCTCTGTATTTTATCAAATTATGGTCAAATGGATCATTTTGAGCATTGTAAAATGTATTTAATGCATTAATAATTGATGGCGTTGATCTGTAGTTTATGTTCATTGTGTGTTTAATCACATCCTGAACTTTCAAATAGCTTTCAATATCAGCACCTCTGAAGCTATAAATTGATTGCTTTGGATCTCCAATATAAAGCTGTGGTGTGTCAGGGAAAAGTTCACTGAATATCGTAAACTGAAATTTGTCAGTATCCTGAAACTCATCTATAAAAACAGCCTTATATTTATTCTGCAAACAGTTAATCAGCTCCTGTTTGTTTTTTCCTTTCTCTGCAATTTTGTAAAGATTGATGATCATATCATCGTAACTTAAAAGAAATTTATCCTTTTTTATTGCTATTGCTTGTTTAGCAAGAGCTTTAACAGGTTCTTCAAGTGTGGAAAAATTATTTGACTTAATTGCCTCTTTTATTTTTACATATAAATTTTTTCGTGTTATTTCATCTAATTCATCTTTGCTTTTAGTGGTGCAGTTTTCTCTCCAGTATTTATTTATAACCTGTTCAATTATTTCAGATTCATCTGCCAGAACATCCAAGCCAAAAGCTTGCCCTGTTTCAAATGCAAATTCATTTAGTGTTCGCTGACAAAAGCTGTGTATCGTAAAAACATTAATATCATCCAATGATAAGACAGCTCTTTTTAACCTCTCAATCACTAAATTTTCATCTAGTTCATTTTTACTTACAATCTTTTTTATTTCATCTTCACATTCCGATTGGTATTTTTTAAACATATATGCTTCCCTGACAAACTTCCTTATGCGTTCAGCCATCTCTGCAGTAGCTGCCTCCGTAAATGTAACCATCAGAATGTCATTAACAGAAACATCTTCTTCAATTATAAACCTGAGAGCCATCAATCCAACAGAGTAGGTTTTGCCGGTGCCTGCACTGGCCTCTATGAGGTTTTTTCCGGCAAGCTCAATAGTTGCGGCACAGAATGGGTTCGGTTTGTTTGTTGTGTTATTCATGTTATTTTTCACTTTTTACTTTTTATCAAGTACTTACGAAAGATTATAGTTTTCGTGCAGACACTACTTAGTAATTTCTATGGCACCATCCATAAAGTGATTCATAAGTTTTTTATACAATTTTTAACTATATCAATATTAATAATATCAGAATAATAGTTTTGCCGATCATAGATATCCTGCTCCGTTATTAATTCAAGATTAACTGCCAGTTCATAATGTTGTGCTTTATATCCGAAACCTAATAATTCAGATAAATCAAATGCCGGCGGATTTGTATGAGAATCCAAAAAGCACTTCACCAGCTTTTCTGTTTGTATAAATGCGTCTTTTGTTGATATGCAATTATTTGAAAAAACAATATCTGGTTTTTTCTTATTTTCCTTATTTTCAAATAAAATCAGATATGTATCTACATTCTCTCCCAATGCTTTTACAAACAAATGACGTATCCATGCCTCGATGATATATTTAGCTGCCGAACTCCACTTAGAAGTGCAATAAAAAACCTGCCTGTTGTCATATATAGTGTATTCACCCTTTAATTCTTTGCCGCACACCGGCAACGATTTGGATTTTTCTATCTTATTACTGCATTGTTTCAGGCTTATATACCTTTGTCTTATTTCTTCAATCTCATCCTCTGTTTTTTGAAGTTCCTCTTCACCTGCTTTTGCCAATGGTAATAAGCCGGTATGCTTTTGCTTTCTTAAATACTTTTCTCTTTCTACTTCATCGGGCTTTTCCATCAAAAAGGATTTTATTTGATGTTTTGCTAGTCCATCATCTATTTCAAAAGGTTCCTGCTCATCCAGCAGCACTTCCTCCTCATAAGTGTAATAACCTAACTTTTGATTGATATAAAGTTTTAACGGGTCTTTGTAAAAACCGATTAGCTTTTTTATACTGATTATGTTATGGGTATCTTCTATTTCGGGCAGATCAGCTACAACAGTGCTTTTTTCTCTTTTCTTTGTTTTTTCGGCAACATCGTATGAAACCAGCCGGGGGAAGGCCGGATTATTATATTTATAGCTGAAAGTATGAAGAGGATGCTGCACCCATATTTTACTTTCATGCGACAGTTCTTTTTCGTCAATCTGAAGGTAATCAATAAGCTGCTCTGTCAGGATTGAAGGCGGCCGTGTGCTGTTATCCTTTGCGCTCCGGCCAATATAGCTTAAATATAAATACTTTTGTGCCGAAAGTAAGCTTAGCAGAAAAATATATTTATCTTGTTCCTTAAGGTCAGGGTCGCCGGGGCGGCTTTCATTCATAAGGTTGAAGGATAGCCTTGAATGGCTTCCCGGAAGGTTGTTGTAATTCATTCCCAGTATTGCCACCAGCTTATGCTCAAGCCCCGCCATTGCATTATAGGATGCAAATGTAATACCACCGCCGGGTGTTCTGCTTTCGCGAATCTGTGAACTGATAAAACCTGAAAATATTATCATGAATGCTTTGTATGATATTTTTTCAGTATCTCTCTCCATGCCTGAAACAAATTCACTAACTTTTTTCTGAAGATGTACAACGGTATCGGTAAAATCTTCCGTTTCGTAATCCCTTTCTTCATCCTTTTTGATGAGAAAAGCAAATATGACATCACTATTTACGTATTCTGCCCATTCATTTAAAGTTCTTTCATGCCTCCTTTTTTCAAGCATATATATTAAATTATCCACGAAAAATTTGAACCGGCACAGCAAGGCAAGATCACTCCTGCCTTCAAATCTTCCTGCCGGATATATATCCTCTCCGGCAGGTGCATCAAATGTTTTGCCATGACCTTGGTATTGCACATTTTCACCTAATGCGAAACTATATATCAGCCTCATCAAACCATATTGAAAACTTACTATATAAGTTTCATCTTCCGGATTTCCGCTGCCATTAATTCCGCACCTAATATTTACTTCTTTAAGCCATTCGCGTATCTTTTCAAGGTCATTTATGCCGAAAACGCTTGAAATAACAGGATGTTCGAGCAGCTGGGCTATTGTTTCCGAAGTAAAGTCATCCTCACTGATCTCCAGCAGGTTGTTTAAAATACCTGCCGGGGTGTTTTGTCCGCTAAAAATCTGCCGGTCAATTGAATAAGGGAAGTTATACTCATTTTTGTTGCTTTCAAATACAGATTTGATATACGGTGCATATTCTTCAAGCTCAGGGATCAAAACCAAAACATCCTTTGGCTTCAGTCCATTATCCAATTTTGACAGATCAAGCAGATAATGATATAAGGCTTCAAGCTCCCGTACAGGAGTATAAGCCGAATTTATCTGAATACTCCTGTCAATATTGTTTTTATCGAACAACGCAGTTTTCACCCCTGTAACTATATCGCACTGTACTTTTCCCAGCAGAGTGCCAGAGAACCCATTATTTGATTTTAAATATTCTGTAAAAGGTGTTTTAAAAGTTTCATTTAAGGCGTTAATGGTGTCTTTGCCTTTCTTTGCAAGATATTCTATGAATTCATTATTGTTTTCCGCTATGTTTTCGGATGGCGATAGCAAAAACAAGTATGTTTCTGTAATCCCTGACAGCTTTTTTATTAAACTGATCTCATTTAGTGACAGGCTGGTTATACCAAAAAAGAAAACCCGGGGCAGGTTTTTTGTTATTGATTTCTGAAGCTCCGGCTGGTCAATGCTTGTTTGAAAATTAACCTTTTTATAAAAACTTTCATTTAATTCACTATTCGAATTGATAATTATTTTCCATAAAAATGCCTGCCATTTTTCGTGATGGTTTTCAGTTGTAAAGCCTTCTTTCAACCATTCTGTCATCATTTCACGACGATGTTCAATATATTTTGAAAACAAATTTTCAATTTGAATAGCCAGCTGCATTCTTTTGATTTCATCACTTTCATAATATGCTGCAATCGATTCAAACCTGCTTTTAAAGGCATCATCGTCAAGGCATTTAAAAATATTGTACTTTATAATGTTTGGGATGCTTGTTTTATATACAGGTAGACCGGTTTTTTCAATAAGAAAGTCTTCCAGTTTGAATAACGGAATGAACTCAGCCCCTCCAAATATTCCTTTAAAACAGGCAAGATCAACAGGTAATTTGCCGCGCATACCTCTTGACTGGTAAAAAATATACTCGGTGCTGAACACAGATTTACTGCCGTCAAACAAAAACTCTGATAGTTTCTTTGTTAAGGCTTCATAGCTATGTGATTGATATATCTTTATACTCATATAACCTGTGGTTTTTGTTTGAGCCTCTCAGTGATTCCGGAAACTCGTTTTACTTTACGGGATATTGATTTTTTGATAATTTCATCGGTGCTATATACAAAACACTGTTTTTTGGCGCGGGTAACAGCGGTGTACAAAAGCTCCCTGCAAAGCAGCTTGTTTTGTTCATTAGCAGGTAGTACAACGGCAACTTTTTCGTATTCAGAGCCTTGGCTTTTATGTATGGTCATAGCGAAAGCCGTTTCATAATTTGTGATATACATCAGGGGGATAGCTTTAAGTTCATTGTTGATGTCAAAAAAAGCCATTTTGTTACCATTTTCGTCTTTTCGAATAAGGCCAATGTCGCCATTGAAAATTCCAATCTCGTTATTATTGACAGTGATAAGCACAGCTTGATTTTCATAAAACTCACCGCTGCCTTTTTTAAATCCCAGGTATTTTTCAATCTCCATGTTTAGTGCTTTTATGCCATATTTGCCTTCGCGAACTGCACAGAGAACTTTTACTTTGTTCAGCAACTTTAATGCTTTTAGTGTATCCTGCTCTTCGATGTATTCTTTGTATGTATCAATCAGGAGAGTAAAGTCATTTTTTGATGCTGTAAGACGTGCCTCTTCAGGATTAAGAATTTTCAGATAGGCATCTGTGTTATAATGTTGCCTGTACTCAGCAAGGTTATCATCAATACTGTTAATCACTTCTTTGCTGAACTTTCCAATACCTTCTGCGTTATCAAACCTGTGGCTGAACTCCAGCTCGGCTATGCAGTCTGTAAGCATGTTCTTTTCGCTTGTACAATGCTCTTCAGTTAGCTTATACCCCGGTATAAACTCATTAAGAAAGCCGGCATACTCCTTGCTGAAGCTGTTTTTCGAGTCGGCACGTGTATGGCAGAAGTCACCAAAAATTGTTCCTGCCTCCACTGAGCTAAGTTGATTTCGGTCGCCCAGCATTATCAGGCGTGAATCGTCTGGCACGGCGCTCAGTAGCTTTGCCATTAATGCAGAGTCTATCATTGATGATTCATCAATAATTACTACATCAAAGGGTAGGGGGTTATCTTCATTAAAGTAAAACTCACGGTATCCGCCCAAAAGGCGATGTATGCTGCTGGCTTTTATCTCGCGGATTTTCGTTAGTATCTTATCGTTTACGTGTTTATTTGCAAAAGCTTTTAGAGTGTCGTTAATCCGGGCAGCCGCTTTTCCGGTGGGTGCAGCGATTGCAACTTTCATGCCGGGTGATGTTGAAAAAAGCAGAGCAAGTAGTTTTGATACTGTAGTGGTTTTTCCGGTACCCGGGCCACCGGTTATAATTGAAAAATTATTAAGAAAGGCACCGATAGCAGCAATAAGCTGCCAGTTGTCGTTTTGTGCATCGCCCGGCTGTTTTTGGAAGAGATTTTGAATCAACTCCTTTTGCATAAGCAGCTCCTGCAAAAACTTTTCCCTGTTTTTGGTGCTTTCAGATAGCAGGCTTTCAATTTTATTGAGTATTGTGCTTTCGTATTTGAAGTACCTGTGCAGGTATATTTTATTGTTGTAGAGCACAAAAGGCTGAATTTGATAATTGCTGCTGTCAGAAATAACAGAAAGCTGAGGGCTTCTTGAAATTTTATCAATATTGATGCTGTTTTCTTCCTTATCGTTAAGATCTATGCAGATATGCCCATCGGTAAGCTTATCGGTAAGCAGCTTAGCCACGGGGCGAATATCAGGCTCGAAGCAGTTGGCAAATATTTGGTTAATTTCCTGCATAATCTTTACTAATTTAGATTTGTTTTTTTACTGATAATCCATTATTCGTTTTTGTCCTGATGATAAACTTGAAAGTTTCATCGTTTAAGAATTACTTTTAGAAAGAGTGTTGTAGTATTTTTTTAATATATTACTGGCTGATTTAATGAATTCATGTTTTTCTTTCCAATTATTTAAGTTAAAACTAATTAGATACATCACACTAGAATTGTCATTCTTTTTTTTATCTTTCATTATAAGATTAGGACTATTAGTTTTGAACTTAATATTATCATCGGCAATTATATTTCGCACTAATTCTTTATTATCATTAAGCAATTCTTTTCTTATATGCTTAAAAAACTCTATATTATAAAAATTGTACCTAAATCCTAACTTGACTACATCACCATCAATACCAAAATATGGTCCTTCTTCAAACCCTTTAAATCCTTTAAACCAAAAGACGACACTTGGTATAGGCCTAGAACCACCATCATTCTCGGATATATAACATATTTCTTCTTTATTAATTTCCTTAGAAATCAAATGCTGTATATGCATTAAATACCTAAACCAAACATCTCTTTTCCTATCAAATAGAAAATTCATATTAATAAAATCATTTTCAACAAAAAGTTTAGTTGAATTAATTTTTTCAAATAAGTGATTCCATGAATTATCCATGTATTCAATATATTCTTCCAAAAGAAATTTTATTTTCTCATGAGCATAATGCTTTTCAATGTTTTCCTTTAGATAACTTATAAACGTCTCATTGCTCTTATTGGTAGAAAAGTAAGGGTAAATAATCCAATTATTCTGTTTGCAATATTCTTCAACATCAGATGGAACTTGCTCTTTAAAGTAAACCATCAATATTTTATTATCTGGTATATGATTTGGCTCCTTAAAGTAGGTGTCATATAACTCCAGTTGATCTTTACTTGGGGTTGATTTGAATTTGTTTTCAATAATAAATAGAATAATATCTTCTTTACTATAACCAACTAGATCGAAACTTATCCGTTTTTTATTTTTTGTTGTTTTTTTGACTTCAGTTTCTATTTTAAAATCTTTATTAATGTCGAAAACATTCAAGAAATCTTTATCATTATTAATTACTAACTTAATAATTGAAGAATGGATTAGTTCCTTATCTGCTACAGAAAGTATTTTAAATATATTAAAATTTGCTTTTTGATTCATGTTTTTTATTTTAAAATGTATTAATAACTAAATTTTAATCACAAAGTTCCAAAATGAGTTTTTTACCACACCCACGTCAAAAACATGTTTTGTCGTGGGGTGTGCTTGGTGTTGCTTTAGGGCACATTTATCATCAAAGTAGAAGTTTTCTACCACGTTCTTTTATTAACTCTGCAACATGTGTCATTTTTTCTGAAATTATATTTTCAAATTCATCATCAATGTTATCAGGAATTTCACAAGTCTGGGTTAACATGATTTTTTACAGATTAAGCTCCTTCTTAATAACACCTTTAAGTTTCTTAGGGACGCAATTTAATACCTTACTATTATATTTAATTGCTTCAATTAAGAATTCTTTATCATCTCTAATATGTTTGGAGGCGAATTCTAATGCAACACCATCATTTTTCACCGCTTCCATCATCACCTCTCTGTCGTTATAAAGCTCTTCTGATGCATATTCTATTGCTCTTCCATGATTTTTTACCGCTGCTAGCACTATTTCCCTATCTGCTCTTAGCTCCTTGGAAGCGTATTCTAATACCCAGCCAGCAGTTTTGACTGCTTCCAGTAATACTTCTCTGTCGGATCTTAGTTCTTCTGTTACGTATCTTAATGCTTGGCCATTTTTTTTAACTGCTTTTAATACCACTTCTCTGTCAGCTCTGAATGCCTTTGATGCAAGTTCTATTACAAACAAGTCGCTGGCTACTGCAACAAGCACAACCTCTTTATCTGCTTTAAGTTCTTCAGAGGCGTATTCCAAAGCCCCGCCATGTTGCTGCACTGCTGCCATCACCACCTCCCTGTCGGCTTTCAGCTCCTCTGAGGCGTATTTTAATGCACGGCCATATTTCTGCACTAATGCCAGCACCACTTCTCTGTCGGCTTTAAGCTCCTCTGAGGCGTATTCTAAAGCACTGCCATCTTGCTGTACTGCTGCCAGCATAAAGTCTTTGTTTGCCACCCATTTGTTATCGATTTTACCGTTACTAAAATCCCAATAACTGAAATTATTCTCAAGATAGTCTATCTGCTCCGGGGTGAGATTTGTGGTTTGGTCCTGTTCCTCTTCCGGCTCCTCGTCGCCAACGCTTTCCTCCGCTGCGCCAATGGTTAGCTTCCGGCTTAGCTCGAGATTTATGGCGGCAAGCCGGACAAGATATTCGGTAATCTTTTTTAGGTTATCCTGATCAAGCACATCATCTGCAAACTTTACAGTGGTTTTTATTGATGCCATGTACTTGTCTTTTAGCTTGGTGGAGGCTTGTGCTTCTTTATCAACCTCAAAGTATTCTTTGGTAAGTTCCTTAACCTTATCGGCATACTCCTCAAGCGTAGCCTGGTTTTCTTTGGCATAGGCATTTACATCTTTTGGCCAGCGCTGGGGCGATAGTTCAAACTGCACCAGTACCTGCTTATCCTTTGGCGTGGCAAGCAGGTAAATGGGGTGGCGCCACCAGTTACCCAGATGCTGCTCATCAACAGCAGTACGGATATTGAGCCTCTGCTCAAAATCGTTCTTGGAGAATATTTTTATCTCCTTTATCAATGGTTTTTGCAGCTTATCTGGTAAATTGTTTGCAAGATAGTTGTTAATTTTTGCGTGAATTTCTTTTCTTGTATGCATAGATTAAAAGATTTTGGTTACAAATACATTTATTCTTTAGTTTTAAAGTTATTTTTTTGTTTTTTTCAAGTTTTAAAACTTCACATCATATAACTTGCCTGATTCAACGTTATGTTTAGTTTCTTCAATGTAGGCTTCTTTTTTTGAATAAAATCCCGGCCAGAAACTGTTAAAGTAGTGCCACATAAGTTCAGCCACATCTTCGTGTAATACTAAAAGGCTGTCGAGGTAAAGCCGGTATCTTTCCTGGCAGAAATAATCCTCATCGTATTTGCCGCTGCCACTGTTCATTTTTTCATGAGGAAATCCCTGCACCTGGTAGCCTTTCTCTACACAGTAGGAAACAATCAGTTTTTCAGCTTGCTCTTCAAGTGATTCTGAAAAGCTGAGTTCGTCAAGTTCGTCACCCGTATCGTGATGAGTCCGGGCAAGCTTTGTAATTTTGTTTTTGATGTCAGTTGGTTTCATTAGAAAATGATTTAGTATGTTTGGCCTAATGTAACTTTTATGGTTGGCAATTTTCATTGTGTTTGAGAGCGAAGTGCTTGGAACATTTTGAGTATACTTTACAGGTTTTGTGGTATAAATTAGTTTTTAAAAATTTAAAAAGAGTTATTACACAAAACTGAGTATTACTAAACAGCCTTATAAAGCCTTTTAACCATCTCGCCGTAATGTGATACAGGGTAACCGTGTTTAGCGAATTGGGGGGCTATTACTACATCTATTATTTTTTCATTATACTCTATTTCAATACTAATTACATTATAATCATGAATTGTTTTATCTCCATTTTTTTTTGTTAACTTAAAAGTATATGTTTTGCTTTTTCTTATGTATGGTTTTAATAACTCAACAAAAACTTTCCCGCAAAAGATCACATATTTTCTTTCTTTTAATTGAATTAATGAAAGTATTCTTTCAATAAAGGGATTAATATTTTCCTGACCTATAAAAGAATAATTGAAGTCAGGTGAACCAAATGGAATTAATTCTATTTGAAGTTTCTTATCAACAACAATTTCTAAGTTATGGTACTTGTCATTTTCTTTGAAAGGCAATGCATCAAAAGGTTTTAAAAATCTAACTTGTTTATGGTCAAAAGGAGATTTATGCTTTTTTGGAGAATTTACTCCATAATGTAATTTGCCAAAATTAACATGATGCGACAAATAATCGTTAAAATCACTAAATTTGTTTCTGCCTCCAAAATTCTCTGATGCACGTTTTGGATTAAGATGAACTAAAACTATTTCTGCATTTATATCCCCAGTAAAAAAGTGAGGGCTTGCAGTATCAAAATATTGCATTCCAATTTTACTATTGAGTAAAACGGCTTCTTCGCAGTATCCTTTTTCACCCCACTGTTCGTAAGTTTGTTTTATGATTTTTAAATATTTCATAATAATAAATTAGGAGAAAGAGAGACTGTTTTAAGAAATTAAGAACAGTCTCTCTTTTCAATGTTATACTTCTTCATATGAACGAGAATCCGAATAAATCTTAGTCTTTCCATTGTGAAGCACAACTTTAATTTTATTACCGTCCCATGACATTGATACAGGCTTCCCTCCAACACCAAAATTCATTTTTTTAGTTCCATTTCGGTCATAAACGTCTATAGAGGTTTGACCTTGTCCTTCGGTGAGCTTGCCACCAATTAAATCTCTGTCCCAAGCCATAATAAATAATTTTAATTTTCACCTACTCATACGCTTTTCGGCATCCGCGGCTTACTTTGTTATACTGTGTTCAGCTTTTCAGTTTTATGTAAATATATCAAACCAGCGCGTCAAAGTGTGGCGTTTTGATTTATGCCTTCTTTATTTGTACCAACCTGTAAATAATTTACATCATTGTCTTTCTTTTATCAGGTCTTGAATTTTTCTTGCATCTTTAATAGTGGAGCTTTTGCCTTCAATTATTCCGGCACCGTAGCTTTAAATATATCGGCACCAGATCAAAAACCCCAATAAATTAAATTTAATAAACCAAATAATATCACCACTATTATTATATTACCAACATCGGCACCTAATTTATTCACACCATGTTTTCTTTCTAATACAGTTACTTGTGCTGCATCCCAAATGTCTCCTTCTCCTTCAATACCTAAAATCAGTTTATTTAATACTATTAATACTATTTTCGAAATTATACCCACAACCCACCAAGATAATGATGTTTCGAAATAAAGTGTTGGTAGCCATGCTAATAGCATAATTATAGAAAAATTAATGAAAAATAATAATAAGGAAAATAATTTCTGTTTCTGTTTATATTCCATGAAAAAAAATCTAATTTCAACCTACTCATTCGCTTTTCGGTATCCGCGGCTTACTTTATTATTATAGGTTTTCGGCTTTTCCCTTTTTAATATATTTTTTTACATTCAAAAATAATAAGCGTCTCAGCCAAAAGGTGTCGCTGCAACTGATTTTTCAAAAGCAAGCAAAAAATCAAATGTTCTGCCTTTCCTGAATTAATCTATGAATTTTTTTTGCATCACTTTTACTAAAATTCTTTCCAACAATTTTACCGGCACCATAGCTCTTGATAATAACATCGGTTCCCCATATACTTGTATCAACCAGTACTGAAGCTATTCTGTTTATAGGAATAACCAAGCTGTCAACATTTATCAGGTGTTTATTGCGTTTGCGGTATTCTACCTTGTCCTTATATATTTTTATAATGTGTGGCGTTAAAACAGGCCCCAGTCTTGTGATTGCTGATCTGAATTCGTGTACGGCGTCATCAATGCCTGATCTGCTTTTGCTTGTGCCTGCTTCTTCTATATTAAATGTTGACTTATTGTCACTATAATCTAAATTTTTGGTATCCTGATTACTATAGGTTTTTACATTTTCAGCTTTATTATTTTCATGAGCAAAACTTTCTTCACCAAAAGCTTGTTCAACTTCAAACGTTATCAGTAAATCAACAGTCTCTTTACCAAAACCCAGCTCTTTTCCTTTTTCCAGCAAAACCTTGTATTCAGGTGGATTAATCTTGCCCATACGAACCAATGAGGCGATTAATTCCGTATATAATTTTTCTTTTGTCTTTTTCGACATATTACTGTTTTATTTATTTAGTTTAATAATTATCATTATTTAACTGTTGCAAACTCAAGTATTTTACCTATGCTATAATCCGCATGTAAAATCTTGATTATATTGTTTAGATTATATTTTCTCAATAACGCCTGAACTATATTTCAAATAACTTATGGTATATTAAGGGATTTCTGATAAATTTTTATTATAAATAACCATATAGTAAATATGCTGCAGCTATAGCAGCACCAATAATAATAAAACCAATTAAAACATTTATAAGATCAGAGATCAAAGGATTCTTAAATGCTTTTTTGTAATGTTTTGCCCACTGGTGGCTGTTGAGCATCTCTAAACGAAAAATTCCGGATTTCGCTTTTGTACGTATAGCAACCTGCAAATCATAATCCTTCACGCTTTTAAAAGCAAACAATAATTCATCCATCTGATCAATCAGAATGTCAATGTTTTTTTGGTCAAATTTGACAGCATCAATTTTTTTATATATTTTTTCTTTTTCAATATCAGAAACACTTAGTTCTTCAGCCTTTATATCTATGTTATAATTACTTTTTGCCTGATTTTTTGTGTCTGTATCCGGAAAAGATTCTGATTTGAAGCTTTGGCTGGTGTTATTTTTACTATAACTCTCTTTTTCATTTATGAGAGAATCAACTTTGTCTTTATCAAACCCCAAGTCTTTTCCCTTTTCCAGCAACACCTGGTATCCTGATGGGTTAACCTTGCCGTCACGTAACATTGAAGCCATTAACTCCATGTACAAATGTTCTTTTTTATTTTCTTTTGGCATAAATAGATATTAAAGGATTGATAATTGTCAGCAATTAATTACTACAAACAAATTTAACTACACCTGACGCCAATATATGTCGCAATAAAATGTCGTTTAATATGTTTTTATTTTCCAATAGGCAAACATAAAATAAATTTTTAATATTTATACAAGTATTTTACTTAATTTATTATTTGACTATGTGGTGAGTTTTATACACTTGCTGCCAACGGCCACAAACACAATTCCGCTTTTTTGCATAAAAAAAAGAAAAAAGTGTCCGTTTTGCTCAGGAATTGCTGTCCGTTCTCAGCAAGAAAGTGTGTCCGTTTTCAGCAGGAAAGTGTGTCCGTTTTGGACAAGAATATGCACTTCCCAAGCCCTAAAGGGATGCCATCCCTTGGCTAAAGAAAGATTTAAGGTAAAACATGTTTAAAAGTATTTAGCAAAAACAGGGATGGCATCCCTGACAAGCCCCTTCGACGCAATTCTGCCTTATCTTTTATTTCGCTGTTGAAATAATCTATCAATAAAAATAGTTCAACGCCTTTTAATTGTGTTTTCACATCTATTATTATTGGTTTGCAACTTTCATGGATTGCCTGTTCCAAATTTCAAGTAACTTCTGAGCATGTTCATCCGGGGTTACTTTAATGTATCTCAAAAATGCCGCCTCTGTTTTATGCCCTGTAATAGCCATTATAGTTAGTGATGGTACACCAATTAAATATAAATTGGTTGCAAATGATCTCCGGGCACAATGTGTCATAACAAGTTGCCACTTCTCATACGTAGTTGTCCTGGTGATACCGCCCTTAGTTATTGTTATCTTAACCGGCTCTTTTAGCTTAGCAAGCTTAGCAATATCTTTTAAATCTTCATTGAACTTCTTATTACCTTTTATCTTTGGTAAATTGCCATCATATTTATTTATAATCTCTTTTACAGTTTCATGTAATGGTATGGTAACGGGGTTGCCTGTTTTTTTCTGTTTTACTTTGAGAAAACTGTTTTTAATGTTTTCTTTTGTAATATCAGCCCAGTTACCAAACCTTAGCCCAGTCCAGCACCCAACTATAAATAAATCACGTGTTTCAACTAAATCTTTTGGTAAATCCAGTTTATATATGGTGCTCAGTTCTCTCTCGCTTAAATAAATACTCTCACTATCTTCACTAATTACCGCAAACCTTTTACTACGAAATTGCAGGTTTTTATTTATACCCAGATCAGTAGCAGCATTTAAAAAAGTTTTTAGAGTGCATATTTTGTTACCAATGGTGTTAACTGATAGGTTCTCACTTTCAAGATAGTTTATAAAGTTGTAATAAAAATCCAGTGTAATATCATTAAAATCAAGTTTTACCTTTTTAGCAACAACGTATTTCTCAAGATAATAGAGTGTACGATTATACTCCCGGATTGTTTTATAGCCAACTGGTTTACCGGATTTTTGTTTTCTGTTTGGTGCCTCAGCAATAAAATCACTTATGAAGTTAAACAGGTTTTTTTCTTTTGCCTTATACTTATCCGGGTTGTTATACTTATCAATTGTTTCATTAAGCCAGTCACCTGTGGGCTCTGAGCAAACTGTAAACTCGGATAAAATATGATCTCTTAATAGCCGGAGCTTTTTATTTAGCTTATCTTTATACTTAATCTCGGCCAGTTCTTTTACTTTTTGTTGTTTAATACTCCAATGTTCAGGTAGAACAACTATCCCGGTAGATGCAAGTAAATCAACATCGCGCCCGGCACGTAACCGGCAACGTATGTTAACAAGCTTATCCTTAGCTTTGGTGCGGATAAAATACTGTAAAGTTGCCATAATTGTATGGTTTTAATTAATAATACACAAACATACAACTTACACCACAATTACACCAACTTTTATTAATATATCTTTACAAATGTTATCAGCAATTTACATTAATAGGTTAATAAAACCCCTATCAATCGTTTAATACAGGCACATATCAGTATAGCTACAATGATTTAAGAAATTATCTTGTTAAGCTAAAATTCGGGCTCATAACCCGAAGGTCGCAAGTTCGAATCTTGCCCCCGCTACTACCAGGCCTTGTAAGCATTATGTTTACAAGGCTTTTTTTGTTTGGCCGCTGC
>SL_5KL_010_SEDDRAFT_10000984_pt1 | contig 17930 bp, 14 predicted proteins | sample SodLakKL_010_SED_FD_9118 | JGI IMG/M metagenome (IMG submission 9118)
ATTGACAAAGAAAAATGGGTAAAATTTCCGAATTTTTCCCTTTACATATGTTTGCAACATCAATTTTTTTGAAATAAAAAATCAATTTAGAAATTTAGGTATAATATTTTTTTATAGCATTTGGTTTCAATTGTTTTTTAGAAATAAAGTATGTTCAATGTAAAATAATAAAAAAATGCGTTTTAGATTATTATTGGAATTTTTGGGTGAACCACCTTTTGTTATGCCGGTAAATTATCAATATGAATTATCGGAATCCATAAATAAGTTAATAAATTTTAACAACAAAAAGGTTTTGCAAAAACTTGAAAAATCCGGTTTCCTTAATGATGATAGTCAGTTCAAATTTTTTAATTTTTCAAATCTTGATATTGAAAATTTTGAACAGGATAATGACAGATTAATAACAGATAATCAGCATGTTGAAATGTTTGTTTCAATTCTTGCCGATAAAGGTTTTGAACAGGATTTTTTTAATTTGTTTAACGGCAAAGAACTTCGTTTTGGTGATAAAAATAATAAGGTCACACTTTTAATAAAGGATATCGAATTGCAGCCTGAGCCCAATTTTACCGATTCAATGGATTTCAGATTAATTTCACCTGCTGTAATTTGTGATAACGATGATAATAATGTTACCGGAGATAATAATTATATTTCGCCTGATGATGAAAATTATGAAAAGTTATTTTTTAAAAATTTGCTCACAAAATATGCTTTATTAATTAAATCGGTAAAGAGTGATTTTGTAAAACCTATAAATAGTAACTTTTCGCAACTTAAATTTAATTGTACAAGCAAACCGGCATCCCGTATTGTACCTATTAAAAAAGAAAACCAAAAACAAATTTTAGCTAAAGGCTATTTTTTCGAATTTAATATAAAAGCGCCTGCAGAACTGATTAAACTTGGTTATAATGCAGGTTTTGGTGAGTTTACTGACCTCGGGTTTGGATGTAGTATTATTATTCGTTGAATTGTTTAATCAATTTCTTATGTTGTGGAAATTGATCAATAAGTGTTTTTGAGTCATAAAGTGTAAAGTCTCTATAATCAAATGCAGGGGTTACTACACAACTTACCAGGCAAAAAGAGTTTTTTTCAATTACTTCTGCACCTAATATAATACCTGGTTTTATCAATATATGAGGCTTGTGATTTTTAGAGATATCCGGCCCCAGTTTAATGTTTTCCAGGTTTCCACCTTGGTCTATTAAATGAATAAGAAGGGGAGACCCGCAGTGATAAAACCATTGTTCATCAAATTTAAGCTTATGGAATTTTGATACCTGCCCTGATTTAAGAAGATAGTAAATTGTTGAAGATAGTGGCCTGGATCCTTCAAAGTCTTCATTAATTATATTGTTATCTACCAGGTATTGGCTTTTGTATGTTTCAGTAAAATATCCCCCTTCAATATGAGGCTTGAGATTGAATTTAGAAATAATATCATCAGCTGTGTTCATGTTATTAATATATTATTTTGCAAAATACATAAAACAATTTTAAATGTGGGCATCCAAACTTCAAAACAATAGCTGCTAAAATAATTATTATACTACCTAATATATTCAAAAATAGCAAAAAGTTGATTAGCTCATAAAAATCTAAAATAAAAAATTATTTACAGTTACAATGTTTGAAAATTTTTATTTAGGTTTGTTGTATGAATATTCGCAAATAAAAATAAACAATTATATATCAAAGCTTTAAATACAATTTATACAAAAGAAACCCTTATTAACAAAATGTTCACAAAAGGTAATGAACTCAGCTAAGCGATTTCGTGACTGAAGAAAACAATATTACATGAGGGTTGCATCGGAACAGGATTACTGAAATACAAATATTTAAGGATGTAAATCACTATTAATCAATTTAATAACTATAAAATATTCAGATGAAACAAATTAAAATTTACTTAACAATTTTTATATTGGTTTTTATTTCTTTACCGGCATTGGCATGTACCAGTTTTTTGGTAACACCCGGTGCATCGGCTGATGGGTCGTCTATGATTACTTATGCTGCTGATTCTCACATAAGGTATGGGGAATTATATTATTTTGAGGGTGGTCCTAAGGAGCCCGGCTCATATTATGATGTTCATCATCGCTGGACACATGAGCCTATTGGCCGTATACCATATCCTGACACTACTTACACTGTGGTGGGTTACATTAATGAGAAGCAGGTGGCTATAGGTGAATCAACTTTTGGGGGGCGTGAAGAGCTTGTTGATACTACCGGTCGGATAGATTATGCCACTATTATCCATTCAGCTTTGATGCGTGCTGCCACTGCACGTGATGCTATTCGGATTATTTCAGCGTTAGCTAATAAATACGGTTATAATAGCATGGGAGAGTCTTTTTCTATCGCCGACCCCTATGAGGTTTGGCATATGGAACTTATTGGTAAAGGTGTGGATTTGCAATTTGACCCTGATAAGGATAAACATTACAATGCTAATAAAGGGCTAGTGTGGGTTGCCAAAAGAATACCCGACGGATATATCTCTGCTCATGCAAATCATGCACGTATTACTACCTTTCCTTTGGAGGATGGTAAAACATCAATTACCGACAAAAATTTTGATAAACTTCATGACCCTGATATACGTGTAATATATTCGCACGACGTTATTAGTTTCGCTAAAGAACAAGGATATTATGAAGGACCTGATGAAGAGTTTAGTTTTTCTGATACTTATGCTCCGATAGATTTTGGTGCTGCACGTTTTTGTGAAATGCGTGTTTGGAGTTTCTTCAGGCAGGTTCACAGCGGCATGGACAAATATAAAGATTATGCCTTGGGCTATGATCTTGATAATCGAATGCCTTTATATATAAAACCCGAACGCAAATTAACCCTTGCTGATGTTATGTCATTTAAGCGCGATTATTTTCAGGATACAGAATATGATATATCGAAGGATGTTGGTGCCGGCCCATATGGAAAGCCCTACAGATGGCGACCATTAACTTTTGAGGTAGATGGCAGGACGTATATTCACGAAAGATCTACAGCTACTCAACAAACCGGGTTTTCTTTCGTGGCTCAATGCCGGAGAGATTACCCCGGACATATTGGAGGTATTATCTGGTTTGGTGTCGATGATACCAATTCAACAGTTTATGTTCCAATGTATGCCGGGATTTATCATGCCCCTGACTCTTATGCAGAAGGAAATGGTAGTATAATCGAGTATTCGGAAGATGCAGCTTTCTGGGTATTTAATAAAGTAGCTAATTTTGCTTATCTGCGATATGACCACATGATTGATGATATACAAAAAGTACAATCAGAGCTTGAAAATAGGTTTATGGATTTTGTTCCGGCAATTGATAAAGCTGCACTTGAATTATACGAAAAAGATCCTGAACTTGCCAGAAAATTTTTGACCGACTTTTCCGTAAAAATGGGTAATTATACCGTTGAGCGGTGGGAAGAATTATTTCAATTTTTAATGGTGAAATATATTGATGGAAATATAAAGAAAGATAAGGATGGAGAGATCCTCACAAATGAGTGGGGCAAATATCCAATTATTGAACATCCCGGTTATCCTGACTGGTGGTTGGAACTCATCATTGAAAAAACCGGTGATCAGTTTCTTTATATAGAAGATGAAGATTAGGATTTTGGTAAATTTACAAAGACATAAATAATATACACTTTAATGAATAAACTCACAAAAATAGTTGCAACCATATCAGATAAAAGGTGTGATGTTGACTTTATAGGTCGTTTGTTTGAAGCAGGGATGAATGTGGTAAGGCTCAATACTGCCCATCAGATGCCGGATGATACTATTAAAGTGATTCAAAATGTTAAAAAAGTCAGTCAAAAAATCGCAATAATACTTGATACTAAAGGACCTGAGGTTCGCATTACACAAGGTAATGAGTTTAAAGTAAATAAAGGAAGCCGCATTAAAGTAGCAGGTAATCCAAACGGATATTCTGAGAATAATATTCTTTATGTTACTTATAAAAATATTGCTGAAGATATCCAAACGGGGCAGAGGATATTAATAGATGATGGTGCGATTGAAATGATAGTTGTTGATAAGCACGCTTCTTATCTTGATTGTGAGATACAAAACAGTGGAGTAATCAAGCCCCGTAAAAGTGTTAACCTGCCGGGAGCAAAACTTCCTCTTGCTACCCTCACCGATAAAGACAGGGATTATATCAATTTTGCAATAAAGCATGATATAGATTTTATTGCTCATTCGTTTGTGCGTTCAAAAGAAGATGTGTTTGAAATACAACGTATACTTGATCACCATAAGAGCAAGATCAAGATCATTGCTAAGATTGAGAATCAGGAAGGTATAGATAATATAAATGAAATTTTGGATAACGTATACGGCATTATGGTTGCGCGTGGTGATTTGGCAATTGAAGTTCCGGCAGAAAAAATACCGGTAATTCAACGTGAGCTTGTTAGAAAATGTATGCATAATAAAAAAGCAGTAATTATTGCTACGCAAGTTTTACACAGCATGATTAAAAGCCCGCGCCCAACCAGGGCTGAAGTTACCGATATTGCTAATGCCGTTTTCTCGGGTACTGATGCGATAATGCTTAGTGGAGAGACAGCTACTGGCAAATATCCCGAAGAAGCGGTAAAAATTATGAGTAAAACAATTATAGAGGCAGAAGCAAATGTTCCACATATGCGCGAACATGATGTATTGCCACATGACAATGAAATATCGGTGTTTCTTTCCAAAACAGCTGTTAATGCCTTTGATAGGCTCGGAACCAAAGCAATTATTACTGATACTGATACCGGTAAAACAGCCAGGTACCTCGCAGCATTCAGAGGAGCAGTACCCATATATGCACAATGTTATGAAGTAAGGGTAATGAGGGAACTGGGACTTGTTTTTGGAATTTCAGCTGATTTTATGGAGGTAGAAATTTCCAAAAAAGAATTTATCCGCGCAACCCTTAACAACCTTTTGAAAGCCGAAGAAATAAAACCGGAAAACCTGGTTGTGGTTTTAGCTGGAAATTTTGGAAAAAAAGCAGGCCCATCATTTGTTGAGATAAGTACAGTAAGAAATATGCTATCCTGATAGAAATATAAAGTTATATTTATTGCCAGCGTAATGTCTCTACAAGATGATCAACATCTGTTTTTATATGTTTTATAACAGGGGCAAGGCTGTCATTATTTGGACTTACATTAAAGTACAAAGCTCCTCTCAAAAAATGATCAACGCTATCAGTAAGAAAAAATTGTAAAGTAGATGCTGCCTCTGTGCCTTCTATGTGATAGAGAGTGCCATATACGGACTCGTCGGGGATAATAACTATCTCTTCGTTTATTGCTGTTGCTTTTGGTATTTGCTTATTTATGAAACTTATTACATCATCTATATATTTGTTTAAATTATTCTCTGCATCATCTTTGTAGGTAAGGTGAACAGTAGCTTTAAAACGTGGAAATTCTAAATCGACCCAATAAGAACCGGCTGACCCGTCTTCAACAGGAACAATTTCACTATAAACCGGGTAATCAAATAAATATGGGTAGGTTGTGTCAAATGTCTGATAGTCATGTTTGGGCAAATCAATCCTGAAAAAACCACGTGGCTTTGGACTATAATCCGATTGGCATGAAATAAATATAATAACTAATAAAAACTGGAAACAAAATAGAAATATCAACTTTCGTTGCATTATAATGAATAATTTTTTATGTAAAAAACTTTTATTTATAAAATTATGACCTGATAAGACTTTTGTACTAAAGCAAACATAATAAATATTATTTTATTGCACTGAAAAACCTTACTTTTTATCAGTTTATTTTATTTTTACTTTTATGCGCTTTATTCTTTTTTGATCAACAGCTTCTACAACAAATTCCATATTTTTAAATTCTATTTTTTCACCCCGGTGAGGAAGTTCTTTTTTTATTTCTAAAATTAATCCTGCTAGAGTGTCGGCTTCGCCTTTTATGTTTTCAAATTCTTCATATTTGATTCCTGTTATTTTACAAAAATCATTAAGTAAGGTTTTACCTTCAAAAACATAGTTCGAATCATCAATCTTTGAAAAAATAATTTCTTCGATATCAAACTCATCAACAATCTCTCCAATAATTTCTTCAATTATATCTTCAAGTGTAATAATTCCTGATGTTCCTCCATACTCATCAACAACAACGGCAAGGTGAATTTTTTTATCCTGAAACTCTTTAAGCAGATCACTGATTTTTTTGCTTTCAGGAACGAAAAAACAATTACGCAAAAATTTTTGCCATTCGACATCCTTATTATTATCCAGATATGGCAATAGGTCTTTGATGTAGAGTATTCCTGTTACATTATCAAAATTTTCCTTATAAACCGGTATTCTGCTATATCCTGCCCCAGCAATGATTTTCAAAAGATCATTAAAAGGCGTGTTTATATCTACAGACACTACATCAAGCCTGGGCTTCATAATCTCCCTGGCATAAAAATTACTAAACTGGACTATTCCTTCTAATATCTTTTTGTCATCCTTAGATGTTTTTTCATCAGCTGCAATCTCCAAAGCATGCGACAAATCTTTCATACTTATGGTCTGGTTTTTTTTTGCAAGCTTCTTGTCAATGAAGTTTGTAGATTTTACCAGCAATGAGCTGAAAGGATAAAACATTTTCCGGCAAAAAACAAGTGGAGCTGTCATGAAGCCGGCAAATCTTATAGGATATTGTGCGGCATATATCTTGGGTATTACTTCAGCAAATAATAAGATTATAAAAGTTATTACGATCACCTGCAAAATAAATCCCAGTATAGGATAGTCAGAAAAGTCAAATAATGTTCGACTAACATAAGTAGACAATATTATTATTGCAATATTCAAAAAATTATTTGCTATTAATATCGTTGCCAACAAACGTTTAGGTCGTTCAAGCAAGCCTAGCAAGCGTTTAGAATTACTGGTTTTCTTATCTTTTATTAAATCAATATGTTTGGTTTTTAAGGAAAAGAATGCTACTTCCGAGCCGGAAACCATAGCAGAAGATAATAATAACAACACAATTATAGCAAGGCTAATGATTGCTTCAAGCGATAATTCGTTAAAGAAGGTTATTATACTTAAATGCAAGTATAAAGCTAAATCAGGTATATCTTCCAAGGTCAGTAATATTTTTTTATATGCACAAAAATAATAATTTTTTTAGTGCAATTCTTTTTATAAATTATAACACTTAATAAAGTTATAATCAATTAATTGTAAAGTTTGTCTGGCGACATATTTATAAGCTATTAAAACATATATTTCTTTAGGAAAGAAAGCTAAGAAGGATACCTGCGGCAATAGCAGAGCCAATAACTCCTGATACATTTGATGCCATAGCATGCATCAACAAATGATTTGTTTTGTCATATTGAAGCCCTATCTGTTGTGATACTCTGGCGCTGTTTGGAACGGCTGACACTCCTGAATTACCTATCAGCGGATTTATTTTGTCACCTTCTTTTGAGAAAAAGTTCATAATCTTTGCAAAGATAACACCGCTAAAAGTGGCAATTATAAATGATCCTACGCCTAAAGCAAATATCATCAGTGATTCTTGGGTTAAAAATATGTTTGCTTGTGTTGATGCCCCTACAGTAAGTCCTAAAAATATTGTGACGATATCTATCATTGATGTTCGTGCGGTATTTGCGAGTCTGTCGGTAACCCCACTTTCTTTAAGCAGGTTGCCAAGAAACAACATGCCAAGTAATGGCAGTGAAGTAGGCATTATAAAAGTTGTAAGCAGCAAGCCAACTATCGGGAAAATGATCTTTTCCTGTTTTGGAACTGCTCTTGGTGGTTTCATGCGAATTACCCGTTCTTTTTTGGTTGTAAGCATACGCATAACCGGGGGCTGTATTATAGGCACAAGCGACATATATGAATAGGCCGCAATAGCTATTGGTCCGATAAATTCAGGTGCTAATTGTGATGATAAAAAAATGGCGGTCGGGCCATCTGCTCCTCCTATAATAGCTATAGCACCGGCTTGTGCTGGAGTGAAGCCGAGTATCAATGACGAGGCATAAGCTGCAAAAATACCAAATTGCGCAGCTGCACCCAGTAATACCAGCTTTGGTTTCGACAACAATGAAGAAAAATCAGTCATCGCACCAATACCTAAAAAGATCAATGGTGGATAAAGGCCACTCTGTACACCAAAATAAAGCAGGTTGAAAACACTTCCCTCTTCAAATATGCCTATGCTAAAATCTGTGTCTTCGGCTAGTGGTATATTGCCTATAATGATTCCGAATCCTATCGGTATAAGTAGCAAAGGCTCGTATTGTTTGGTGATAGCTAAGTTTATAAAAAACAAGCCGACACATATCATTAAAATATGACCGATAGTTACATTAATAAATGCTGTGTATCCAATAAACTCGCTTAACTGCTGAGAAATAAATTCGTATAATACAACTAAATCCATATTTATCCTCCTATTTCAATCAAAACATCACCTTCCATGACCGATTGACCCGGCCTTACTTTAATTGATACCACTTTGCCATCTTTGTCAGAGTCCAGACTATTTTCCATTTTCATGGCCTCCAGGGTAATAAGTGTTTGACCCATCTTAACAGTATCCCCTTCTTTCACATGTATTTTTAAAACTGTTCCCGGTAGAGGAGCTTTTACAGCACCAATACCTGTACCGGTGGTTTTTGTTCCGGTACCGGATGACGGCGTAGTATCGGTTGAAGGAACAGCGGTAGGCCTGACAAGCTTGGGCGTCTTTACAGGTTGAATTGATTTATCAACTTCTACTTCATAATTGGTGCCGTTAACTTCCAGCTCAATAACGTTGTCCTCTACATTTACAATAGTAACATCATATTTGTTGCCATGTATGGTAAATTGATACTTTTTCATTATAAATCAGCATTTAAATTATTTCTGAGACCATATATTTTTGAATTCCACGGCGAATAAGTTCTTGATACCTTGCTAATGGTAAGCACCTTTTCTTCATAATCATGCAGCTCAATCTTGTATAAATAAATTGCAGCCGCAATTGCAGCATTAACCTCTCCCGAAAGTTCTTCCTTTTCTTTATTTTCCTCAACAGAAGTTTCCTTTACCTGCTCTAAATCCTTGCTTTTCTTTTTCAGTGAGAAAAATGTTTTAACCTTATTCCGGAAATCCCGGGTAAAAAATATAGGTGTGTTTATAAAAATAACATACAATAATATTAAGGCAGAAAAGACAATTGCCATTCCTATTATAGCCATAATAACACCATAGGGGTCGCTTTCGGCAAAAACACTTGTTTTTCCATTATTATAGCCTGCAGATTTTTGAACAATGTTTAAAATAAAAAAAACTAAAATTTCAGCCATATAACCAAAAACTTATTAAAGTGGAATATTTGAATGCTTCTTTGGTGGATTCAATACTTTTTTTGTGGCCAGTGATTGTAAAGCCCTGATAACACGGAAACGAGTATGTCGTGGCTCAATTACATCATCAATATACCCGTATTTTGCAGCATTATAAGGTGTTGCAAATTTTTCAACATATTCTTTCTCGCGTTCAACTATGAATTTTTCCTTTTCTTCATCGCTTTCAATGTTTTTTATCTCTTTGTTATGCAGCACTTCAATAGCACCTTTTGGCCCCATAACTGCAATTTCGGAGGTTGGCCACGCATAATTTATGTCGCCTCTAAGGTGTTTGGAGCTCATAACACAATAAGCACCACCATAGGCTTTACGCAAAACTATAGTGATTTTTGGCACTGTAGCTTCTCCAAAGGCGTAAAGCAACTTGGCTCCATGTATTATTATACCTCCATACTCCTGTGTTGTTCCGGGTAAAAAGCCGGGAACATCGACCAAAGTTACCAGGGGAATGTTAAAAGCATCACAAAAGCGAACAAACCTTGCGGCTTTTCTTGAAGCATTAATATCAAGTACACCGGCAAGATAATTTGGTTGATTGGCAACAATGCCCACTGATGTTCCGTTGAACCTGGCAAAGCCAACAACAATGTTGGGTGCATAATTCTGATGAACCTCCAAAAATTCAGAATAATCAACAATAGAATGTATTATTTCTTTAACATTATAAGGTTTATTCGGATTATCAGGAATATACGTATTGAGGTTGTTATCAGGCCGGTCTATAGGATCATCGCATGAGATATGCGGGGTTTCTTCAAGGTTGTTTTGGGGGAGAAAACTGATCATTTTCCTGATAAGCATTATGCCTTCTTCTTCATTGTCAGCTACAAAATGTGTAACTCCTGATTTTGTACTATGTGATTTTGCACCTCCAAGTTCTTGCTCGTTTACAACCTCGCCGGTAACTGTTTTTACAACTTTAGGTCCGGTTACGAACATATAACTGTTTTCTTTGGTCATTATTGTAAAATCAGTAAGTGCAGGAGAATAAACAGCCCCGCCTGCACATGGACCAAAAATAGCACTGATTTGCGGAATTACACCCGAGGCCAGTATGTTACGCTGAAATATCTCAGTATATCCTGCCAAACTGTTTACCCCTTCCTGTATTCTTGCACCTCCACTATCGTTAATACCTATCAAAGGGGTACCCATCTTCATGGCTTTATCCATCACTTTACATATCTTTTCGGAATATGACTCTGATAATGAACCCCCAAAAACTGTAAAATCTTGTGAAAAAACATATACTAGTCTTCCGTCGATAGTACCATAACCGGTTACAACTCCATCAGAATAATATTTTTTATCAGCTAAGCCAAAATCGGTACAACGGTGTGTGACAAACATATCAAATTCTTCAAAACTACCTTCATCAAGCAGTAAATCAATACGTTCGCGTGCGGTAAGTTTTCCCCGCTTGTGCTGAGCATCTATACGTTTTTGCCCGCCACCAAGCCTGGCCTGCTCGCGTTTTTCCATCAATTCCTTAATTTTATCTTCAAAAGCCATCCTGTTTACTTTAGTAGGTTAAAATGTTTTTTTGCTTATTAGAAATGTAATAAATCATATCGCTTTTATGGCAGTTCGATATGATCAGTTATTATTCTCTGCTTATTTGTTGCAGCATTACTTTTCTTTGTTTTCGCACAATTCGGTGAGTACACCTCCTGTGGATTTAGGATGTAAAAAAGCAATATCCAGACCCTTAGCCCCCTTGCGCGGCTTTTTGTCAATAAGCCGAATACCTTTATCATCAAGCTTTTTAAGCGATTCATCCAGGTTTTCAGTAGCAAATGCCAAATGATGAAAACCCTCACCTCGTTTTTCAATGAATTTTCCAATCGGGCCCTCAGGATCAGTTGACTCCAAAAGTTCTATTTTTGTTTGCCCTACTTCAAAGAATGCCGTCCTGACTTTTTGATCTTTTACTTCTTCAATACCATAACATTTCAAACCCAGTATATCTTCATAATATTTTATAGAATTTTCAAGATCTTTTACAGCAATACCAATGTGCTCAATACGAGATATTTTCATTATGACTAATTGTTTTGTGAATTAAATAACAACTCAGAAATTTTGTTGCAAAGATACGTTTTTTAAACTTATAAACCCAATATGACAGCTATTTTCTGAAAAAATTCGATTATTAAGTCTAAATATTATTGTTTAATGAGAGTTTCGTTATCTGTCATTGTCTTTGTAAAAAACAAAAATAAAATAATCAGCACCTTTAGCATTAATATTGATTGGTTAAACTATATTGCTGTTTATTTTTATTTGACGTATATTGTATGGATTTAGTTTGATTTACTTACTGATTTACATTCCATATTATTTCATGTTCCCAGTTTTGCCTGACTTCAATATCTTCATCCAACAAAAATACCGGTTCAGGTTGTATGCCTTTAAGGTATTTGCCTGTATCCCATTTACCATTTTTGTTTTTGTCATGTATCAATTTGAAGCTATATCTTGCAGGGGGTAAATTATGGAACTTATATTCATCACTTTTGTTTATAAATTTTTCTTCCAGTGGTTCGTCATCATACCAAAGTTGGAGTATATAATGCTCACCATCGTTTGGCAAAGTGATATCAAGAAATATTTTACCATAATTTTCGGATTTGGTAGTGTTGAAAGAAATATTTAAAGTATCATTATTTGTTAGTCCATAAATATCAGTAAAAGTACTATCGGGTATTATAAAACTGTAGGTAGTATCTTGTTCAAATGCCTGGTCAAACTTAACTCTTCTTTTGGCGGTTCCAAAGTGTTCCCAGGTACTTTCAACAGGTATGGAATCATTCAAATATATTTCAATTCGTTCAGCATCGATTTCTTTTATTGGATTGTTAGCAGTTAAAACTAAATTTTTAAAATATGAAATGGTTCGACCTGTCTGCAGGTTTGGTTTTATAGTCAATTCTGGTTCATCAGCCTTTCTGCGTTGATCTTGTTTTGGTTTTATTGATTTTTTGACCGTATCTATCAAATGGTCTTTATCCCAGACTTTCAGATGCAGAGAGTCTCTTTCTAAATTTAAGGTATCAAGCCATAAAGACATAGATTGCTTGTCTTTAGAAAACTCTTTATACTTTTGCTTCTCATCATCGAAGGGATTTTTATATTCTTCAACATACACCGAATCAAAAGGAACACGAAATTCGAAGGTTAATTTTCCGGGAGGTGTAAATTTTGCAGAGGAAATTCTTTGTACGGTATCTTCTTCCTGAAAAAGGTATAACCTGTAAAACCCTGCTTCAGCTTTTTTTTGCGTATACATAGTAGTATCTTCTTCTACTGATATACCTTCTTCTGTATCATTTTCAATGGTTTCGTGTTCGGTTATTGTATCTGTTTGTTCTTCTGTTTCTGATGGTCTTTCTTTATTTTCCTGATCATTTTTATATTTTTCAGGTTCCGGGGTGGTTTTCACATATTCGGGTACAATCAATGAATCAAGAAAAGCTATTTTTTCATCCGGTTGATCATATATATAGCTACGGCTTAAATCTTTTAGAGCAAACATAAGATATTCACCCTTTCTCATATTGTTAATTTCAAACTGACCATTTTCGCAGGTGCGTGAAATGTAAACCGGCAACTCCTTATAAGGAACAGAATCATAAATATTATCATACATCATAACATAAACATCTTCGGCAGGTTTAAGATCAAAGGCATTAACAACTTCTCCCCTGACGGAAAGGGAATCTACATAATCACCCGTAGATACAACGAATTGAAAGTTTGATAAAGCATTGCCTTCTGTTATATCGCGAATAGCATCGCCGAAAAATAAATTATATGTGGTATTATCCATAAGTTCTTCTTCAATACTGATAATGATTGACCTGCGCCTGATACGAACATCGGGCATATCTTCAAGTGGGGGTGAAACAAGCATTTTTTGGCGCAAATTATGTAACTCAATAAACTCATCAAAGTATATTTGTATATCAGAACCGTCATAATTTGTTGAGAAGTTAGGAGGGCTGCTCTCAATTACTTTAGGCGGGTCTTCATCAACAGGGCCCCCTCCCGGCGATACTACATTAGCACAGCCCGCCGATATGAAAATTATGGTGAGCAAAATTATAAAATGCCGAATTTTTAGTTTATCGCTGATTATATTCATAAATTATTTCTATGGTTTATCGAAAAATTAATCTCAGCAGGATGCAAAATTACTACTATTTTAACCATCCAGAAACATCAATATTGTATTACTATCTTATAATAATTCAAAATTGTAACCCTTTGTCAAAAAATATTCAATAAACCGGGGTAAGATATAAAAACATTTTTCTGCTGAGCCTGCAGAATCGTGAAATACTACTATAGAACCGGAATTTGAATATTTTATAACATAACTAAGAGATGTATGTTTATCTTTATTTTTGTCAAAGTCACCTGCCATTATGCTCCACATAACAATAATATAATGTTTTCGCAATTGAAGATACTGTGATGGCGTAATTCTGCCATAAGGAGGCCTGAACAATTTAACGTCGATAAAATTTTGAGCTTTTTCTATATCGGCCACATAATTTTTTGACATGGTTTTCCAGCCATCGATATGATTGAAAGTATGATTGCCGACTCTGTGACCCGATTCTTTTATTGATTTGAACAGCTCCTGGTTTTCCTGCACTTTTTTGCCAATACAAAAAAAAGTTGCTTTAACACCAAATTTGCTTAATATGCTTAAAACTTCTGTAGTAACTTTTGGTGTTGGGCCGTCATCGAATGTGAGGTAAATTTTTTTGGAGTTGGTTTTTATTTTCCATAATAAGAAATTTGAAGTGAATAACCGGAGCAAATATGGAGGTTTGATAGTGTTCATAAAATAAAATTTTTACCAAAATAAATTAAATTATTGACACTTTAAAACATTTTTATTATTACTTTTTAATCTGGATATTTTATAGTTATCAAATTGATTAACAATGATTTAAAACCTAAAAAGGGAAGACCCGTTAAGGCCTTCCCTTTTTATAGCTGAATTATTGGGGGTTTCTAAAAACCTCCCCGGGTTTAGCGTGATATCTGAATACGTTCAGTTACTGTACCCTCGTTAGTGTGTATTTGTATAAGATAGATTCCTTCTTTCAGGTTGCTTACATTAAATTCGGCTTGAAGGGCATCTACAACAATGCTGTTAACTACTTGTCCGCTAACGCTTATCAGTTTAACTTCGTTTATTATTTCATTTGATTTTACTGTAACACTGTTTTTTGCAGGGTTAGGGAATATTGTCAAGTCAGCTTTTTTAAGGTTTATAACCGATGTATGATCTTCAAAGTTGGCAATAAGAAGTACATCATCGTCAGGCATGGTTACTTTTGTTTCTGCTGCTTCCGGGTCATCAACATGGTCTGTATCACCTGACCAGTTAAGGAATACCCAATTATCTTCAGGTGTTGCAACAATATCAACTTCCTCGCCTTCCTGGTATTGACCTCCGCCTTCAACCGTACCTCCCTCTTCCGGGTCAGCTTCAAGAGTGAGGGTAACGACTTCATACTCCATTTCCATTACTATTTCTACAGTTTTATCATCATCTACAAATATTTCACCTTCCTCTGTGTAATAACCTACTTTTTCTACTATGTAGTCGTAATTCCCTTCAACCACATTGAATAAATAATCGCCCGGTTCGTTTTGAGTATCGTTTAAAGTAACAATAGCATCATCTATATCATTACCGTCTTCGTCTTCAATTTCAAAAGTAACGGTAAATGTTTCTTCAGCACTTGCAAGTTCAATAGCCCATATAATATCATTTTGCGCTGTGCCTAAAAATGCCCATTTGCCTGGTTCTGCCAAATCAGTGATCATCATACCTCCCGCAATGGATTCAGGATCTAAAGAGACTACTTCGTCTATATCAAATAATTGAATAGTTTGGCCTGTTTCAATATCAATCTGTTTAAGGATGTTTCGACTTCCTATATCGGTTGACTGTGAGTAAGCCCACAAATACGGAGTTCCATCACTAACATTTTCCCAGCCCAAGCCGGATATACTTGAAGCCTCCGTTTGATCTACCGATGCAATTTCGCTACCCCCACGATCAATTAGTTTGATGGGAGCATTCCAACCACTTGTTACCCAAAATCCATCATGCTCTGAATCATAAGCAATACCCCGAATACTAAAACTAGCAGTTGTAGAAAATGACCCTATTAACTCTTCAGTTTCAAAACACATCTCAAAAACATTGTTGCTGTTATTTGAAGCATAAAAATATTCACCATCAAAGCATAGATCCCTCAGCTCTGCAACTCCCGATATAGTAATAGTTTCCTTATAGGAGCCATCCATTTCGTACCTGTGAATTGAGTCACTATTCCATGCAGCAGTGTAAATATGCTCACCATTAGTTGCAACCGAATATTCACCACCTCCAATCTCTGGCGGAAATTCGAATATCAGGTCAAACATGTCTCTGGTGGGTTTAAATATTCCGGCAGATGCATTAGGATCACTATCATTGATAATGTGCTCTCTTTTCAAACTCCCTTGATGTCCGGGATCATTTGATTGCACTTGCCCAAAAGCAATAATTACCGCAAAACACACAAAAACTAAAACCGTAATTTTTTTCATAATTGACAAAATTTAAGTTAACAATAAAAACAATTATTAATAAAGTTAAAAAAATTTAGGAGATAAATTATTTTAACGAAATTTCCGGAATAAAAGCGGTATTTTGCTATAAGCCTGGTTGTAAGTAGTTTATGTCAGCGAACCTAGTCGTTCGTTCAAAAAAAAATAAATTTAGTGCGAATTTTAAAAAATATTTAACAAAAACAAATTTAATAACATGTTTTAATTAAACCAAGAATATTTTTTAGTTTAACAGAAAATTTTTTGCATTTGGCAATTATATTCACTAAAACATTGTAAAATATGTAATTATAACCTAAGTATTCATAATTTTACTTTTATCACACGAACATTTTCAATTTAATACATTAGTTATTTGAGAGTTATGTTTTTAACTAATTATGTAGGGGTATTTGTTGTTTGACATAGTTTTTGTATTCAGTGAATTTTCATCATGTTGTCATTGTTTTTTATATTATTAATATAACTGCTTAATTATATGCTCAACATTTTGTAACTCATCTAATAAATAAGTGATTTATTTATATCTGTGCTATTTGGTTTTTCTAATTAAGCTTAGAGTGGTCTTAAATAAAAAAGGGAAGACCCGTTAAGGCCTTCCCTTTTTATAGCTGAATTATTGGGGGTTTCTTAAAACCTCCCCGGGTTTAGCGTGATATCTGAATACGTTCAGTTACTGTACCCTCGTTAGTGTGTATTTGTATAAGATAGATTCCATCTTTCAGGTTGCTTACATTAAATTCGGCTTCAGGGGCATCTACAACAATGCTGTTAACGACTTGTCCGCTAACGCTTATCAGTTTAACTTCGTTAATTAGTTCGTTTGATTTAATTGTAACGTTGTCTTTTGCAGGGTTAGGGAATACTGACAATTCAACTTCTTCAGCTTCTGTAATTGCTGTAACATCCTGGAAGTTGGCAGTCAGGTTAACATCTTCACCGGGCATAGTTACTGTTGTTTCTGCTTCTTCAGGATCATCAACATGTTCTGTATCACCTGTCCAGTTAATGAACTCAAAGATCATTTCGTTTTCTGTAGCTTCAGCCGCAATCTCTACTGTTGTACCTTCTTCATAGATGCCTGCGCCGTGTACTGTACCTCCTTCTTCAGGGTTAGCTTCAAGTGTGAGAACCGGTATTTTGTAGAAGTTAGCTGTCAGGGTAACATCTTCACCCGGCATTATGAAATCAAATGTTGGTTCATCACTCACTTCTTCGCCGTCTTCGTCGGTCCAGTTTACAAAACCAAAGCCTTCTTCCGGTTCAGCTGAAACTTCAACTTCTTCTTCATACCTGTAATCGCCATCACCATCTAACATACCACCTTCTTCCGGGTCAGCTTCCAGGGTGAGTGTATAAAGTTCAAAATCCATAATTACATCTACGGTTTTGTCATCATCAACCGTTATTTCGCCCTCTTCTGTTATATAGTGTTCTTTTTCTACCGTGTAATCATAGTCTCCTTCTGGTACAAGGAATTCATAATCGCCCGGATCGTTTTCTTCGCCGTTTAGAGTAACAATAGCCTCTTCAATTTCATTACCTTCTTCATCTTCTATTTCAAAAGTGACGGTAAACATATCTTCTGCAAAGGCCAGTTCAAGGCACCAGACCATATCATTTTGAGAAGCACCCATTAGTGCCCACTTTCCGGGCTCTGCAAGGTTTGTTATTGTCAACCCGCCTGACGGGGCATCAGGATCTAACGAGGCTACATCCATGACATTAAATGTTTGAAGTACATCACCTGTAGCTATTTCTACCTGTTTCAGGATATTTCTATCAGGAGCAAATCCGGGATGTGCATAAACCCATAAGTATGGGCCGTCGCCATCACTATAATTATCCCAGCCCA
>SL_5KL_010_SEDDRAFT_10000986_pt1 | contig 17916 bp, 18 predicted proteins | sample SodLakKL_010_SED_FD_9118 | JGI IMG/M metagenome (IMG submission 9118)
GGCCAACTCGTCGACGATGCCATGGCCAGCATCGAGCGGGACAACCCGGCCCTCAAGGGTGTGCTCCCCAAGGACTATGCGCGTCCTGCGCTGGACAAGCAGCGGCTCGGTCAGCTGATCGACCTCATCACCAACATTCAGCTGGGAGACGAAGACTCCCGCTCCAGGGACGTCCTGGGCCGCGTCTACGAGTACTTTCTTTCGCAGTTCGCCAGCGCCGAGGGCAAGAAGGGCGGCGAGTTCTACACCCCCCGCTGTGTGGTCAAGCTACTGGTGGAGATGATCGAGCCCTACCGCGGCCGGGTGTACGACCCCTGCTGCGGCTCGTCCGGCATGTTCGTCCAATCGGTGGAGTTCATCCGGGCCCACGCGACGGGAAACGGAAACAGCGGAAAGGCCAAGGCCGACATCTCCATCTACGGCCAGGAGTCGAACTACACCACGTGGCGCCTGGCCAAGATGAACCTCGCCATCCGTGGCATCGACGGGCAGATCGAGCACGGAGACAGCTTCCACAGTGACCGGTTCCCCGACCTCAAGGCCGAGTTCATCCTCGCCAATCCGCCGTTTAACGTCTCCGACTGGGGCGGCGACCGTCTGCGTGACGACAAGCGCTGGCAGTACGGCGTGCCGCCCAAGGGTAATGCCAACTTCGCCTGGGTGCAGCACATGGTCTACCACCTGGCACCCGCGGGCGTGGCGGGGTTCGTGCTGGCCAATGGCTCGATGAGCTCTAACCAGTCCGGCGAAGGAGAGATCCGCAAGAACCTGATCGAAGCCGACCTTGTGGATTGCATGGTCGCCCTGCCGGGGCAACTGTTCTACTCCACGCAGATCCCCGCGTGCCTCTGGTTCCTGGCCCGGGACCGGAAGGACAGCGAGTTCCGCGACCGGCGCGGGGAGGTCCTGTTCATCGACGCCCGCAAGAGGGGCCGGATGGTGGACCGCACACACCGTGAACTCACCGACGAGGACATCGCCAAGATCGCCGGCACCTACCACGCCTGGCGCCTGCCTGCCGGCGAGGCAGGCGGCGAAGAGGGCGCAGGCGACTACGAAGACATCCCCGGCTTCTGCAAGAGTGCTAAGCTCGAGGAGATAAGAAAGCACGGCCACGTGCTCACGCCGGGCCGCTACGTCGGCGCCGAAGCCCAGGAGGACGATGGCGAACCCTTCGAGGAGAAGATGCAGCGCCTGGTCAAGGAGCTGCGGGAACAGCAGAAAGAAGCTGCGAAGCTCGATGAGGCGATTGCCGCCAATCTGAAGGAGCTCGGGTATGGCTAGGGAGCTGCTGCGCGTTCAGGTGAAGCCGGAGATGCTCCGCTGGGCCCGCGAACGAGCGCGGCTCGATCTCGATGCCCTCCGCGAGACGCTGCCGGCTGTTGATCACTGGGAAAGCGGAGAGCGAAACCCCACGATGAAACAGCTGGAGCGCTTCGCTGCTGTGACGCGTGTGCCCCTTGGTTACCTGTTCCTCGATGCACCGCCAGTTGAAGAACTGCCCATTCCGGATCTTCGCACCATGCCCCGAGCCTCCCGCCAACCCAGTCCTGATTTGCTGGAGACGATCTACCTCTGCCAGCAGCGCCAGGAGTGGTATCGAGAGTACTGAAGGGCATTGGGGAGGAGGAGCTGCCGTTCGTTGCGTCTGTCCGCGCAGGCGATGACGTCGTGCAGGTTGCTACCCAGATCCGGAGCCAACTCCGCTTTGACATCACTGAGCGCAGCGAGATGCCTACCTGGACCGAAGCTCTGAGGAGATTCGTTGGGCTGTGCGAAAGCGCCGGGATACTGGTGATGGCGAGCGGCATCGTGGGCAGCAACACACATCGGAAGTTGTCGCCCGAGGAGTTCCGCGGGTTCGCGTTGGTGGACGATCTGGCACCGTTGCTGTTTGTGAACGCCGCCGACACCAAGTCCGCCCAGATGTTCACCCTAGGTCATGAGCTGGCGCACGTCTGGCTGGGGGCATCGGGCGTTTCGGACGCGCACGTGGCCCGGTTTACAGACGAGCGAGTCGAACGCTGGTGCGACCAGGTGGCTGCAGAACTATTGGTACCGCTCGACACTGTGCGAGCCGCGTACCGACCGGAGCTTGAACTTCAGGAGGCGACAGCGGCGCTTGCTCGGCAGTTCAAAGTCAGCACACTGGTCATCCTGCGTCGCCTGCACGAAGCCGGGATCCTGGATGCGGAGGAGTTCCAGGCGAGCTACGCGGCGGAGATCGAGCGCTTGGCCGAGATCGAGCGCCGCGGCACGGGAGGCGGCGATTTCTACCGGACGCTCAAGGTGCGTGTAAGCAAGCCCTTCGCAGAGGCGATCGTGATCAGCACCTTGGAAGGACAGACGCTCTTTCGGGATGCGTACCGCATGCTGGGGATTCGTAATCCGGCGACGTTTCAGAAGCTTGGCGGGAGCTGGAGTTGGCGTGATGGCTTATCTGCTCGATACCAACGTCTTCATCCAGGCCAAGAACCTCCACTACGGATTCAGTTTCTGTCCTGCCTTCTGGGACTGGATCGTCCGGGAGAACCGTGCCGGCAAGGTGTTCAGTGTGGTGAAGGTTCACGATGAAATCATGGAGGGGGAAGACGAGCTTGCACAATGGGCAGCCCAGTACAAGGACACCCTGTTCCTGGCGCTTGGAGCGAGCGTCCTGCCTGCGATGCACCGCGTCAGTGCCTGGGTCACCAACCAGCAGTACACGCCTGCCGCGGTGAGCATGTTCCTGCAGGACCCCGACTACTACCTTGTGGCGCAGGCGCTGGACGGTGGGCACGTCGTGGTCACGCACGAGAAGCCGGAGGCCTCGATCAAGCGCGTGAAGATCCCCAACGTCTGCATCGGAGTCGGGGTCGCGTTCATGAACCCCTTCGAGATGCTGCGGCGGGAGAGGGCACGTTTCGTGCTGGCAGGTGCAGCCCCATGACCCTACAGAGGTGGGTTCGCCTGCTATCTTCCGTAGTGCAGAAGGAGCTGGGGTATGGGGAGTGAGTGGCGGGAGGTTGCCCTCGGGGATGTTGCCGAGCTGATCCGAGGCGTGTCCTACCGCCCAACGGATCTACTGGCTGACGATTCGGACTCGCTCCCCTTGCTCCGTGCCACGAACATCCGGGACCGCGCGCTTGAACTCGCTGACGTTCTGTACGTGCCGCCTGCGTTAGTTCGGGACCACCAGCTGCTGCGGCGTTTCGATGTTGTGATTGCCATGTCCAGTGGTAGCCGCGCTGCCGTCGGTCGGCTTGCACAACTCCGCCAGGACTGGACCGGTTGCGTTGGAGCGTTCTGTGGGGTAATCCGGCCCGATCCGCAACGCGTGCATCCCGAGTACTTGGGTTACGTGCTTCAGTCTCCCGAGTTTCGGACGCGCATCGATACTCATGCAGCAGGAACCGCAATAATGAACCTGTCGCGAGACCGCATCCTTGGTTTCTCGCTGCAGTTGCCGGACCTCCAGGAGCAACGTGCCATTGCCCACATTCTCGGGACGCTGGACGACAGGATCGAGCTGAACCGGCGGATGAGCGAGACGCTGGAGCAGATGGCGCGGGCGCTCTTCAAGTCGTGGTTCGTGGACTTCGACCCCGTCCGCGCCAGAATGGAGGGCCGATGGAATCCTGGCCAGTCCCTCCCCGGCATGCCCGCCCACCTCTACGACCTCTTCCCCGACCGCTTGGTGGACTCCGAACTCGGCGAGATTCCCGAGGGGTGGGAGGTGGGATGTTTCGGCGATGTTGTTGAACACCTGCGGGAGAATGAGTCCCCACTTGAATCCCCGAACACCGCATTCCACCACTTTAGCATCCCGGCGTTTGACGAAGGCCAATGGCCGAAGGTTGATCTGGGCGAAGCCATCAAGAGCCAGAAGTCCCGCGTGCCACCGGGTGCCATCTTGCTGTCCAAGCTCAACCCTGAAATCGAGCGCGTGTGGTTGGTTGATGTGCAGCCTAACACTCGTGCCGTCTGTTCCACCGAATTCTTGGTACTCTCCCCGCGTCCTCCGGCCGGTCGGGCCTTTGTGTGCTGCCTCTCCCGATCGCCTGTCTTCCGCCAGGAGATCGAGGGTCTCGTCACAGGAACGTCAAAAAGCCATCAGCGTGCACACGCTAGTGCCATCCTCGGTCTTGCCGTCGTGCGTCCGCCAACGGCACTTGTCGACGGATTCGAGCAGTCGGCCGAGCGGATGCTGGCGCGAACGCTTGCGTGTCGTCGCGAGTCCCGCACCCTCGCCGCCGTCCGCGACACCATACTGCCCAGGCTCATCTCCGGCGAGCTGCGGGTGGAGGGCGCGGAGGCATTCATTCACGAAGCCAGCCCGGGAGAAGGCAACTCAGAGGGAAAGGAGGATTGAAACATGATGATCAAGCGCGCATTCATCAGTTTTGACTACGACCACGACGAGGACCTGCGCAACCTCCTTGCGGGGCAGGCAAAGAACACGGACTCGCCGTTCGAAATCAAGGACCGATCTCTCAAGGAGCCCCTGACTGGCGACTGGAAAGACAAGGTTCGACGTCGAATGGACAACATCGATGTGGTCATCGTGATCTGCGGTGAGCACACGCACACGGCCGCTGGTGTTGTGGCGGAACTCACGATCGCCCGCGAGAAGACGAAGCCGTACTTCCTCTTGTGGGGTCGGAACGGTAAGACGTGCACGAAGCCGACGTCAGCGCTGTCCACCGACAAGATCTATGAGTGGACTTGGGACAACCTAAAGTCTCTGATCGGCGGCGCGAGGTGAGGGAGTCATGACGGAGGATCCTGCACTGAAGTTGATTCAACACACGGAGCAGTCATACGGCGCCACGTTCCGGGCCGACCTTTTCGAGCAGTACAAGCTCTATGTCGAGTCCGCCGAGAAGATCAGTGAGCGACGCGTGGCGGCGAACAACTACCTCCTGACAGTCAACGCATTCCTCGTGACGCTGTACGGGTTGGTTGCAGCCAGCCGGTTCAACACGCTCTGGACAATCCTCGTGCCCGTGGCTGGTTTGCTTGTGGCGCTGACTTGGCACCGCATCATCACGTCGTACCGTGACCTGAACACCGTCAAGTTCAAGGTGATCCATGAGCTTGAGCAACAGATGCCAGCGGCACTCTACGACTACGAGTGGCAGAAGGCCGAGAAGGGGCGGGGCAAGGCGTACCGTCCGCTGTCCCATCTCGAATGCTGGATTCCAATCACCTTCATGGTGCTGTACGTGCTGTTGGCGGCGCTGAGCGCCACGGGGTTGGCGAATTGAGCTCGTTCTCCGAATCCACCGTGGAAGACGCAGCCCTTGCCTGGCTGCAGGGTCTCGGTTGGAACGTCGCCCACGGTTCGGACATCGCTCCGGACGCGTTGGGGGCTGAGCGGACCAGCTACGGCCAGGTTGTTCTGGAGCGCCGGATGCGTGATGCGCTGGCTCATTTGAACCTTTGGCTCCCCCCCGAGGCGCTGGAGGACGCGTTCCGCAAGCTCACCCGGCTCGAGGGGGCAACGCTAGAGGCGAGGAACTGTGCGTTTCACCGGATGCTGGTCGACGGGGTCACGGTGGAGTACCGCGCCGATGATGGCGCGATCCGCGGTGCACAGGTAAGCGTCATCGACTTCGAGAATCCGGACAACAACGACTGGCTGGCCGTGAACCAGTTCACCGTCTCAGAGAACAGGCGGACGCGGCGGCCGGACATCGTGCTGTTCGTCAATGGCTTGCCCCTGGGGGTGATCGAGCTCAAGAACCCCGGGGACGAGGATGCCACGGTGTACGCTGCCTTTCAGCAGCTTCAGACCTACAGGGCCGAGATCCCGTCGCTGTTTGCCTACAACGAGGTTCTGGCAGTCTCAGACGGGAGCCTGGCGCGCTTGGGAACGTTGACCGCGGGCTTGGAGTGGTTCAAGCCCTGGCGGACGGTCTCGGGCGAGTCGGTGGCCGAACCAAGCCTCTCGGAACTCCAGGTGCTCCTCCAGGGCGCGTTCGACAAGCGACGGCTCCTTCATCTGGTGCACGACTTCGTCGTGTTCGAGGAAGACCGCGGGGATGTTCCGGCGAAGAAGATGGGCGGCTACCACCAGTTCCACGCCGTGGAGGTAGCGGTGCAGGAGACCCTGCGCGCGGCGCGGGCGATCCAGGAACAGGAGGTGCGCGAGCCCCCGGGGCGCTACGAGACACGGAGGCCCGGAGGAGAACCCGGGGATCGGAGGATCGGTGTCGTCTGGCACACGCAAGGGTCGGGGAAGAGCTTGACGATGGCCTTCTACGCCGGCCGGATCATCCGTGAGCCGGCGATGGAGAACCCGACGCTCGTCGTGATCACCGACCGGAACGATCTCGATGATCAGCTGTTTGGGACCTTTGCTCGCTGCCAGGAGCTTCTCCGCCAGCCGCCCGTTCAGGCCAAGGACCGGGCCGACCTCCGGGAGAAGCTGCGCGTGCAGTCGGGCGGGGTCGTGTTCACCACCATCCAGAAGTTCTTNCCCGAGANCCAGGGCGATCGGCACCCGACGCTCTCCGAGCGGCGCAACATCGTGGTCATCGCCGACGAAGCCCACCGCAGCCAGTACGACTTCATCGACGGGTTCGCTCGGCACATGCGGGATGCCCTTCCGAACGCGGCGTTCATCGCCTTTACTGGCACCCCCATCGAACTCACCGACAAGAACACCCGGGCGGTGTTCGGAGACTACATCAGCGTGTACGACATTCAGCGGGCGGTAGAAGATCGGGCCACCGTACCCATCTACTACGAGAGCCGTCTGGCCAAGCTCGGCCTGGATGAGGCGGCCAAGCCTGTTCTCGACGAGGAGTTCGATGACGTCACCGAGGGCGAGGAGGTGGAACGTAAGGAGAAGCTCAAGAGCAAGTGGGCACAACTTGAGGCCGTGGTCGGAACGTCCAGTCGGCTCAAGCTGATCGCCCGCGACATCGTAGAGCACCTCGAGCGGCGTCTGGAGGCGCTCGATGGCAAAGCGATGATCGTGTGCATGAGCCGGCGGATCTGCGTCGAACTCTACAACGAGATCATCAAGCTGCGTCCACAGTGGCACCACGAGGACGACGAGCAAGGGACGCTCAAGGTGGTGATGACCGGGTCGGCGTCCGATCCCGTGGACTGGCAACAGCACATCCGCAACAAGCCACGCCGGGAAACGCTGGCCAACCGGTTCCGCGATTCGCGCGACCCGTTCAAGATCGCGATCGTCCGTGACATGTGGCTCACGGGGTTCGACGCGCCGCCCTTGCATACGATGTACGTTGACAAGCCCATGCGTGCGCATGGTCTTATGCAGGCCATCGCCCGCGTGAACCGCGTGTTCGGGGACAAGCCGGGGGGCCTTGTCGTCGACTATCTTGGCCTGGCCCACGAGCTTAAGAAGGCGCTCGCCACGTACACCGAGAGCGGCGGGAAGGGGCGTACCGCGGTCGACCAGCGCGAGGCAGTGGCCGCCATGCAGGAGAAGTACGAGGTGTGCCGTGGGCTGTTGCACGGGTTCGACTGGTCGCTGTGGGTGAGCGGAACGCCAGGGGAAAGGTTGACGCTTCTTCCGGCTGCTCAGGAACACATCCTGGCCCAGAAGGAGGGGAAGGAGCGGTTCATCGAGGCGGTTAAGGAACTCTCCCAAGCGTTCGCGTTGGCGGTCCCGCACGACGAGGCGATGCACATCCGGGACGATGTGGAGTTCTTCCAGCACGTGCGAGCCGCGCTCCTCAAGCGAAGCACTGTGGACGCCAAGCCGGACGAAGAGCTTGACCATGCTATGCGGCAGATCCTGTCGCGGGCGGTTGCCTCCGAGGGTGTGGTGGACATCTTCGCCGCCGCCGGACTCAAGAAGCCGGACATCTCCATCCTCTCGGAGCAGTTCCTGGCTGAAGTACGTGGGATGCCGCACCGCAACCTCGCCGTAGAACTCCTGCAGAAGCTCCTGTCGGGGGAGGTCCGCAAACGCAAGCAGAAGAACGTCGTGCAGGCGCGCTCGTTCGCCGAGATGCTGGAGCAGACGCTGCGATGTTACCAGAACCGGGCCGTTGAGGCCGCGCAGGTGATCGAGGAACTGATCGAGCTCGCACGGCAGGTGCGCGAGGCGGACCGACGCGGTGAAAAGCTGGACCTGAGCGAAGACGAGCTCGCCTTCTACGATGCCCTGGAGACGAACGACAGCGCCGTGCAAGTGCTGGGGGACGAAAAGCTCCGTGGCATCGCCCGCGAGCTTGTGGAGACGGTCCGCAACAACGTCACCATCGACTGGACTGTGCGGGAGAACGTGCGCGCGCACCTCCGCGTGCTCGTCAAGCGCATCCTCCGCAACCATGGCTACCCGCCGGACAAGCAGGAGAAGGCAACGCGGACGGTGCTTGAGCAGGCCGAGGTGCTGTCGGCGGAATGGGCGGTGAGATAGTTCTATGAGCCAGATTAGGCATCATGTACATACCGGTGTGTCTGATTATTGGGTTCCCCGTGAAGTCGCGGGGTGTCGGAGGGAGGGAGAGTGAAAATTTCGAATATCCTCGAGAAGATTGAGGACAAACAGTTATTTGTCCCCGCGTTTCAGCGCGAGTTTGTGTGGCGCAGAGAGGACGCCAAGCAACTAGTTGACTCGCTGATTAAGGAGTATCCCACAGGGACTATGCTCACCTGGGAGACGGCGAATCCTCCGGAGTTCAAGGGGCCACATAAGTATAATGACAGCCAGGGCGCCGTTCGTGTGCTTCTTGATGGCCAGCAGAGGGTCACCACTCTCTACATGCTCATACGGGGTGCAATTCCTCCCTACTACACGATTGAAGAGATAATGCATGACCCCCGAGGACTGTACGTCAACCTTGATACCCTGGAGCTGTCTTACTATGTGAAGACGCGCATGGAGGGGAATCCTCTATGGCAGAACATCACCGACGTACTACAGGGAAAGGTAAGTGCCTTCGATCTACACGATCAATTCAGGCAGCTGGACGCGGAGCTGAACAATGAACAGCTCAAGCGTCTCAATGACCACATCAACAGGATTACGCTGATTAAGGACCGCGATTTTCCAGAGCAATCCGTTCCACCTCATGCCACCGTGCGCGAGGCGATAGATATCTTCTACAAAGTCAACGCCAGCGGCGTTTCACTGACCGACGCAGAACTCGCATTGGCACAGATCTCGGGATACTGGCCGGAGGCCCGCCAACGGTTCAAGAGGAAGCTGGCTGCATTGGAACGGGAAGGCTTCCTGCTGAGGCTCGATTTCTTGGTGTATGTGTTGCTGGGGTGCCTTCACCACATGGGTTCTGACATGCGCCGGCTTCACGGTGAGGAGAATCGAGAACGATTGCAGGATGCATGGGGGCGGTTGGAGGGCCAGGTCCTCGACTATGCGGTGAACTTGCTCCGGAGTCGCGCCTGCGTCGACCATAGCGACGAGATCAACTCGATCTATGCGCTGGTGCCCATCATCGTCTACTGTTTTGATAAGCCAGGCACCCATCTAACAGATACAGAGATCCGGAAGCTTGTGAAGTGGTTCTACTACTCACAAATCCGCGCTAGGTACGTGAGCCAGATGCCGCAAAAGCTGGATCACGACCTCCGCATTGTGAAGGAGTCTCGTCAACCCTTTGATGATCTTCTCCAGATCATTGCTGAGGAAAGCCGACTGGAGATCATGCCCTACGAGTTTGTGGGTCGCGGGGTTCGACACCCTCTCTTCAGCATGGTGCGGTGGTACCTGAAGTCACGTGGTGCAGTCTGTATGACCACCGGAATGCCCATCCGCAAGAACATGGGGAGCAAGTACGAGCTGGAGTGGGATCACATCTTCCCGTATTCACGACTGAAGAAGCGGGGCTATGGGAAGGGAAACCGAGTGAAATACGCTCTTGCCCAGGAGCTAACGAATAGGGCGATTCTCACGCAAGTAGCGAATCGGGCCAAGGCTGGCCGGACAGCAGCAAAGTACCTCGCCTGGGCAAGAGAGCGTTTTCCTAAGGCCTTGGAGCTGCAATGCATACCGGAAGACGAGAACCTTTGGGAACTCGACAACTATGAGCGTTTCCTCGAGGCGCGGCGCAAGCTGCTTGCAGATCACCTAAACGGCTTTCTGGAGGGAATTACCAAGACGGAGGAGGCAGCCACGGGGGTCACTCTGGAGGACATGATCGCCGAGGGAGAGAGCGATGAGCTGGAGTTCAAAGCTTCTCTGCGCTGGGATGTGCGAGAGAGGATGATCAACAAGAAACTGGAGGAAGGCGTGATCAAGACCGTGGCAGCATTCGCAAATTCCCAAGGCGGCACGCTGCTGATAGGTATTGACGATGACGGCCAGATAGAAGGACTCGACCACGACTATCTCTCACTGGGCGGCGCAGATCAGGACAAGTTCGAGCTTCATCTTCGCAACCTTCTCAATCAGCACCTGGGGAAGGCGTTTGTGGCAAGCAAGGTCGAAGTCAACTTCCTAGAGGTTGCGGGAGAGGAAATCTGCCAGGTGGATGTGCAGCCGGCAACAGCTCCAGTGGTCATGAAGGCCAAAGGCAAAGACGGGCAGAGCACTGAGAAGCTCTATGTGCGGAGCGGAAACTCATCACAGGAAATCCCTCTAAGCGAAATGCACGAGTACATCAAAGAACGCTTTTGATCACCTCATTGAACGGGTGCTTGATATGAGGATACGAGTATCGGTGACGCGGATAGGCGCAGCAGTCCAAGCTGCGGGAGGAGAAGAACGTGACAACTGAAAACGGAGCCTGGTATTGAAAATTGTTCTGAGCCGCAAGGGCTTTGATTCGACGTACGGGCGGGTGCCCAGTCCGATCCTCCCGAATGGGCGAATGCTTTCGCTTCCGATTCCCGGAACGGAGGAAGCAGCCAAGATCACCTACGACGAGCTTTCGGTTGGAGACTACACCTTGGGGCGGGTGGTTCGCGACTTGACGCGTGATGAACGCTTCGGATCATGCCAGGTTCATCTCGACCCTGACCTAAGGTCCGAACTGCTGGAGCGCGAGCCCGGCTGGCGTGCCATGTTCGGTCAGGACGATGCGGCGCAGCGGCACCTGGAGCGGCAGGGGGTGGGCGTGGGGGATCTGTTTCTGCTCTTCGGGTGGTCCAGACAAACCGAGCTTCGCGATGGGCGGCTTTCGTACGTGAAAGGGTCACCGAATATCCACGTTCTGTTCGGTTGGCTTCAGGTCGGAGAGGTACTCAAGGTGAACGCTGACGGGAGCAACGTCCCCTCCTGGGGTCGACGGCATCCCCATGCGACTTCGGCTATCCATCCGCACAACACGCTCTACATTGCCCGCGAGGAGCTGTCGCTGGCGGGTTCAGCTCATGATGTCCCGGGAGCTGGTGTGTTCCCCGTGTTCCGCCCCGAGCTGTGTCTGACCGCGCCTGGCCAGGCGAAGCGCAGCCGGTGGCGACTGCCTGCCTGGTTCCACCCTTCGGAGGGGCGTCGACCCCTGACGTATCACGGGAACCTGTCCCGGTGGAGCAAGGCCGACGGCTGGGCCTACATCAACACCGTCGGCCGCGGCCAGGAGTTCGTCCTCCATACAGACGACTACCCTGAGGCCCTCGACTGGGCCCGGGAACTGATAGGCAGCTGATCGCCTACAAGGTGCACTTCACCTTCAACACCGTGAGCGTATGAAGCTGCAGGGGCCCTTCCTAAGGAGTGATTGGCTGTGACCCGTGACAGCTGAGTTCCCTGTGTAGCTCCTCGGCCAGCGCCCGCCGGTGGTCCCGTTCCTTGCGCGCGTCGGCCCGGGCATCGCGCAGCGCCTCCACCACGAGAGCCGGCTGGCCCTTCAGCTGCACCCGGTGGCCCTCCAGCTGGCCATCGCCACTTCCCCACTTCCTGACCGTTGCTTCGGATGCGGTCGATCAGCTCCTGGGCGCGGGGGCCAGCTGTTGGCCGCCAGGCGGTACAGGGCGTCCAGCCTGCGGAGCGTGCCGTGCACCGAAACCGCTTACTGAGTCCGGCATCCCGTCCGCTCCTTGCCCCCCGGTGCGTGCAGGGGCCAACCGGGGCCAGCTGGGGGCCGACTGGCGGTGGGTGAGGGCGATAGTGCTGAGGGAACGGGTATTCGAGAGCAGGGCGAGGTGGACCCCGGTGGAGGCCACCAGTGATTGCCGGGTGGCGAGGGTGTGTTTCCAGAGGCGGTCGGTCGCCAGTAAGACCACGCGTGAGAACCGTTATCTCCCCTCGCGCAGGGGACGGCCAGCCGCACCCCATCGCGTCTTCCGGGATCACAGTAGCCGGGAAGCTCCCCGGCGTGGTAGCCTTGGGTGCGGCCGGTCGCACTGAGGGAGTAAACTCTCACGAGGGTTATACGACTCAGGGGCGGATCCTCGACCGGCCGCTCCGCCCCTCCACAGTCCGAAGCGGCTAGAATCGCGTGAGAGCGGCGAGTAGCCGAGATGGCGAGAAGGAGGGTTAATGAGGATCGCAGTGGGCATTATCGCGCTTGCGCTCACCATCCCGGTGTTTCTCCAGAGCTGTGGCGTCGGCTTTGGCGGTGCTATGGCCGAAGACGCGGACTTGGGCGCGGGAGCCGGAGCGGGATACCTCGTGGCGTTCGCCCTATTGTTCGGCGGGGCGTTTGCGTTCCGCCTACCCCGGCTTGGAGTGGTGTTGCTCGCTCTCGCCGGAGGGCTCGCGCTGATCGGTTATGCGAGCACACCCTATACCGACCTCGTGATATGGGGAGTGATCGCATGGATTCTTGCTGGGTTGCTCGTGGTGGGAGTGATCGCCGAGCGCCGTCGCTCCAGGAGAGCTTCCTGGAGTTAGAATCCACAGCGGACTAACCCCTAGGGCTGATCCTCCACCGGTCGCCCGCCTCTCATTACTTGCATCTGCGTGCTCCACAAATCTCTATCCGTACTCAGGTAGGCTCCGAGGAGCTACCATGGTAGGGTGGCTTGGGAGGTGGTGATAGTGAGGTCTAAGGCAGTATGGGCGCTTGTGTTGGTACTAGCGGTAACAGGGTTGGGGGCGACTCAAGGGTGGCTGTCCGTCCGCGATGGCCCTGGGGGCTCTGAAGTGGGTACATGGGGCGGGGATGCCGAGGTGTTGCTCGTCGATGGCGAATGGGCGATGGTGCAGATGGCGGGATGGGTCAGGGCGGAAGAGGTAGCACCCGATGCGCCAGAAGCACAGCGCATCTTAGGCAGTCCGGGAGAGGGTCTCTGGGTCAGAAATGTCACGACACGGACGGACTTCGTGGGAGACGTGCAAATCATGGGGCGGATTGTCAACGCAACCGGACAAGACTACAGCACACTACTCATCGAAGTGGTCACGCTAGACAGTGCCGGCGACATCACAAGTGTGATGCCAGGCATGATCACGGCACTCCCCTCGGGCACGGAGAAGGCTTTCTCCATTGACACTATGACAAAGCCCCGGGACGTGCACGATTGGGAGCTCCAGTATGGAGGTGGGTTCTAGTCGCATGCACAATCGTTATCTCCTATAGCCAATCGGGACTGCGCCAGGCTGGGAGAGTAGCGAACGGGGTAGTGCTCTCTGAAGGGGGCCTTTGATGTTGAAATGTGACAAGTGCGGCATGGAGTGGGAAGAGTGGGCCCAGGACCGGTGGAGCGGGGGACAGCAGCAAGCTTTCCTTGACGCCAAGGGATGCCCCGAGTGCTTTGACAAAGAGGAGTGGGGCGAACTAGAGCACGTTAGCGCGATGGAAACCGACGGCGAGGCCCAGGTGGAGCAGACCGAGGCACCGATCAAGCAACGGGGAAGGATCGAGCATGAGCAGCAGCGCTCATCCAGGCGAGGGCTTATAGCTCTGACAGTGGTTAGTGCTGCAGCATTTCTGTTCCTCCTGTTCTTCCATGTGGTGATCGACGTACCCGCCATCATCGCCAAGGACTCACCGAACATGCGAATGCCCATCGTATCAGTTTCGGGCATTGTCAAGGCCCACAACGAAATGTCGCCTCTCGAGAGAGCGCAGCGGAGAATGAGCGATGCTGCGTACAACCATCTGGTGACAGAGATGAGCAGGAGAGGATATATAGAGTGGCAGGAATAGGCGATGGGTTAGAACAACGTAGCCATCTGCGCCTACCAGCGGCCCGGTAGAACCAGTTCGCTTCCCACAATCGTACAGTGTGTCTCACCGCCTCCACCACGGCCACCACGGGCGGGGACACTGCAAGGCCTTGGCTGGCTGGCCCCCGCATGCTAGCCTTGACCGCGGCCGGTCGCGCTGGGGAAAACTGACAATAGTGGGAGAGAGCCCATAAGCCTCCCGGGGGCGGTTCCTCGACCGGCCGCTCCGCCCTTTCACAGGCCCGGTGACCGCTTGAGCGGCCTCCCCGGTGAAAAGCACTCCCTCCCCGGTGAAGAACACGGCACTGAGAGGCGCGTAAATCTACTCCGGCACGGGTGAGGCGTAGTCAGATAGGCCCGAAATCGCCCCCATAGCCACCCTGCGTACTGGCGTGGTAGCAATATACAAGGGCGAGCTGGGAGGCATCACGGAGGCTTCGGGTCATGACGACTAAGCCAAATGGGAAATGTCAAGTCAGCACACCTCGGCTGATTCAGTGTGTCTGCTCTGTATAATCACGGAGGACAGGCGGGGTGCGGCGCTCACGACACGCCGCCGCACGACGTGGACGGGGGAGGAGAATGGCGACAGAGCGCAGGGCGGCCGCTTCGATCGAGGAGCTCTTCCGGAAGCAGGCAGCGCGCGACCGCGCGGTGCGCAACGCCTATCTCCTGGTCGACGCTGAGGCACGCGGCCTCCACCTCGAGCTCGCCGAGGGCGAGACGGCGGGGCAGCCCGCCGATCCGGCGCAGCCGAGCTACATGGCAAGCGTGGGCAAGCTCTTCACCGCCGCGCTCGTCGGGATGCTGCACGACGAGGGGGCGGTCTCGCTCGACGACCCGATCACAGAGCACCTTGACCGCGAGCTCACTGACGGGCTGCACGTCGCGGACGGGGAAGACCACACGGGCAAGATCCAGGTAAAGCACCTCCTCGCGCAGACGTCTGGCCTACCGGACGACTTCGAGCCACTCCTCGAGCGGCTTCTCCAGTCCCCCGACCCTGGGCTCACACCGCGCGGCGCTGTCCTCTGGGCGAAGGAGAACCGCACGCCTCTCTTCCCCCCGGGGGAGGGGTTCCACTACACCGACACCAACTACCACCTTCTCGGCTTCATCGTGGAGCGCGCTACCGGGCTCGCCTTCTATGAGGCGCTCCGCCAGCGGATCTTCGAGCCTCTCGGGATGACGCGGTCCTCGATGCTCGGCTTCTCCGAGCCTGCGGAGGCCGCGCCGGAGCCGACCGCCGACGCCTACATCCGGGGCACACGCGTCAACGACCTTGCGGGTTACGCGGCGCTTGACTACGCCGGGGGCGGGGTGGTAGCGCCGATGGGCGACCTGCTGACGTTCATGAAGGCACTCGTATCGCACCGGATCGTGACCGCGGCCACGCTCGAGCGGATGCGCTCCGACTCGCGGAAGAAGCACCTCGGCATCCGTTACGGCTATGGTATTTGGGAGATCGTGCCGGTGCCGGTGATCATGCCGGCGCGCCTCAGCTGTTGGGGCGTGCTCGGGATCACCGGTGCCTTCATGTTCTACCACCCGCGGCTGGAAGCCCACTTCATCGGGACCTTCAACGATTCGGCGTGGGAGCAGAAGGCGGTGCGCTTCCTGATGCGGCTGATAACCGTAGTGGACAAGGGGTAGGGGAATCGGGGATCGCGCGGGTCATCGCTTGCCTGCGAGGATAAGCACCCTATCTTCTGCATATAGCTGCGGTCTGAGGTTTTCCCAGACAGCTGCCGCCCACGCCTCTCGTTCGGAGCGTGCCTTGTCGTTCAGGGTTTCGTCGTACGGTGAGATCTCCTGATCTGGGTGAACGAGGCCGTGCTTAGCCGACAGGATGAACCATCGGTCACACTGACTGCGCACATACGCGCAGGCCTTCACGAATCACCCAGTAACTAGGGAGAGCACACCAGCTGGCTCCCTTTCTCGACAACGGCCCAGAACTCCTCGTTGATGTACCGGCCGAACTCGGTGATGGAGTAGAAACAATAACGAGGATCCGGATTACGAATTCGCTCCTCGAGCCGTACTGTACGTTTCACAAGGTCGGCCATCTGCAACACCCTCAGGTGATGCGCCAACGACCCATTGTGAATTCCGGGGAGCATCGCTTTGAGTTCGGAAAAGGACAGCTCCCGCTCGGGTTCCCGGGACAGCACACCCAGGATCTGTCTACGGGTATCGTTCTTCATGGCATCGAGCACTTTGGAAAGTAGATACTCTGTCTGTCGCCTGCTTACCTCGGGGACACGCCCGCCGTTCATCACTACCTCCCTGAAAAGCGTCCTCCTTTTGGACGGGCCGCAAGCCCACACATGGCTTTTGACCCTGACAACCCTTATCGCTGTTCTCACCTCCCGCAACCCTGCTCAGGTTTGGCCTTGTGGCATGGCTATGCTATAGCATGGCGCGCTTGCCTGTCAAGTACAGGCGACCTGGACAAATATACTTGACCTACAATCCTCCAACGTGGTAACATTCATTGTCGATGAGCTGAAAAACGGGAGAATAATGGAAGAGAATGCCAAACCACAAGGCAGCTAACCGGGAATGGCCGCCTCTCATTGCGGTCTGTGGGTGCTACGCTGGCGAAGGAATACGCCTTCTCGAGGAATTGGCAGCGTTTCTGACCGGCCTCGATATCAATGCCGCCACAGCCAGCCAAAGGTTCCCACTACCATCAGCAGCAGGTTCTCATGACAAGCGCGAATCGAGTAGGCTCCTGCTGGAGCGAGCCTCAGGCGTCCTGTTCGTGGTGCTCTCTCGCGGGACCCTTGGAGTAGGGCCGGAAGCCGATACCACGGGAGGATGGGCCTACGAAGTGGGACTGATAGACGGGTGGAGTGAGCACGGACAAATCGTCTGGCCGGCAGTTCTCTACGACGGTGAGGCCACCCTGCACAAAGTCTCTGGCATGATCCAGGACCTCCAGCTGGGGGCCCTTAAGGACGTTGGTGTCTACGAGGCGATCGCCGAGGAGGGAAACCTCGAGCAGCTCAAAGCGCTGGCGCTGCACCTTGCGCGACGCCTTCTGCTGGAACGGATTCTTCCAGGGTACCGACCTCCTCCATGAAGCGGATCCTCTTCGGCTTTTCCCCTCCTGCTACACGGTCAGCCTCATGCCGGTACATTGTCCTGGGCAGGGGGGGAAGCTCGGAGATACAGGCTGATGAATGACTTGCTCGGCGAGCGCAACACACTGCGCGCGGAGGGCAAGCGGGAGGCTTTTCAAGACGCGCAAGAGCCACTATTCTAGAGAAGGTGATCGAGATGAGCACGAAGAACCGCGTACAACCGATCGTGGCCGAATATCGCGATCGGCTCCGTGAGCTTCTGGGAGAAGAGCTCGACTCGGTCGTCCTCTATGGCTCTCAGGCGCGGGGAGACGCGAAAGAAGGGTCGGATATCGATGTGCTCTGTGTAATGAGAGGCCCCTTCGATTACTCCGAACTCCTCGAGAAAACCTCGGAACTCACAGCGGCCGTCAGCTTGGCCTACGACGTAGTCATCTCCCGCGTATTCGTTTCTCGGCGAGACTATCAAGTGAGGTACACACCCTTTCTGATGAATGTCCGCAGAGAGGGAGTGATCGTATGAGCACCGACGAAATACACGCTCTGATCAAGAAGGCCAAGGAAAGCCTTGAAGTAGCAGAAGATCTCGTGAGGGATGGCCATTTTGGTTTTGCCGCATCCCGCGCTTACTTCGCGATGTTCTATGTTGCAGAGGCGTTGTTGGCTCAGATCGGTCAGTCGTACAGTAGCCATTCTGCAGTTATAGCGGCTTTTGTGGGTTATTATTGACAAGGCGCAACCTACATGTGAGCGATACGAGCGCCTGTTAGGTGAAAATCGACTGGTCACGTG
>SL_5KL_010_SEDDRAFT_10000988_pt1 | contig 17893 bp, 16 predicted proteins | sample SodLakKL_010_SED_FD_9118 | JGI IMG/M metagenome (IMG submission 9118)
TTCGTAGTAACAATCATACTCTGCTTTTCATAACAGTTAGAGATTACCGAAAATAAAAGCTCAGCAGCCTTTTGGGAGAAGGGAATATAGCCAAGTTCATCTTATGGAAAGTTGATTATTATGTAAAGTTGAATGTGTTTCCTCTAAGAATAGTTGACTTATTGCATATCCAACTTTACATAATAAATTTTTTAAACCATGTCTTTTAGCCATTTCTCCATATCTACTTTTTCTCTTTTAGAGTACATCTTTTGTGGCAACATATTTTGACTTGCAGTCTCAATTGCTTTTCTTTTCACCTCAGGATTTGATTTTGCATAGATTTCAGTTGTTACAACAGATGAGTGACCTAAAAAATCTCTAATATAAATTAAATTTACACCACCTTCTAATAAATGCATTCCCTTACTGTGTCTCAATGTGTGAGGCGACACTGCAGAACAAAAATGTTCTGGGTCATCTAGTTTTGCAATACTTACATATTTATTAAGGATGTAAGCAATTCCTGCTCGTGTAAGTTTATCACCCTTTTTATTGAAAAATAAGGGAGTATTAAAATCATTAAATTTAAACCATCTGGTATTATTCATATATAATTTTAATATTTTAGCCGTTTGAGGCATGATTGGTATTATTCGTGTTTTGTTTCCTTTTCCTGAAAGTTGAACTGTAGTTGGAGTTTTTATCCTTATATCATTTTTAGATAAATCAGCTAACTCCTGAACTCTGGCACCAGAATCATACAGCAATGTCAACAATGCAAGGTTTCTTATACCATATTTTGTGGAAGGATCAGGTATACTGAGCAATAGTTTAATTGCATCAATTGAAAGATAATTCATAGGCTTTACTGGAATTTTCTTTGATTTAATACCAATAATACTATTACATAGTTCCGTATATTCGGGAGCTTCCATTTGTACATATCTAAAAAAAGCACGAATACCGGCTAATCTTTGATTGATGCTTGATTCGGAATAATTTTTATCTGTCTTAAGCCAGAATAAAAAGTTTTCGATAAGCTCTCGATTGATTGTAGCAAAATTTATCTTTTCCGGTTTAATATTCAATGCTTCTTTATTATACTTAAAAAATAAGATGAATGTATCCCGATAAGCTTTTGTGGTATTACTGCTGTAACCAGTTCTTTCTGGTATATATTTTAAAAAATAAACAGATAATAAGATCGAAAATTTATTTGTTTTCATTAGAAATCACCTCTGGAAAAACATTACTATAAAGAGGTTTTACAGTATTAATAACAGCGTTGAAGGCTTCTTGTGTAAGTCTTAAATATTTTTCGGTACTTTCTATGCAATTATGCCCAAGATAAGTACTCAAAATCGGAAGAGAACAATAAATGTCCTGGCCTTCTGAAACCATTTTCTCTAAAGCATGTACAGCAAATGTATGCCGAATATCATGTACCCTTGGCCCTATTTCACCTTCTGCAATAATACCGGCTTTTTTCATGAATTTTTTAAATTGAATATAAACAGGTGTGTTGTGATATTTACCCCCATCCCTGGAAGGAAAATAAAAGCCTTCATAACTTATGGTAAAGCTCATCTTTTTTACATAATTACGGCAATAAAAGTTTAAAGATGATGACATAGGAACAAGTCTTGATGTTCTTTTTTTGGCTCCTGTTATAGTTAAAATTCCATTTTCTAGATCAATATCTTTCATTTTTAGAGAAAGTGCTTCATTAATTCGTAAACCGCAGGCATATAACATTCTAAAAAGCATCGGATAGATAAGATGGTAATATTTACTATTGGGAATAAAATTAAGATTATCTACTACTCTGATTATTTTCTCAATCTCCTCGTGTGTAAATATATAAGGAATAAATTTTTTATCAATTGGTATTAGTACCTTAGGATATACATAGAAGTTAAAACCGATGCGGTTCATAAATAAAGCAAATTGTCTTATTAGACTCATTCGCATGTGCTGGGTTTTATCTGATTCTTTTCCTCGGTGTGCTACATAATCTTCTACCATTTCTTTGGTTAAAAGAGGAGAGTCCAAATCATATTTAACAAAAAAATCATCCATATATCTAAGCTGGTAAAAAGCAGAATCACCAAACTGAAAACCAATATTTTTTTTGTATTCAACATATTTATGACAGTAAGATTGAAATGGCCCTCGGAATCTATAAGTCATCTCTTTATTTTTCATAAGGCACCGCCAGTGAAACAGAACGGAGTTGCTCAATATTTATTCTGAGATAATTTTTTGTAGTATCTGAATTTTCATGGCCAAGAATACCCGTAATTACAGGATAAGGTGTATTGTTTTTTAAAAGACTACTAGCCATGCTATGTCTCATAGAATGAAGTCCATGTTTTCGACCTGATATTTTAACTTTTGAAGTTTTTAAATATTTATTAATGACGTTATAAAATACATTGTTTTTTGCAAAAGGTATATTAGGCGCCCGATGCCGGATAAACACATGAGAAGAATCCGTTTTAGGGCGACTATTTTTCAAATAATCAATTAAAGCAAATCTAATATTTTCAGTTAGGGGGAGTTGAATAGGATTTCCGGTTTTTTGTTGAATTAATTCAAGGGTATTTCTATCCCAATTGATATTTTCTAATTTTAAAGCACGTATATCCCCGGCTCTGATACCTAATTGTATAGCTAATATCAAAATTAAATAATCCCTTTTCCCTATTATAGTATCGTTATCAACTTCTGCTAATATCTTTTTAACTTCTCCTTCATGGTAATAAGAAGGAAGCTTTTCATATTTATTTGTAAAAATTACTGGGAAAAGATCATATAAAGGCTGCTCTGTATAACGTTTATCATACAGATACCTTAAAAATTCTCTAAGAGCAAATAGTATAGCGGATCTTGTAGTAGTTGTAGTAGTTGAAAAATGTTTTTGTCTTTCCATATATTTAAAAATATTATCTGCTGTCATGTTTTCAATTGTTTTTATACCTTGTTGAGATAAATCATTAAGAAATTTGGTTATATTATTTTTCTTATTATATATCGTCCGGGAAGTCCATCCTAAAGATTCTTGATACTTGATATACGCATTTGATAACACCTTATATTCAGTGACTATGGAAATTCCTTTTCGATGGTGACATTTTAGAAAAAATCCGTATTTAAGAAGTTCATCTAGTGCTTTGATGCAGCGAGTACAATGTACTTGATATCTTGATAACTTTTTTTCATCATAAATTTCATATACAACCTTAAGAAATTCCATGCCAAGTTCATAGGAAAAATATTTATACCCTTGTTTTTGACTATACAGTAAAAATTTACTCCATTTTCTAGTGTAATTTGAGATAGTTGCTGGTGCATAATTGGATTCAATCAAATAGTTGGTTGCCTTTTCAATTAATTTAGATAATGATATAGTAGTATTGTTCATGAAAACACTCCCTTTTATGTTTTATATACTACTATATCAGAAAAACATTATGTAAAGTACAATCTTTGAAAAATATTAATATAGAAGGTATTCTATCCTTAACTTTACATAATAATCAACTTTCCATAAGATGAATTATGTAAAGCTTTACATAATTCATCCAGGATAAGAAGATCAACTTTAGCTATTGCCTTGATAAGCTTGCCTGCCTTGCCTTCTTCATGTTTCTCCAAAAGTTCATTTGTGAGGTCGATAGCCCGGTAGAATTTAACTTTATGGCCTAGAGAGCAGGATTTAAGACCTAAAGCAGTGGCAAGATGGGTTTTACCGGTGCCTACACTGCCAAGCATCAGCACGTTCTCTTTGTCCTGGAGAAAATTCAAACTCAGAAGCTTTTCTCTATCCAGGCTGTCAGGAAAATCTACTGGCGTAAAATCATAATTATCCAGAGTTTTAATCAGGGGAAAATTTGCCTGATTTATCAACCTTTTAACCCTGCGGTTTTTCCGCTGCTCAACTGCTAAAGCAAGCAGATCGGTAATATACTGCTCCGGTTCTTCAAAGTTAACCTCGGGCAGCAGTTCCTCCAGGTTGCCTATTCTAAGTTCCTTACAAAGCTCAGCCAGCTCAGTCATTGCCTGAACACCTCCCGGCAGAGCTCATTGTAGTCTTTAAGACCGGGCTGCCATTCTTGAACCTTAGCCGGGGTCCAGGACTCCTCTAAAGGCTCTCTCTCGTCCTCTGCCGGCTTGCCAGCACCTTGATAGCCTAATATCAGCTTCAAAGACTGATGATCCAGATTACCCCGATTAAAAGCTTCTTTTAGGGCCCGGGCAATGGTTGTAATGGGATGCTCATCCAGCAGCTTTAACAACACCTTTACCCGCTTTTTGCGAAGAGAAATATCCTCTGCCAGAAGATATTCTTTCACCGTTTCTGGCATTGCCTGAAGATAGGCAGCATGTTCAATTGCTCTCGGTTTATTGAGAAATATTTTAAGCTCACCCTGCCAGTCAATTTTATCTCTGGTCAAGACATACTTGCGGGGCAGCACAGTCAGTTTTTCTTCGCCATATTCATCAAAGACTACAATTTCATCCCAGTAAACCTTCAAGATAAGATTCTGGCGGTAATGAGCCTGGGGCACATGATAAATCTCTTCCTCAAGCTTTATCTCGCCGTATTTATTAGCTCTAGCCGTCTCTATCCGGAATATCTCTCTTGGTTCCTGAGGAAGCTTTAAGAGGCTTTCCATATCTTCCTGCCAGAGCTCAGATATTAGACAGTTTTTTGAACTGTGTTGACGATTGCGGTCTTTTATCATCTCCTTTTTCAGATAGTCATTAAACTCATCCAGGTCTGAAATTACTGGCATTGGCGACATCCAGTTTCGCCTTATGTAGCCAACCTTGTTTTCCACATGACCCTTCTCATTGCCCTTACCCGGGTTACAAAAGTTAGCTTCAAAGCGGTAATGCCATTTAAACTCCTGGAATGAGCGGGTTAAACTGCGCTTTCTGTCCTGTAAAATATCTTTTACTGCTGTAGTCATGTTATCAAACCAGATAACAGTGGGAGTACCGTTAATCTCTTCAAACATGTTCTTTAAAGCTTCCAGCAGGCATTCTGCATTTTTAGCCGGCAAAACCCGGCAAAGCTGTCCGTTGCTGCTGGGAAAAGACATAACCAGAAACTGATAGTCGACGATTTCACTCCTGGCAGGTGAAATGGCAGCAAATTCTCCAAAATCAACCTGCGCTACTCCAGGATTATGCAGCAGTTTGACATACTGCTTCTTTTGAGCATCGATTATCTCTCTTTTCAGTTTGCCGACATAGAGTCTGACAGAGCGGTAGGAGCCTTCAAAGTCGGTCAACTTCTTAAGCTGATCGTAGATCTTTTTGGCAGTTCTTCTTTGCTTTTTCGGCATTCTTAAATCTTCTTCAAGCCAGGCTCTAATCAGGTAAAGATAGGGACCCATAACCGGCTTAATGCGCTTTTGTTTAATCTCGTTTTCCGTATCAAAGTTCCCCTCGGCATACTTTTTGGCTGTTCGCCAGGCAATATCAAGCCTGTTGGCAATTTCTGTAATGTTCAGATCTTCTTTTTCCCTTAAAAATTTGATATAATTGATCTGGGTCATCTCTAGCATCCTTTCTACCTCCTGAATATTTGGGTTCAAGAGGTTATATTCTAGGATGCTACGGGATGTCCCTTTTTTTACTATCACATCTCTGCATTTTTAGTTGCCATTGTCTGTACTTTTATATTACCAAACACAAAACTTGTTGCCCCCTAAATTTAGTATATATTTAGGTTGTTCACTGACCAAAATATTACTAAACCAAAGAAAAGTGCCAAGACTTATAGCTCAAATAATTAGAACACTACTGGATTAAATAAAATTTCAGGAGAAAATCATAATCTTTCTTTTTGTCCTCTTAACCAGAAGGAACGTCTTCCCTAAATCCGATGTGCCCATCAGCAAGAAACACAGAAAACAACAAATAGATTCTCTCCCAATCAATGAAGTGTTGAAAAAATTCGATTACAAAAATTTGTTAGAAAATTACTACCAAGAAAATGGCAGAAAGCTTAAACCTATTAAACGCTGCTAAAGTCTCTATCTTCTAAAATCCTTAACCTGCCCGCGCTGCAGCGATCCCAGTGAATACCTTTATAACAACACCGGCTGCAGAGGTCAGTACCTTTGTAAAGTCTGCAAAAAGAAAGCTTGGGAATTTAGGAATATAAAGAACTTTATTACTGCAATATAATTAAATTGCAGTAAATTAGAACTTGATTTGCTTCTATCTATTTTAACATTATATCCTTCTAGTATTAATAACTAATTATTCCATAAAGAATTAATGGCTTGCTAAAGCAACACCCAGTTTGCTTTTATCTGCTTTAACCTCATCTTCATCTAATAATTTATAAAGAATCTTTTCAATTCTTCCTTTTATTTTTAGATATTCATACTGTTCTGTGTTAGAAAGAGGTTGTTTTCTAGGCCCCATTTTAAAGCCCCGAACTTCTAAAGCAGCTTTAAATCCCAGAGGAAATGGCAAATGGAACATCATAGCACGAACTAATAGCATTATATCATACTGGCGTTCTTTAGCAGTTTCATAATCCCCTCTTTCCCATGAACTATAAATTTCTGACATTATTTCTGGTATAATTCCAACCGAGGCAGACATGCAGCCCTTACCACCAACCATTAGTGTAGGAAATAGTATTTCTTCACGACCTGTCAAAAAGTTCATGTTATCAAGTTCGCCAACAACTCTAACCTTATCAATATAATGGCAAAAGTCAACCATACTCCCACTGCTGTCTTTTAAACCAACTACACCTTTTCGCCTGCTTAATCTTTTTACAACATTATACGATATTTCTGTGGTAGCTAAAGGCATGTTATATAAAATTAAGGGAAGGTCTAAATTTTCTTCTAAAACTTCAAAATGCCTCTCCACTATCTCCTGAGACACATCATAAAAATAAGGCGTACAGGAAATTACAGCATCACAACTTGTGTTCTCCTCTGCATGTCTTCCCAATTCCAGAGATTGCTCTGCTGAACTTGCTGATATACCTGCTATAACTGCTGCTCTATCTCCCACATATTCTGCTACTACTTTGTTTAAATTTTTTCTCTGCTCTAAACTCATATGCACAAACTCTCCGACACTACTGTTAGGGAAAAATCCATCAGCCCCATTCTGCAGCTGAAACTCAATCATACATTTCAGTTCTTCTTCATTAACAGTCCCATCTTCATTAAAAGGAGTTAACATAGCTACATAAATCCCTTCAGGTTTAAACATAACATCATTCCTCCTATAATAACTTTATATAACAGTCTTCATATATTAAAAATAGCAATTTATAATCTTATAAAATCAAGCCATCTAACCTCCACCTACTATTGGAACAATGCTAATAGTATCGTTATTTTCAACCACTTTCTCTTCTCCGGTTAATCTGCAGTAGTTATGACCATTTTTCAAAACTACATATCCTCCCCTGTTAAGCTTGTCCTTTAAACCAATTCCCGCTTCAGCTTCAATTTCATCTATTACCTCATCAATATCTGTCCCCGCTTTAACTTCAAGCTTAAATTTGTAGTTTTTTGCAGTGTCAGCTAATTTGCCCATCAGCCTGACGTTTACATTGATAATAGATCTTCTCCTCCCTTATTGTAAACATCTATTAAATCCAGTTCTTGAAGTTTCTCTTTTTTAGGTATACCGTTTTCATCCCAGCCTCGAAGATGATAATATTCTTCAATCATCGACTCAAGCTCTATGGTATACCCCTTTGCTCTTCCATCCGGGAGTGGTTCTTCAAGTTGTCTATGAGGTAATGTGTCATCCTTTCTATATATGCCCTCTCTATTATTAAAGAGCCTTGTTAAATTATATATTCTCTCACCAATAGTTAACAGCTTGGTAGTAGAGGAAAAATTCTCTTCACCTGTTAGAGAGTATAATAAATTAACTAACTGTCGTGGTGCTAACGCAAAAGTAGCAAACAAACATATTCCCAGTGAATTAACTATAGAAAACAAGTTTTGTTGATTTATAACAAGCTCAGCTTTATATTCAGTATCTACTGGATCTATTCTTTTATCAGGCACTAAAACTTCGTCTTTAACTGGAATAGCTCTAAGGTGACAGGCTCCCCGATCGCTTGTTGCATAGGCTAACCCCATTCCAAAGCTTGCTCTCGGTTCATAAGCAGGAAATTCCAGGCCTTTTGTGTGAATGGCAAATTTATCACTGTCTCCTCCAATTACCTGCGAGGCTTCCCTAACACCCTGACCCAGCAGCCTGCCTAATTCGCTCTCTGCAGTTCCCATACCCTTAATTAACTCAATCATTTTTTCATGATCACCAAACTTTATTTCCTCTTCAATTAAACCTTTTTCGGAACACTCCATGGCGAACCCAACAATATTCCCGGCAGAAATACTATCCATGCCATAATAATCACATAAGTATTCACCATAGATAATTGCTCCAGGATTTGCAACCCCACATTGGGCACCAAAAGACCAGGTGTTTTCATATTCAGGTCCTTCAGTCATTTTTCCCTCGTATTTGCCCTTTTTAACCCTGGCTATTTTACTGCATTTTATCGGACAGGAATGGCAGGCTTTATCTTTCACCCAAAAATCTTCAGCAAATACATGCTCATTGATCTGGTCTCTTTCTTCAAAGACACTTTTACTGAAATTTTTAACAGGATGAACACCTGCCTCATTTATAATGGAATAAAGGACATTGGTGCCGTATTTGGGTCTGCCACCGCCGGTATCTGGATTTATATCGATTTCATTATATGCTTCCCGGTTTGCTCTGATATATTCTTCCTTATTATATATATTAAGATCACAATCACCTTTTGCAACCACAGCCTTCAAATTCTTGTGGCCCAGAACAGCGCCAGAGCCGCCCCTGCCAAAGGCCCGAGCTTCAGATATAACTGCTGCAATAGGAACTTCATTTTCCCCGGCAGGTCCTATACAGGCTACTCGGGCCTCTTCCCCATGTTCTTTTTTTAGCTCTTCACTGGTTGAAAAAGTGTCTTTCCCCCATAAGCTGGTAGCATCTTCAAATGATATTTCATCATTTTCTATAATTAGAGAAACAGGTTTATCTGCCTTTCCTGCTATTACAACCATATCAAATCCAGCTGCTTTCAGCTGAGGGCCAAAATAGCCTCCTGAATTCGTATCCAGCCATATTCCTGTTAGGGGGCTTTTGGTGCAGATAGCTGTTTTTTCTGTGGGAGTTAAAGTTCCTGTAAAAGGCCCGGTAGCTATTACTACCAGATTCTCAGCAGAAAGTGGTTCTGTTTCAGCTGACAGTCTTTCATATAAAATTTTCGCTCCAAAACCTTTGCCGCCCAAATAGTTTTTTATCAGATCTTCAGGTAAAGGTTTTATTCCAAAAGATAAATCGGTAAGATTAACCTCTAATATCTTACCTGCATATCCATAGTAGTTTTTACTCACGTTTAACTGCCTCCTTTTTAACTTCTAGAACATCATTAGGACACCAGCTAACACATTCATAATCTCCATCACAACCATCACAGATAAGCAAATTACCTTCTTTGCCGACAAAAATGGCATCAAAAGGACATGCTTCTATACATGTCTTGCACAAGATACATTTATCCTCATCGATTTCAATTATTCCGCTATCCTTTTGGGTAAGTGCATCCTGAGGACATTTTTCCACACAATTAGGCTTATTACACTTCCGGCACACATAAATATTTTCTTCTTCCGGCCAAATACTTTTAATTCGAATCCTAGAACGCTGGGTATTGATTTTTTCACTATGTGTAATAGAACAAATCATTTCGCATATTCTACATCCTGTGCATTGTTCTTTACTAATATCCAAAATTATCACCCCATTTCAGCTATATATTTTGTGCTTATTAAGTTATTAAGAGTGAGTAATAACAAATTCTACAAGCATATTATGGTTTCAACAAGTAAATTATATTCTCACAAACAAGGCAGGTAAATACAGCTGCCTGCAAGTTACTTAGAACAATCGTGTTGACGACAGAAACAAAACTTATTTTTCCTCTTGCTATGATGAAAAGAAACTGACTCTTGCCTAGAAAGCTTTAAAGAACTGGCGGAGGTTATAAAGCATTTCGCTGAAGTCAACGCCGAATTATAGGACAATATCGGTTCTCTTCAAGGCAAGTGATGCTTAAAAATTTCAGTCGCCGAATCTAAAAAAAGTGATATAATTAAGCCAACTTACAAAGGAAAAAAATTAGAGCTTGCCAACAGAATTAAAGCTTTAAAATTCAACCAGATTTATGAGATAATAGAAAAGACTGCCAACAAGAGTTTTCTTTTAAACATGTGCGAGCTTATCCTGTTTTTTTATCATCACCCTCATAGACTTTTGCAAAATGCTGAAGGAACATAGAGATAAGGTTATCAATAGGTTTAGAAAATATCTGCAGAAAATTATTTAGAGATTTGAGGATAATATTTCTTTAAGTATATTTTAGCACCATCGTAGATTTTATCTGTAATTAAAATCATTTCAGGCCCTTAGCGCTAATTCCTAACAGAGTTATAATGGTTTAACTGATATGTTTAAGATAAAAATGAAGGTCTTCAAAAGGCTGGGAAAACAACGAAAAGGTTTCAAGATAGAAAACAAAAGTACAATCAAGATAAACTTCAGGAGTAACTATCCCGGTAAATAACGCTAATGATATCGATAACATTATTGGAAAGGCAAAGTCATTTCTGAAACTTATAATATAATGGATGCAAAAATACCATGACTACAAAAACATTGAAAGGATTATGATAAGCGGCCTATTGGGAGAAAGAGTTTCGATATGGATGATTACTATGACTCTCTAAAAAATATAGCTAACAACATCTATATGGCATTAGTTTAATATTGTAGTCGAGGAATTTATACACTTATATTTACTTGCTTTAAACATCTTTTTTAAACCTCATAAGGGGTTTGTGGTAACATAATTTTTCCACAAGTTTAACTGCAGCATTAATAGGGGCTTTACCAGATTCAACAAATTCTCCTACTACACTACATAAAGTCCTTCTGAAAACCTCTGTTCGAGAATCATAGGACATCAACTTTCGAGAATCAGATACCATTCCTGCTTGATTAAATAATAAATCGTAAGTGCTCAAAAGTTTTAAATGTTTCTTTATACCATAAGAACTATCATTAAACCACCATGGAGCACCAACTTGTACATTGGGGAAGGCACGTGCAATGCTAGCTATTACAGGAAGATGAGAAGGTGCAAGATAATAAATCACAATATTTAGATCAGAATCAAATGTATTTAAAAAATATTTAAGATTTTCTGCAATATTTATATTGTTAATGCAAATATCTCCTCCAGAATCTGGCCCCAAAATATCATATAGAAAACCCCTATAATCTCTCAAAGCTCCTAAATGAAGCTGCATAGTCCAATTCTTTTTTTTGTTCAATTCTCCAAAGAACATCAACATATATGCTTTAAAATCTTTTGCTTCATCTTCTGATAGCTTAAATCCATTTAATGCTCTTTTATAAATATTGCTAACTTCTTTTTTATCAGTTTTATAAGATAGTGGCTCTAATAAACCATGATCAGAGACAACACAGTCAAATTCTGCAAAATAATCATGTGTATCTTCAAGAGATAATAGAAAATCATCCAAATTAAATAATGATCTATCAGTAACTTCGGATAATTTTTCATTAAAATCATGCCAGACTTCATCTTCAATTTGCATTGCCTGATCAGGCCGCCAAGTAGGTAAAATATCGATCCAATCCATTTCCCTTTGAGCAATTTTGTGATATTTAAGCCCTGAAACTGGATTGTCTGTTGTACACATTAATTCTACATTCATTTTCTTTAGTAAACTCTGGGGCTTCATGCTTTCTTTTGATAAGAGTTTGGAAGTTACATCCCATATATATTCTGCGTTATCAGTAGACACAGTTTTTTCTATATCAAATCTTCTCCTCAAATCAAGATGAATCCATTCATAGGTCGGGTTGCCAATAAGTTCTGGAAAAATTTTACTTAAAGCTAACCATTTTTCTTTATTTGAAGCTCCACCTGTTATACATTCTTCTTCAATTCCCCTTCTTCTCATTAATTCCCATACATAATGATCTGTTGATCCTTCAACCTGCCAGATATCTTTATAATTTTTATTTTCAACAATTTCCTTTATATCACCATGGCTATGCAGGTCAACTATAGGAAGGTTTTTAACTTGATCATATAGAATTCTTGCATTATCATTCTCTAGTAAATAATTATCATCAAGAAAACTCATCCATCAAAACCTCCTTTTTATAGAAAAATCTTATATTCGCAAGTGTGATTTTTAATTTTTTAGGTCATATTTAATTATTTCAGAAAAGTCTTTATAATATTTCCTTATCAAATATTTTTGGGTTTGGTCAAGTGCATAATTTGGCTTTCTAGTATGTATATTTTTAATAATTCCTCGCAAGTTTAAAAAAAACTTTTCTGATGCAAGAAACATTTCTAGGTCTTGACCAACAAAATGTAAATATGGAAGTATTTTGTTTAGAATATTTAATGCTTTATTTTTTTTATTATTAATGTAGTAGTCATATATATGCAACATTATATCATGAACTGCACAACCAGGCATTACTCCTAAAGCTCCTCTCTCTAAACCTTCAAAAAATACTTTTCCTCCATGTCCAATAATAACATTTATGCCTAAATTTGTAAGCTTCGTGATTAAAGGACCAGAAGGAACTGATTCAACTTTCACATAAATATCATTCTCATTATTACTATTTAATTCTTTAAAAAAATCATCTTTAAGAACTACCCCCGTTTCCTGAGGAGCATACTGTATTATTACAGGTATATCTATAAAATTTATCACATTTTTAACATGTTCTATAAGAGAAGCTGTGCTTATTTGAGTCAAAAAAGGTGGTAAAAGCATAATTGCATTTGAACCTTTCAATTGAGCTTTTTGAGCCCATTTTATAGCATGCTTGCTCGTTTGTTCAGTTATTGAAACAATTGAAAATGTTTTTTTCTTAGTAGTTTTTAAGAAACAATCCATTAATTTATCTTTTTCTTTATCAGAAAGTTTATAAAACTCACTTCCAAAACCAAAGTAAGTTAAGCCATGTACACCATTGTCAATAAGATACTCTATTAACTTTTCAAATTCAGTATAATCTACTTTACCATTATCCTTAAAGATAGTTGGAACAACAGGATATACTCCTCTTATGTTTTGATTCATTTCAAACACCCCTTTATGAAGTTTCGTATGTTCTTTCTCCATGTCCTGGATAAATCACATTTGCTTCTTCATTTTTAAGCCAAAATATTGCTTTTTCACATTCTTCTAAATTTGTATATAATCCAATAGGAGTTTCATCTTCTAAATTCTTTGCATTCATTATTATATCACCAGCAATAATTTTCTTTCCTGAAAAAGAATCGATAACAATAACTTGTGAACCTGGAGAATGGCCTCCAAGTTTTACTAATCTAATTCCGTTGAAGACATATTTATTCCCTTTTACAAAAGTAATTCTATCAATTACATCTTTCATTATTGCTTTTAACTCATGTTCGTATCCAGGCATCCATGAAGGAGGAGCAACAGCATAAGGTATTTCTTCTTTCTGACAAATTATGTTGGCATTTGAAAAAAGATTTGCATTTCCAAAATGATCCCAGTGTAAATGTGTACATATTACTGTGTCAATTTTTAATGGATCAATATCATGACTTTCCAAAATCTTTTCAAAGGATTTTTCTCTCTTGCATTTCAACCCTGTGATTTCTTCCCATTTATCCACATTGCCAAAACTTGTATCAACTAAAATGTTTTTTTCTGAAGATTTTATGCTGTAAATATAAGAAGGAACAAATAATTTTTCATTAGGGCTACCATCACAATATAAATTATTTTTTTTAATAGGACCAAAATAACCGGCAATAATTGGATTGATATTATATTTCATGTGATTATTCCTCCCATTTTAGCTTAAAGTCATCCTTTTCTATGGCCTTTTTCTCTTCAAAAGAAAACTCACTTTTAACTTCTTCAGTTAATTTAACTCCTAATCCCGGAATTTCTTCATCAAGATATAAAAATCCTTCTTTAAATTTTGGTTTTTGTAATAATAGTTTTTCTCTCAATGGGTTATAAGTTCTGTCATGTTCCATTATTAATATATTTGGAGTTGAAATAATAAAATGCATATTAGCCATAAGGCCTATACCACCAGCAAAAATATGAGGGGCACAATCAATATGAAAAGATTCTGCTAAGGCGGCTATTTTTTTGCATTCTAAAATTCCACCAGAATGAGTTACATCTGGTTGTGCTATATCTAAAGCACGTTTAGTTATTAAGTTTCTAAAACCCTCTTTGGTATATTCATTTTCTCCAGCTGCAATTGGAATATCAATTTTAGAATTCAATCTAATATAACCTTCAGTATCGTCAGGATGAAGAGGTTCTTCAATCCATAATAAGTTTAAATTCTCCAGTTCCCTGCAAACTTTAAGTGCTTTATTAAAATTCCATGGCTTATCCACATAACATTGACCTGCATCAACCATTAAATCAGTTTCAATATTTAGAGATTCCCTGATTTCTTTTACTTTTTTAATATCCTTAGATATCTCTTGTTCTCCTATCCGAATTTTAATCCCTTTGTAACCTATTTTTTCATAATGTTTAACTTCTTCAATTATTTTATCAATATTTTTATCCATACCAGCACTTGCATAAGCTCTTATTTTATTTCTATAACTTCCACCAAGAAGCTTATATACTGGTTCGTTAAAATACTTTCCCATTATATCCCATAGAGCAATTTCAAGACCACTTATAACAGATATGATAACCCCCTTTCGTCCAAATTGAGAAGACCTATTATACATTTTCTTCCATAAAAGTTCAATATTAAGGGGATTTTCTCCGACAAGCATATCTTTAAACTGTTCGTTTACGATTTTTCCGATTGATAAAGGTAAATATGAAGACTCCCCTATTTCACCCAAGCCATTTATATTTTCGTTTGTGCTAACTTTAGTTATTACTGCATTTCTCTGTAATTTAGTACCACCTGACCATTTCCACCTCTCACTTTTTTTATAACGATAAGAAAGTGGTATGGTTTCTACATCTGTTATTTTTAATTTATCCATTGTTTTCCTCCTTCAAAAGGTGATTAAAAACAAAATTAAAAAATTTTTCTTTTGCTTGGCTTAAATCTCTTATAAATTGTAATTAGCAAAATTTATTAGCACAAATCCCATAGAGCAAAATAAAAACCGCTATTTTAAGCATTTATTCATATTAACTAAGTATTGAGTGGTTTTATAAATTAACATATGCTGAAAATGTTTTTTACAGGTTGCTTTGATGATATTGGCAAAAATACAGATTCACCTTTTTCTCAAATATTTAGCAATTCCTTTATTGGTTCAAATTTTAGTCATTACAGTTTTTCTTTATACAAGATAGTAGTATTGCTTAAACATTTATTATTTTCAAATCGTTCATGTTATGCGTTTTCTATTTAGATTATTTGTTCTTCACCCTTTTCTAGAGAGGCTATTATTTTATTGAGAATTTTAATGCTTTTATAAGCGTCTTTTAAGGTGGATAAAGGTTTTTGTTTTTTTATTATACAATTATTAATAAAATACTCAACTTCGTTAATAAACATCCTATCATAAAGAGGATAATTCCAAGAAGGGTAGTTATTTTTAACTCTATTTACCACATCCCGACGAGAAAAGTGTAGCCCCCCATCTGTGCCTAATACCTTTATTTTAAAAGTCCAGGGCTCTGTTGTTTCATCTTCTCCTGCCCAGGAAATAAAAATACTTGCAAGTGCTTTATTCTTAAATTTAACATTGACTAATATTTGTTCATCATTAGTTGTAATAATTTCCGGGCGAAAACAACTGCTAAACGCATGTACTTTTTCAGGCATACCTAAAAATGCTATCATTAAGTAGAGAGCATGGCAGAGAACCTCCCTGGTAGGGCCATGATATTTGATTGCTAAATCTTTTTTCATATAGTAAATTTCACTCATAAACATAGACAGTGGTTTCCCAATTGTGTTATTTTTGAGATATTCATTAAATCGTTGTAATTCAGGCAAATATAGATAACTGTGTCCAGGCATGCAGATAAGATCACTATCTTTACTTGCTTTTATCAATTTTTCTATTTCTTGTAGATTAAAGCTCACAGGCTTTTCTATCAAAACATGTTTACCATTATTAAGAGCACTGATTGCATATTTGTAATGATACTCCACAGGTGTTAAAACAAAAACAGCATCAAGGTTTTTTAGTTTGCAAATTTCTTCAGGTGGAAAGCTATCCACATTCCAGAGTTTAGATTTTTCTTTTGTTAAATTCTTATTTGTATCTCCTATAACAACTAATTTAGCTTCAGAACATTTTTCAGTTGCCAAGAAGTGATTATCTGCCACTCGTCCACATCCAATAAATCCAATATTTATTTTTTTATTTCCCATACTTAACTGTCTCCAATTTGCCACTTTTAAGGGAATCCATTATTGCCCAGGTTATTTCACAGGCTCTTGCACCATCTTCTACACCTGGTTTAGCAGGCAAGTTTTTATTAATACATCTAATAAATTCTTGTTGTAATCTTTTCACTCCACCTTCTACCTTTGAATGCCACATAACATCAGGGTAAGTGAAACCCTTTGTTTTTTTACCCGGACTAGCTTCTACCCCTATTTCGCTATTTACTTTTATGTAACTATCAAATTCATCTAAATAAATACAACCTTTAGTGCCAATAATTTCAAATCTTTTATCTGTTGGTGTTTTATGGGGCAAAGAGCCACTCATATCAATGTTAGCAATCCCTTCATTGTCAAAATGTGCTAATGCGGCAAAATTGTCTTCTAAAGGAGTTCCATTTATAAGTTTTTCATTAGCAATTCCGAATACATCTATTATTTCTTTTCCACTTAAATATCTAATAGTGTCCCAAAGATGGACACTGGCTTCTAATATTAAACCTCCACCCTGTTGACGATCAAAAACCCAATCGCCATGTGTTTCATCATGACTTTTCATGCAAAAACGAAAATTCCCTCTGATATAGTTAATATCTCCAATCAATCCCTGATTAATTATAGCTTTAGCCTCTTCTATTGATACAGCAAATCGAGCAGGGAAACATATCATAAACTTTTTGCTGCTTTTATTAACTAATGATCGAATTTGATTAATATTTTCAGCTGATAAAGCAAGGGGCTTTTCACATAAAATATGTTTATCTGCCTTAATACAATCTTTGATGATTTTATAATGTGAAGTAGCAGGGGTGGCTATGATAATAGCATCTATTTTATCCTCATCTAACAAATCTAAATGGTCATCATAAGCTTTAACTTGATATTTTTTTTGGGCTTGTTGTAAAATATTAGTATTTTTATCACAAATAGCCTCTATCCTACAGCCATCATTTAATTTTATTAATTCAGCATGAATCTCTCCCATCCATCCTAACCCGATAATACCAATATTAATCATCTTATCAGCCTCCTAATTGTTAAGATTTTCAATAAATTTTTTTGTGCTGCTTAAAAAATAAAATTATAAAAAAATAACAAAATGTAAAATATCTATAATTTTGATGGCAAATCCAATATTTTTGTTATATACCCTAATGTAATGTTATTATTTTATTCTTTAACAGCGCCCATTGTAAATCCTTTAACAATATATTTTTCAATATAAAGAAAGAACAAAAGCGGCGGAATGGTTGTAATTACAGAGCCAGCCATTATTTGCCCCCATTCAACTGTTCCATGCTGTCCTTGCATTAGAGCCAAACCTACCGTTAAAGTGCGCATTGTTTCTGTACGAGAAAATGTTAAAGCAAATAGG
>SL_5KL_010_SEDDRAFT_10000989_pt1 | contig 17889 bp, 17 predicted proteins | sample SodLakKL_010_SED_FD_9118 | JGI IMG/M metagenome (IMG submission 9118)
CGCGGCACGGGCCTCGGCGTTCAGGCGGGAGACCGTATAGTGTTCGGCGGCAGCCCCTTTGCTTCGTTCGTATAGATCAAGTGTGGCTTGATCAAACTGGAACCCGGCGCTTTGGAGGAGGTCCACCAGCTGCACGACCTGGGTAGGGGGTACGGTCCATACTCTCTCCGCGGGATGCCATCTTCGACCGGGGACCCCCTTGATCATTTCCACCAATCGGCGATCGTATTCGAACGACACCTGCAGAACACCGTCTTCATGCACTACCCGCCGCTGCACCGCACCTCCTCAGAACACGAAACGAGCCAGAAAAAACCGTACCTTGGTGCAAGCAACGGGGCAAGCCGGTGGGGATGTCGGCAGTGCCCGGCTATCGCACAGGGTTTTCCAACTGGCCGATTCCTCCAATGCTCACTGTGACGATGTCTCCGGAGTTGAGCGGCCCCACCCCGCTGGGCGTCCCGGTGGCGATCACGTCGCCGGGGTTCAACGTCATGAACGAAGTTATTGCAGCGATAATCTCCGAAACACCAATGTGCAGCAGGCTGGTGTCCCCGACCTGGCGGAGCTGTCCGTTGACATGTGTTCGCACTTCCAGCGGGAAGCGGAGCTCGTCGGGGGTCACCACCCATGGCCCGATGGGGCAAGAGGTGTCGAACCCTTTCGCTCGGACCCAAGTCTGTTCCCAGCCTTGTGCTTCGCGGTCCGTGACGTCGTTGAGACAGGTATAGCCAAAGATGACACGCTCTGCCCGCTCGAAGGGTACGTTGCGACATCTCCGCCCGATGACTACGGCGAGTTCTCCTTCGTAGTCAACCCGGGAGGATGGGGGCAGGATAATCGGGTCTCCGGGTCCGATGACTGCTGTTGGAGGCTTGAAGAACAAGAGGGGCTCCTCGGGAACGGTATGCCCGAGCTCACGGGCATGGTCGGCGTAGTTGCGTCCCAGGCAGATGATCTTCCCAGGGCGCACGGGTGCCGCTAGGCGTACACAATGCACCGGCCAAGAGCGGTCCTTGCTCTGGACCCTGTCCCCAACGATTGTTCCCGTGCGCAACCTTCCATCAGCAATGAACCTCCCCTTGCGCACGTTTCCCACGCTCCCTTCACGGCAAGCATACCACAGTGAGACACCGGGGGCGGTGGCAGTATAATCATGCCAAAGCCGAGGTGGCGGAATTGGCAGACGCGCGGGACTCAAAATCCCGTGGCCCTTGAGGCCGTGTGGGTTCGACCCCCACCCTCGGCACCACCCCACAGCGCCGGCGGGATCCATGCCCAGAGGATCCGTCGACTCGATCGTGCCACCTGGCATGGGTTGGAGCGCGTTCCCGCCGACGAAGCTCTCCGTTCTTCTCCGGACAGAGCTGTGGCAGTGAGGGCTGACTGCAGGCTTGTTTGCTTACGTAATCGGCACAGCGTACATTGTATGCAACCAGTATGATCGATAAAGATGCAGAGTGCTGCTACACGCATCTCTTAGGAGGAACTATTCCTCAAGGAGACGGTGGCCCCAACAAGCCCGGCTTGCCTTTCCGGAGGTGGCAGTCGGTTGCTGAATGGAGACTTGCATGCAGAGGGGATAGGGGGTCGGCAACGGGTAGCGATGGCCTTCGATTGTGGGCAGCGGCGTTGTTGGTGTTCGGGGCGCTGATCTACGCCGGGTTGCGCATGCTGCCCGCCCCTGAACCTGCGCAACCTGGGTGGTCTTCGGTGCGCGTGGGACAGGTTCTTGAGGTAACGGTGCGGCCCGTTTCCCCGATCAACATCAACACCGCGACAGCAACAGAGTTACAGGAGCTTCCGGGGATCGGCCCCGTGCTCGCCCAGCGCATCGTGGATCACCGAGAGACGAGAGGACATTTTGCCTCCCTGGATGAACTGTCCGAGGTCTCAGGCGTCGGCCGCGCGACCATTGAGGGGCTGACAGGTCGGGCGGGGGTGGACTGAAGCCCGCCGGACGCCCCGGGAGGTCGGCACCTGTAGGCTCACCGGCCGGAAATCATAACGCGCAGTGCACCGGCCGCATTTTCGGCTTGATCAACGATTCCCCCCAGCATCAGGACCAGCTGCACCAGGTGGTAGCGGTTGAAGTCCCCAAGCGCCTCCCGCGCGTATATCGCTGTCACCAGGGCGCGTTCTCTGAGGTCGGATTCATGCTCCAACTGGTTGATGCGATCCACGCTTTCCGCCACACGCTTGCGGAGCTCTGGAGTGATGCCGCGACGGAAAAGCTGCTCCAATTCTTCGATCACCAAGTGGTGAGCGTGCACAGCACGAATCACCGCCTCCCCGAGGGCGCCGAACTCGTCCTCCAGTTCTACGTCCATCTCGGGCCTGCGCAGGGCCATCAACAGTGCGGCATCCTGACACAGATCGGCTATCTCATCCTGATACCATAGGAACTGGAACAGCGCCGGCCGATGGACCGGCAACCTTCCGCCCTCTGTCAGGGCGATGCGGGCGTTGCGCTTAGCCACATCAGCTGCGTGCTCCCGCTCGCTTACCAGTTCCGCGTTCACCTGTTCGTTGCGCAGCCATGCCCGGAGCTGTTTCCCCAAGGCCTCCGCTGCTTCTTCTACTGCGAAGGCATGCTCCCGCAGTGGAGAGAGTGAGACCGTCCTCCAAAACCGGAACCGCTGTCCTTTGTCCAACAGATCCTCCTTGCCAAGGGTAGCTCGGCGTACGGCCTGTACGCGACGCCCCGGGATCGATCGGGGACATCAAGCGATTCGCTCAAGCTGTACGCGCGGCGAGGGCGATCAGGATCATGTCCGCTACATCCTCCCCCCGATCCGATGTCTCCACCAAGTGTTCCACGAACTGCCGGACAAGGATCTTCTGCGATAGAGGCAGGTCCGTGGAAAACAGGCGACTGATGGCCCTCCGCTCCAGTTCGTCCACCTGGCCTTCCTTGTGATCAACTGCTTCTACGTGTTTTGTCGTCTCCTCGTCGCCCTCCACCAAGCCCTCAATGGCGGCGCGCACAAAGCCGGCTTGTTGCACGGTTGCCTCCACGATCTCCCTGATGACGGGATGGAGAAGCTCCGGGACCTGAATGCGCTGAAGAACAAGAAAGCTCAGCGATTCTTCCGCAGAGTTTGCCATCCGGTCAGCGTACGCAACAACCCGCAGCAAGGACTGGCGAGATCCCGCCAGAAGCGCACCCCGTGCCAGTTCAACCTCGGTCTTGCGTTGAAGATCGTCCGCCCGGCCCTCCTGGCGGTGTGTTTCTACCGCCAGTTCGTCCATCTCCTCCCAAGACTTGCCATCCAGGTAGGCCCGCATCGCAGTAGCCATACTGCGAACGGTATCCTCCACCGCTTGGGCGTGTTCTCTGACCAGCTCCTTCACTTGTGATGCCTTGCCCCACCGGAGGCGCATCGTCCCCTCCTTTTGCCCGTATCCTCAGGCCAGGATATACTGCATCGGCATTCTCTAAGCAACCGTTGGGGTGATTTCTGATGGGGCAAACACGTAGTGTATGTCTGGTCGGGCATTCCGGTTCCGGCAAGACTACTTTGGCGAAGGCGCTGTTGAACATGGGCGAAGGCGTATCCGAGGTAACCTTCGACGAGTCCCCCGAAGAACGTCGGCGAGGATACTCTATCGACTTGGCGATGGGGACGTGTCAGTGGAAGGGGACGCGCGTCTCCATTCTGGTCACCCCAGGGTTGGGAGAGTTCGCCGAGGAGATCTACAAGGGTGTTGTTGCGGCCGATCTGGCAGTGCTGGTGGTGAGCGCGGAGAAGCCTGTGGAAGTGGTGACCGAGCAAGCGTGGACGATCCTGGAACAGCTTGATCGGCCAACCATGGTGTTCGTGAACATGATGGACAAGCCCGATGTAGACTCCGATAACGTGCTCCGAGAGCTGCGGGAGAATCTGGGCGATGTACTCTGGCCTGTGCAGCTTCCTATGGGGGTGGGGCCTGACCTAAACGGTGTTGTCGGGCTTGTCAGCGGGAACGATGGCGTGCCTGATGAACTCCGGGGTCGGCTGGAGGAAGCGAAGTCCTCCCTCCTCGAGGAAGTGGCCACGTTCGATGATGCGCTGGTGGAGAAGGTGTTGGCGGACGAGGACATCGACGAGCAGGAGTTGTCCGATGCTCTCCGCAAGGGCATCGGAAGCCGAGGCATCGTGCCCGTTGTGTGGGGTTCCGCGGAAACGAACGTCGGCGTAACTCAGCTCCTGGAGCATGTGTTGGACTTCGCTCCCCAGCGGGACATTGTGGACCAGCCGCGGCTCAGAGTGTTCTCGATGACCATGGATCCGTACTTGGGGAAGCTCTGCTTTGCCCGGGTATTGGGCAAAGAGGTGGGGGAAGGCGCTTCGCTGGTCAACGTTCGCTCCGGGGAGAAGGTTCAGCTCAGAGACATCATGGCGCACAAGGGCACCAAGCTCGAGCGCGTGGGCACCGCCGGACCGGGTGACGTGGTGGCGCTCACTAAACTGGAGGGGATTGAGCTCGGCGACACGCTTGCCGGTTCCGCCAACGCCGAACCAGAGCAGGAGATCCCGTTCCCAAAGCCCGTATTCTCTCGAGCTGTCGCCCCCAAAGCCCAGGCGGACGAGGAGAAAATGAGCATGGTTCTGCGGGATCTTGTTACCACCAAGGTCACCCTGGGGTACAGGAGGGACCCGGTGACCAAGGAAGCCATCCTCTCCGGGATGGGAGATCTGCAGCTGGATGTGCTTGCTGAGCGACTCAGCAACCGCTACGGGGTGGATGTGGAGTATCGTGTTCCCAAGATCCCCTATCGGGAGACCATTCGTAAGGAGGCCACCGCCCAGCATCGCCACAAGAAGCAGACGGGTGGGCGGGGACAGTTCGGAGAAGTCCACCTAAGGATCGAGCCTTTGAACCGCGGGGAGGGATTCGAGTTCGTCGATGAAACCAAGGGCGGAGTCATCCCCCAGCAGTTCATCCCGGGGGTGGAGAAGGGCGTCCGAGAGGCATTGGAGGCGGGCATTGTTGCAGGTTACCCGGTTGAGGACGTTCGGGCGGCGGTTTTCTACGGGCAGTACCATCCAGTGGATTCCTCGGAGATGGCGTTCAAGATCGCAGGGCGGAGCGCATTCAAGGCGGCGACAGAGAATGCAGCCCCAACCTTGTTAGAGCCCGTAATGATGGTCAGCGTTTTCACGCCCGAGGCCCACACAGGTGACATTATCTCCGATCTGAACTCCCGGCGAGGCCGCATATTGGGAATGGAGGCGGGTTCCGGGCGGACGGAGGTCAAAGCGGAGGTCCCGCTGGCGGAGGTGCTCTCGTATGCGCTGGACCTCAAGTCCATGACCCAAGGGCGGGCCACGTATCAGATGGAGTTCTTGCGATACGACTTCGTGCCCAGCCAGATTCAGGAAAAGGTAGTGGCGATGGCCAGCACGACCGAAGATGCAGATTAGGGATTGGCTTCAACGAGATCCTCCCACTGTGAGTGCAGACGCTCCTGTGTCCGAGGCACAGCGGCTGGCTGATGAAGCGGGACTGGCTCTGGTGTTGGTGGTGGAGGAAAGCGGTAACCTGCTCGGGTTTCTGACCCGCAAGGCCCTGAACTCGGCGCCGAGCGCCGAACTGCCTGCCGGGAAGCTGGCCGCGGCGCCGACCGTGGTGCTTTCCCCTGACGACCCGCTCGAACGGGCAGTGGTCCTGTTGCAGGAGCGCTACGTGCTTCTTCCGGTGGTTGAGGAAGGCAAGCTGGTCGGCGTGCTGACTCGGCAGGCCTTGTTGCGTGCGTTGGCGCGGATGTGTGGGTTTGGGGAGCCTGGGACCCGGATAAGGGTGTCGTTTCGCAGCGAGGAGGAAATCTATCGTGCCCTGCAAGTGTTGGCGGAGCATGGGGCGGAGTTGGTGGCCGTGGTTCAGGGGGAACAAGGGGAGATGATCCTGCATGTGCGCGGAGTAGCCGAGCGCGAGGGGCTGAGCCGGGCTCTGGAGGAGGCGTTGGAATGACGTCCGACGGGTACACGGAACTCCAGGTGCGGACCACAGGAAGAGAGCAGGTACTGGATGTCACGTCCGAAGTGGACCGCCACCTGTCCCAACTGGGAATGAGCGAGGGGGCGGTCTTGGTTTATTGCCCGCACACCACAGCCTCGGTGACCGTGAATGAATCGGCCGATCCCGACGTGGGGACGGACATCACCCAGGGGCTTGCGGCGATGGTGCCACGGATAACCTTCCGACATATGGAGGGGAACTCGCCGGCCCATCTACGGGCTGCGCTGATGGGACCCTCGGTGGTTCTTCCTGTTCGGGAGGGCAAGCTCAAGCTGGGTTCATGGCAGGGTGTGTACTTTTGCGAGTTCGACGGGCCTCGGGAGCGGCGCCTTTGGTTGTTCGCCCTTCGGGGTCTGTAGCGATCAGCATAAGCCCTTGACAGCCCGTGACCGGCTCCATAGAATTCCTGACCGGCTGGCCAGTGTAGCTCAAGCGGCAGAGCATCCGCCTTGTAAGCGGAGGGTTGCCCGTTCGACTCGGGCCACTGGCTCCAGTAGGCCAAGCACAGCAAGGAGGGGTACCAAAGCGGCCAAACGGACCGGGCTGTAAACCCGGCGGCATGATGCCTTCGGGGGTTCGAATCCCTCCCCCTCCACCACCTTGCGAGACAGGAAGGAAGGGCAGTACACTAGTGGCGGCCGCCCGTGTAGCTCAGTCGGTAGAGCATTCCGTTGGTAACGGGAAGGTCGGCGGTTCGAATCCGCCCGCGGGCTCCAGGCATTAGTGGGGTCGTGGTCGCTAAGACTTGAGCATGCAAGCACGGGAGAAGAGAAAGACAAGGAGGTTGCGGGATGGCGAAGGAGCAATTTGTACGGACTAAGCCACACGTCAATGTGGGCACCATTGGACACATCGACCACGGCAAGACGACGTTGACCGCGGCGATGACCAAGATTCTATCCATGCAGGGGTTGGCTACTGCGCGGGCGTACGATGAGGTCGCTAAGGCGGACGCCAAGTTGTTCCGCCGTGATGCAACGAAGATTCTCACGGTGAATGTTGCGCACGTCGAGTACCAGACCGCCGAGAGGCATTTCGCGCACATCGACTGTCCCGGCCACGCCGACTATGTGAAGAACATGATCACCGGCGCGGCCCAGATGGATGGGGCGATTTTGGTGGTGTCGGCTGCCGATGGGCCCATGCCCCAGACGCGTGAGCACGTGCTGTTGGCACGCCAGGTGAACGTGCCCGCCATTGTCGTGTTCCTTAACAAGGTGGACGCGGTCGATGATCCGGAGCTGGTCGATCTGGTCGAGATGGAGGTCCGCGAGCTCCTGTCGGCCTACAACTTCCCCGGCGATGAGATCCCGGTGATCCGCGGTTCGGCTCTCAAGGCGCTGCAGGCGGAATCAATGGAGTCGGAAGACGCCAAGCCGATCACCGAGCTGATGGACGCGCTGGACAACTACGTCCCGCTGCCTGAGCGCGAGGAGGACCGTCCATTCCTGATGCCGATAGAGGACATCTTCTCCATCAAGGGACGGGGCACCGTGGTTACCGGACGGGTGGAGCGGGGCCGCATACAGCCCGGAGAGGAAGTGGAGATCGTCGGGCTTACCGATGAGGTACACAAGACGGTCGCCACGAGCCTGGAGATGTTCAACAAAATTTTGGATGAGTCCATCGCCGGCGATAACGCTGGGGTATTGTTAAGAGGGATAGAAAAGGAAGAGGTGGAGCGCGGCCAGGTATTGGCCAAGCCCGGTTCCATCACCCCGCACACCGAGTTCATGGCGCAGGTCTATATCCTGTCCAAGGAAGAGGGTGGGCGGCACACTCCGTTCTTCACCGGATACAAACCTCAGTTTTACTTCCGGACGACGGATGTAACCGGCGAGGCGCATCTTCCCGAGGGAGTGGAGATGGTGATGCCTGGAGACAATGTGGACAATCTCCACTGCCGGTTGCTCAAGCACATCGCCATGGAAGAAGGACTGCGCTTTGCGATTCGCGAGGGCGGCCGCACTGTCGGTGCGGGTGTTGTTACGAAGATCTTGAAGTAAAATGGCAAAGAAAGAGGTAGTGCTGCAGGTGACTTTGGCGTGTTCGGACTGCTCGCGACGCAATTATCGTACGCAGCGGAATCGGAACAACATGCGGGACAAGATAGCGTTGCGAAAGTATTGCCCGTGGTGTAGGCAGCACACCTCTCATAGAGAGGACAAGGAGGTCTGATCACTACGCAGGCCCGTAGCTCAATTGGCAGAGTGGCGGACTCCAAATCCGCAGGTTGGGGGTTCAAATCCTCCCGGGCCTGCCAGGGAGGCACAGCGCGATGATCGAGAGGGTTAGCAGGTACTTCGCATCGGTTCGCGGGGAGGCCCAGCGGGTGAGCTGGCCTTCCCGTAAGGAAGTGATCACGTTCACAGTGTTGATCCTGTTGATGACAGCGATACTGGCCGTGTACTTGGGGCTGTTGGACGTGGTGTTCCGGCGAGGCGTGCATTTCCTCCTCCAGATTACGGGAAGAGCAGCCTAGGTTCGGACTATGCAGCGTAAGAAGTGGTATGCCATTCAGACTTATGCCGGCTCTGAGCTTCGGGTCATGCGCCAGCTAGAAGAGCGGGTGCGTCAGCTCGGATTGGAAAGATATTTTGCCCCGATCCCCGGAAACGGAGGCCAGGAACAGGAATTGTTCTTCGTCCCCGTAGAGGAGGTCATCACCTCACGATCGCGTAGAGGGAGAGCGACGGAGTACCGCGTTCCCTATGAGTACGATCTAATGGTGAAGACAAACGAGCGCGTACAACGCGGGGACCTGCTGGCACGTCGTCCACCCAGGCATCTGGAGAGGGCGGCCCAGGTACAAGCGGTGGAATCGCTGTGGCGCGTGGTGGTGGAACTGCCGAACCGTAGCGAGGTGGAATATTTGATCCCGCAGGGACATGGGTTGCGCAGGGACGTTCGCGTCGGGGAACGTGTGCGCCCCGGGATGCCCCTCACGCGCGATGCGTCGGACCGCTACATGGTAGAGGTGCGGGGTCAGGTTGTGGAGCGTGAGCGCGTACGCCGGGTTGCCCTGCGTTATGATGATGGAACCGATGAGGTGCGGATAATTCCCGAGTCGTACATCCCCTCTCGATTGAGGGAGGGTGTCAAACTGCAGGCGGGCGCGGAGATCGAGAGGGAGCACAAGCTGTACTCTCGGGCCACGGGGTTGCTCAAGGTCAAGGAGTACAAAGAAAAGAGACTCGTCACCGTGCAACGGATCGAGCGCCGGCGTTTGATCCCCGGCTACGTATTCGCCAAGATGGGATTGGATGAAGATCAAATGCGGGAGCTTATAGCGGGCCTCGACGGAGTCATCCGCTATGTGGGGTCGAGAATGCACCCGTTGCCTATTGAGGGTAAGGAGATGCACTTCATCCAGCGCAAGGCTGGGATGGCTGAGATGCCGGTGTCCGAGACCAGGCGGCCCAAGGTGGAAGTGGAGTTTGAGGTCGGCGAGGTTGTTCAAATCGTCGAGGGGCCGTTCGCCGATTTCACCGGTGAGATAAAGGAGATTGACAGGGACGCCGAGGAGGTTGTCGTTACGGTGAAGATCTTCGGCCGGGAAACCCCAGTGCGTCTCAGCTTCGACGGGATCGAGAAGGTTTGAGGAGGAGCAGATGGCAAAGAACGTTGTGGCAAAGATAAAGATACAGATCCCCGCCGGACAGGCGAATCCGGCGCCCCCTGTGGGTCCGGCACTGGGTGAAAAGAAAGTCAATATAATGGACTTCTGCAAGCGGTTCAACGAAGCCACCAAGAACGAGGAGCCGGGACTGATCATCCCGGTGGAGATCTTTGTGTACCAGGATCGATCGTTCGACTTCAAGCTGAAGAGGCCGCCGGTTCCTGTTCTCCTCAAACGAGCAGCGGGAGTGGATAAGTGCTCTTCTGATCCGAAACGGGAGAAAGTCGGCACGGTCACGCTGGAGCAGGTTCGAAGAATAGCTGAGCGTAAGCTACCTGACCTGAACACCGACGACCTTGACGCGGCGGTGGAGATGGTGTTGGGAACTGCAAGGAACGCCGGGATTGAGGTGAAAAGGTGAAACGGAGTCGACGGTATCAGCAAACTGTTTCGTTGCTGGAGGGAGAGAAGAAGTACTCCCCGCGGGAAGCCATTGAACTCTTGAAGAAGGCAGCCACGGCCAAGTTCCCGGAAACGGCGGACGCTGCGTACAACCTGGGGGTCAACCCATCTCAGTATATGGTCCGCGGAACATGTGCCCTTCCCCATGGTACAGGCAGGGAAGTGCGGGTGTTGGCGTTTGCAAAAGGGGAGAAGATCCGTGAGGCGGAAGAGGCAGGGGCCGATTTCGTCGGCGGCGAGGAGTTGGCGGAGAAGATCCAGAAAGAGGGATGGTTGGAGTTCGATCGTGTGGTGGCGACCCCCGACATGATGCCTATCGTCGGCCGACTGGGTAAGATCCTCGGTCCGCGAGGGCTGATGCCCAGTCCGAAGACGGACACGGTTACCCAGGAGGTCGGGCGTACTGTGCAGGAATTGAAGGCGGGTATGATCGAGTTTCGAACCGACCGCACCGGCATTGTACATGCGCCCTTCGGGAAGGTTAGCTTTGAAGTAGACCAGCTGGAGGAGAACCTGTTGGCGCTGACCAAAGCGGTCCTCGAACGGAGACCGGAGGGGTTCAAGGGCAAGTATCTGAAGACGATATCCGTATCATCAACCTTGGGACCCGGGATCGCGGTGGACGAGGCGGCGCTCATCTCAGCTGCGCAGAGTGCGTAAGGCGGGTAGGGGCGTGTTAAGGAGAGACGATGGCTAGGCCGGAGAAGATCGCACAGGTGGAGGAGTTGAAGGAAAGGTTATCCAAGGCCAGCGGGGTGGTGGTGGTGGATTACCTTGGCCTGTCGGCTCCTGAGATGGTCGAGCTACGGCGGGCGATGCGTCAGCAAGGCGTGCAGTTTGAGGTGATCAAGAACACCCTTGCCCGCTTGGCAGCCCAACAGGCCGGCGTTGACTACTTGCTGGAGCACTTGCACGGACCCAACGGCCTGGTGGTGGGCAGCGACAATCCTACGGCGCCGTTTCGAGCGGCCAGGGAGTGTGCGCGCAAGTACAAGGCGTTTAACATCAAGGCTGGACTGTTCGCGGGGGAGCCCATCCCCGCGGAGCAAGCGGATTGGGTGGCCACGCTTCCGCCTGAAGAGGAATTGCACGCCCGGTTGGCAGGTGCGCTGAACGGACCGATTCAAGGGTTGGCTGTGGCAATGGCGGGGGTGCTCCGCAAGTTTGCGGTGGCCCTGTCGGAAGTGCAAAAGCTGAAACAACAAAAGGAGTGAGCCCGATGTCCAAGGAAGAGATACTACAGGCTGTCGAAGAGATGACAGTCAAGGAACTGGCGGAGTTGGTGTCGGCCATAGAGGAACGTTTCGGCGTTTCGGCCCAGGCCGCCGCCCCGGCCGCCGTGGCCGTGGCCCCACAGGCTGGAGAGGGAGAGGCCGAAGAAGAGAAGTCAACGGTCGATGTTGTGTTGACCGGTGCCGGACAGCAGAAGATTCAGTTGATCAAAGTAGTCAAGGAACTGACAGGCAAGGGCCTGAAGGAATGCAAAGAACTGGTTGATCAGCTGCCTGCCACGATTCAGGAAGGAGTGTCCCCGGACGAGGCCGACGAGCTCATGAAGAAGCTGGTAGAGGCCGGTGCCGAGGCTGAGCTTCGGTGAAGGGGGCCTGTGGTTGGTCCTGCGGCGAGCGGAGCTAAGCTAAGAGGAGGTGAAGGGCTGCCCTAGGGCGGCCCTGTTTGCCTATGCCCAGGCTTTGGTATGGAGAATCCCGAGAGTGGATACAACCGCCCGATCTGGCGGAGGACCAGAAGAGGTCCTACGAGCGTTTTCTCAGTCAGGGGATCGCGACGGTGTTCGCCGAGTTCTCCCCGATTCGCTCACCGGGTCGGGAGGGACTATATATGGAACTGGCGGATCCGCACCTGGGGGAGCCCCGGTACGACGAGTGGGAGTGTCGGGACAAGGGATTGACGCTAGCCGCTCCCCTTAAGGTGATGGCCCGGCTGCACGCCGACGGCAAGCTGGTTCGGGAAACGGAGCTATATCTGGTGGATGTTCCACTGATGACTCCCCGGGCCACCTTCATCATCAACGGGACTGAGAATGCTCTGGTGAACGAACTTACCCGGTCCCCTGGGTTGTACGTCACGCGGGAAGAACCTCACCTGTACCGGGCTCACTTCCTGCCCGAGTTGGGAGCGTGGCTGGAGGTGGACCTGGACGTGCGCCGCTGGACGGCCAGGGCCAACCTCGACCGTCGAGGAAAGGTGCCGGTTACCGCTCTGCTCAAGGCGCTGGGCATGGAAACTCAGGATATCCTATCCCGCTTTTCGCTGGAGATCCCAGCGGACGAGCTGGCGGACCGAGTAGCGGAATGGCGGAGTGTTGTACTTGCGGAACAGGTCCAGGCGGGAGAAGAAACCTGGGAAACAGGGACAGAGCTAACGGCAAAGACCGTGCAGGCCGTCGCCCACTCGGGCAAGGGCGACGTGCGGGTGGTCCACCCGGCGATCAAGAAATCGATGGATGAGGACAAGACGACCACCCAAGAGGACGCAGTACGGTTCATCTACTACAAGTTCCGGCCCAGTGACCGACCCGCACTGGGGCAGATGCTGGACTACCTCAAGAACCTATATTTTAATGAGGAAACCTATAGGCTCACTCCGATTGGACGGTTCAAACTCAACCGGAAGCTCGGTCTGAAGCACGAGGAAGTCCACCTGACCCCGGATGATATCGTTCAGGCGGTGGAGCTGTTGCTGCGTGCGCCGTCGGAACCTCATGTACTGGACGAGAAGGACCACTTGGGGAACAAACGGGTCCGTCTGCCGGGAGAACAGGCCCAGGGCGCTATGCGCGCGGGGCTGTTGCGCATGGTGAGGATCGCCCAGGACAAACTGTCGCGGTACGATCCGGAAGATAAGGATGCTATACGGAAGATCGTATCGGCAAGGACGGTTCAGGCAGCGATCAACACGTTGTTCTACACGGGCCGGCTGAGCCAGTTTCTGGAACAGACCAACCCGCTGGCGGAGTTGACGCACAAGCGCAGATTGTCCGCGCTGGGCGGCGCTGCGTCCGCACGGCGGGCGAAAATCGAGGTGCGTGATGTTCACCCATCGCACTACGCGCGCATCTGTCCAATCGAAACCCCGGAAGGACAAAATATCGGTCTAATCACATCGTTGGCTGTGTATTCGAGGGTGAACGAGTACGGATTCTTGGAAGCGCCATACGTCAAAGTGAAGAATGGGCGGGTAACAAAACAACTCCAATACTTGATGGCCGATGATGAGGAACACTATCGCATTGCCCCGTCCACCGTCGAGGTGGACGAACAAGGGAAGATTGTGGCTGAACGGGTCCCGGTGCGGACCGGTCGCGAACAGGTTGTCTATGCGGCTCCGGCAGATGTTGACTTCATCGAAGTTTCACCGCGGACGATTGTCGGGGCCTCGGCGTCGTTGATCCCGTTTTTGGAACACGACGATGCCAACCGGGCGCTGATGGGGGCGAACATGCAGCGGCAGGCCGTTCCCCTGCTCCGGCCGGAAGCGCCTATTGTTGGAACGGGCATGGAGAGCAAAGTGGCCAGTGACTCTGGGTCCGTCGTGCTGGCTGAGGAGCCCGGCAAGGTTGAGTACGCCGATGCGCAGCAGGTGGTCGTGCGGAGCAAGTCGGGCAGGCGAACCTATCGTCTGCTCAACTTCGAGCGATCCAACCAGGACACCGCGCTGCATCATCGTCCTTTGGTGAAGCCCGGGGACAAAGTGCAGCGGGGGGACGTGGTTGCCGATTCCCTCTCCACCGTGGGAGGAGATCTGGCCATGGGCACCAACGTATTGGTCGCGTTCATGCCCTTTGAAGGGTTCAACTATGAGGACGCGATTGTGGTCTCCGAACGACTTGTGCGGGACAATATGATGGACTCCCTCCATGTGCAGGAGTTCGAGGTCCGTGCTGAGGAAACCAAGCTCGGCCCGGAGGAGATCACCGCCGACATACCGAACCTATCCAAGGAGGACCTACGTAACCTCGATGAGTATGGCATCGTCCGTGTGGGGACTGAGGTCCATACCGGCGATGTCCTGGTGGGCAAGATCACACCTAAGGGAGAGGCGGAACCTACGCCTGAGGAGAAGATCTTTCGCTCCATATTCGGCGAGCGCATGCGCAACTACCGGAACACTTCTTACAAGATGCCGCCGATTACCGGTACAGGAACCGTGATACGTGTTAAGAGGTTCTCCCGCGAAGCAGGCGATGAGCTCGATGCGGGCATCAACGAACTGGTCAAGGTGTACGTGGCCCAGCGACGGCAGATAGCGGAGGGCGACAAATTGGCCGGCCGCCATGGAAACAAAGGTGTGATCTCGAAGGTGCTTCCTGAGGAGGATATGCCGCTTCTGCCTGACGGTACGCCGGTAGACGTTGTCCTCAACCCATTGGGGGTGCCCTCGCGGATGAACTTGGGTCAGATATTTGAAGCCAATCTGGGCTGGGCGGCCAAGCTGCGGGGAGACACGGTGGCCTGTCCGGTGTTCGACGGGCCAAGCGAGCAGAGGATTCTGTCGGAGCTTACCCAGGCGCAGCGGGAGCATGGAATCGATGACGGGGAGATGGGAGACGGCAAAGTCGTGTTGAGAGACGGCAGGACTGGTGAGCCTTACAAAGCGCGGGTGACCGTAGGCTCGATGTACCTGTTGAAGCTCGAGCACATAGCCGCCGACAAGATCCACGCCCGAGCGACGGGGCCTTACGCACTCATCACGCAGCAGCCGCTGGGAGGTAAAGCCCAATCGGGCGGACAGCGACTGGGGGAGATGGAAGTGTGGGCGCTGGAGGCCTATGGAGCGGCCGCGCTACTCCAGGAAATGCTCACCGTCAAGAGCGACGATGCCAAGGGAAGGGTGCAGCTGTACAAGGCGATCCTACGAGGGGAAGATTTCCCCAAGCCCGGCATTCCGGAGTCGTTCAAGGTGCTGTGGCGGGAACTCCAATGCCTGGCGCTTTCGCCTAAGGCATACGATGGACAAGGCCGGGAGTTGGATATATTGTAGACAGTGGATATGACCACAGAACGGGCGGCCGGGTTTATCCTGTTCCGCGAAGTTCAGGGACAGCGTGAGTATCTGATCGTCAAGAACCGAGGTGGCGGAGCGTGGGGATTCCCCAAGGGTAGACTGGAACCGGGGGAAGCACCGCAAGCTGCCGCCCGCCGTGAAGTGGCCGAAGAAGTTGCGATAACCCGACTTGAACCAGTGCCCTCGTTCCAGCAAGTGCTCAGCTATCGTTTCCGGCGTGCGGGCCGGACCATTGACAAGAAGGTGGTCCTCTTCCTGGCGCGCACCGATGAACAAGGTGAGGCCCTCCCGGGAGAGATCCAAGAGATAGCGTGGTTGCCGTACAAACAGGCGCTGGCGCAACTAACCTTTCCGGAACAGCAAGAACTTCTTAAACGAGCGGAGGCCGCGTTGGCGGACCCCAACATCTGCCAGGACAACTGAGGCGGGCCCCGGACGCATAGACTGGGGGCGATGTGGACTGGTTGGCACGTGCAATCGCTTCGGCGATCTTCGTGGCCGCGTACGGCCTCATGTTCTCCGTACGTGTGCACCGCGCGGCGGCGTTGGTCGGGGCGGTGGCGATGATGGTTGCCGGCACGCTGCTCGGATTCTTCCCTACGGAAGAGGCGCTGGACTCCTTCGTTGTGCTCACATCATGAGAAGCTGGGGCGCTCGAGTGGGGAATCGGCTTTGGAGCCAACGGCAGCCCGCTGGGCGCGGCGGCGAATATGGCCGTCCCCTCAGCGTTGCCGAACGCGATGGTAGACCCATCGCAGTAGGCATCTGGCTTAAGGCGGGCTTGCCCGTGGCGGTGCTGGGTTGTGCCCTGGGCACTGTGGTCCTGGCGGTGGGGTGGAACTTGTTGTCTTGAGAGGAAGGAAGGGCGATGGAGGTAGAGCAGCTCAACGACCGACTATGGATGCTGGATGTGGAGCAATTCGGTGTTCCGCGCTACGGAAGTGTTTATGTGCTTGGTGGGCGCCATCCGGCGTTGGTGGAGACGGGCACTTCCGTCGAGGCCCCGCGCGTTCTTTCGGGGTTGCGAACTGTCGGGATCCGTCCGGAAGAGGTACGGTGGATCTTCGTAACCCACGTGCACTTGGACCACGCCGGCGGGGCAGGGACGTTGCTCCGGCACATGCCGCAGGCGCAGGTGGTGGTACATCCTCGAGGAGCGAAGCACCTGGCGGATCCCAGTCGTCTGCTGGCCTCGGTGAAGAAGGCCACCGGGCAGATGGCCGACAAATACGGCACCATGGAACCCATCCCCACGCAGCGGATAGTGCCCGCCGAGGACGGGCATCTGTTCGACCTGGACGGCGCGCGACTGTCCGCAGTGGAAGCTCCGGGACACGCCCCGCACCACCTGTGTTACTTTGAGCATAGGAAGAAGTGGCTGTTTACAGGCGACGCCGCCGGCACCTGGAGAGAGGGGATGTTGCTCCCTACCACGCCGCCGCCCAACTTCGACTTGCCCCTTTGGGAAACCACTCTCGATCGACTGGTAGCGATGGAGCCCGCCGCTCTCCTGTACACACATTTCGGTCCTAACTACGAGGGCCGCGACGCCCTCTTTGCATACCGCGATGTACTACGAAGTTGGGTAGGGCGCGTGGAGGATGTGTGGAACGAGGTGGCGCGCGATGACGGTGCGGCGGTCGGCCGGCTGTTGGCGGACCCAGAACTCAGGCGCTGGCCCTACAACGATCACGCCCGGGAAGCCGAACTGGAAATGTGCGTTCGTGGTGTGCTGCATTACCTGCGGCGCCGGGAGAACGAGTGATCGCCCGGGTCGCAGTCCCTATCCCTAAGGGGGAACCTCTGGATTACCGGGTGCCCTCGGGGGTCGATGTCCAGGTGGGCCACAGGGTTAGAGTTCCCTTAGGAAAACGACAGGTGTGGGGGGTAGTGGTTGCGGTGACCGACACCTCGACGTACGAAGGCCCGCTGCAATCAGTGCAGGCCAGTTCAGGTCAAGTCATTCCCCCCTCCTATCTAGAGTGGCTCTCCCAGGTGGCGGACAAGGACAGGGTGTCGCTGGGGTTCTGCCTGGGTCGTTTGCTGCCGCGGGAAGCCGGTGCTCGGCGCCGAAGGTTGGCGTTGAGCATGCCTGAGGAGAGGGTCCCAGCAGAGATCGAGCGTCTGGGCAAGCGAGCGCCTGCGCAGGCGTCCGTCCTGGGGGTATTGCGGGACGGCCCGTTGGACCAGCGGGAACTCCTGCGCCGGGCGGGTGTGTCGGCGGCTCCCGTGTCGCGACTTGTGGAAAAAGGTCTGGTGCGTCCGGAGGTATTCCCGTTCTTCTTCCCGCTGAAGGAGGAGTACCGCTCTCCCCGACTTACGGGGGAGCAGGAAACAGCCGTGGAGATGGCGAGGGACGTCTCTTCCCAAGGCGGCTCGGTCCTGGTGGTCGGGCCGGCTGGATCAGGTAAGACGGAGGTGTACTTGCGGGCGCTCTCCTCGACAGTGCAACGTGGCGGCGGGGGATTGCTCCTCGCCCCCGAGGTTTCGCTGCTGCCACAGTTGTCAGCACGAGCGGCTGCCGTGCTAGAGGACGGCCCGGATCACTACTTTGGAGAGCTGTCGCCCGGCGAACGGTGGAGGGTATGGCGCAAGGCGCTGGCAGGAGAGGCCCAGGTGATCTTAGGTACACGGTCGGCGGTGTTTCTCCCATTGCGGCGGCCAGGGCTCATCGTGCTGGACGAGGAAGGAGAGGGCCAGTACAAGCAAGAGATGATGGCCCCCTACTACGATGCCCGGCAGGTAGCCCTCCTGCGGGCGGAGCACGAGAGCCTGGGTGT
>SL_5KL_010_SEDDRAFT_10000990_pt1 | contig 17862 bp, 9 predicted proteins | sample SodLakKL_010_SED_FD_9118 | JGI IMG/M metagenome (IMG submission 9118)
AATTCTTCTGTCTTCGTGCTTCTGCGGAGAAAAATTGATCAGCTGTCGCTGATGAAAACACATCAAGAAAAAGCAAAGAGAAAGAATTTTTAGCCGCTGATTGCACTGATCTACGCTGATAAGAGGGATAGTAATTTTTCCATCTGCGTCAATCTGAAAATCTGCTGGCCTGCCATGCCATAGGCGTGGATAAATACTCTTTTTTTCCCTTATCCGCACCTGATTGCCTGAGAAGTTTTGCCCATCTCTCTCTACAGAGGGAGGAAATAAATTTAAGTCTGATCAGGACTGCCAAACACTTCATCAAAAAAAACATCCTTATCCAAGTCTTTTTGCCATTTCCTGTGTCTTTGTACACCATCATCACGAATATCTCTTGGCATACAGAGAAAACGGATGGCATCTGAATATCCAAGCTCTTTAAAAAGAATTTTTGTTCCTTTTTCTATAAGATTTTTATCATCAATATTTCTCAGCATTACTGTCATTTCAAATCCTCCTTATCGCAAAAGGCAATGGGGTTGCCTGTCCAGACCTGCAATTTTATTTTTTTACATTTTTTTAGCAGGTTGTCATCGCAACTGATAAAATCTGCTTGCGCAGCTTCAGAAAATGCCAAATGTGCAGCGTCAGCAATTCCAAAACCCTTTCCAACCAGTTCTTCAGCCCGAACCCTTGCAGTCCTTTTGTCAACCTCGCATTCTAAAGCCATTCCTTTGAGTAACAATAGCAGGTCAACTCGTTCATGGTCAGTTGATATTGCTGATATCTCCAGATTATGTACCGGAGAGTAGAGCATCTGATAGCGCCCGGCTTCAACTGCTTTCAATATCATAAGCACAGCAAACGTCTCAAGATGAACCCGCATTAATGACTGGTCATCATATGGCCGGCATAGAGTGCATACATCCAGATAAATCTTCCTCAAAAACGCTCCCTGTTCGCAGTTTACCTCTTATTATGTCTTATATCTGCCTGCCCCATTAAATCTCCTTCATTTAATCGGGGCGTCAACCTGCTTGCCCTGTAAAACCGGGTTCCCCAGTTAACTGGAAGAAAGTTGACCGGGTAAACCTTTCAGGGTGCTTTACTGGGGCGTGATCTGCGATTAAAGATTCTTAAGAAAAGGAATTTTAGCCGCCCCGGTGAAATGGAAGAAATTTCACGGGGTGAACTGATAGCGATGATCAACGCTGATCAAGTCAAAGCATTTAAAAAAAACTGTTCTCTTATCTGGGTGAATCTGTGAGATCAGCGGATGAATATTCTTAAGAGAAAGAGCTTTTAGCCGCTGATAGCGCTGATCTGCACTGATCAAGAATATTTATGTCTTAATGTCTTTTATCAGCGTCCATCTGCGAGATCAGCGGATAAATTCTTCTGTCTTAATTCTTAAAGCATCAAGGCAAAGAAAAGATTTTTAGCCGCTGATAACGCTGATCTGCACTGATCAAGAATAGTTATGTCTTAATGTCTTTTATCAGCGTCCATCTGCGAGATCAGCGGATAAATTCTTCTGTCTTAATTCTTAAAGCATCAAAAGCAAAGAAAAGATTTTTAGCCGCTGATAACGCTGATCTCCGCAGATTAATCAAAGTTCATCTTCCATCAGATTGTCGGACATCAACACCCGTTGCCATTGAAGTTTTTCCTGGCTTCCGAAGTTAATCACATAGCCCAGTGCCAGGCCGGTTGCTTTGAGATAGTTCATAACCTGGGCCAGGTGTGCTTCGTGGATATCTTTTACAGCCTTAAGCTCCAGAAGAATCCGTTCATAGCATATCAGATCCGCGATGTATTCATGGGGCAACAAATGACCCCGGTAATATACAGGCAAAGGCTTTTGGAATTCAAAAGGAATCCCTTGGGACTCAAGCTCGATTTTCATGGCATCCTGATAGATGACTTCCAGAAAACCTGGGCCAAGTTCATTGTAGACTTCCATGGCAGCGCCGATTATGGTGTATGATTCCTTTTTATACAAATAGTCAGCCATGATATATTTTGCCGCTGATGGCATTTTTAAAAAAGTAAAGAGTTAAGAGATAAAGACTTTTAGCCGCTGATAGCGCTGATCTCCGCAGATTAAGAGGTTTTTATTTCTTATCTGCGGTTAGAACTTTTCTGGCTTCATTCTTAAAGCATAAAAACAAAGAGAAAGAGCTTTTAGCCGCTGATAACGCTGATCTACGCTGATCAAGAATATTTATGTCTTAATGTCTTTTATCAGCGTCCATCAGCGAGATCTGCGGATAAATTCTTCTGTCTTAATTCTTAGAGCATCAAAAGCAAAGAAAAGAGCTTTAGCCGCCCCAGTGAAATGGAAGAAATTTCACGGGGTGAACTGATAGCGTCCCGGTGAAATCCTGCTGCGCAGGGCAGTCCTGCATTTCACAGGATAAACTGATCTCCCTGATGAAAAATTAGCCCTGTCAAACATCCTTGTCAATCTGCTTCAGCCATCCAGGCGGGGACAACCCACAAATTCAGGTCCGTTGCAAGACTATATTTAAATGACCGGGTCGAGGGGGAGTGTTAAAAAACCCTCCCGCTCGGACTATCGAAAACCATAACCAGGAAAACCAGGTTATTCATCCTCATCCAGCAGGAGCATGAGCACTCCGGGCTGGACAAGGCCTGCATCTTCATAAGCACCTATGGCCCTAAATCCGGTCATGGCCCTTCTGAATCCACGCTGGTCAGTATCTGGCGCGCCGTTCCAGTTGCCGTCGCCCGCGGCTTTTGGAATAGCATAGGCCGGACTGTTTCTGGGTATGGCATGGGTCAGGGTCGCTCCTCCATTATCGGCCAATGTCCGGATTTGGGGATCATCTGTTATGAAAAGCCATCCCCCCTCCTGGACTATGCTGAAGGAGACATGCAGCAGTGAATTACCAATGTTTTTAATTTCCCTTCCTTCCCCGCCATTTGCCCAGAAAATGCTGTTCCTGATAATCGGGCTGCTTTCATCATTTAACATGCCCCATCCAAGATCTTCATATGCCTTATTCCCAGCAATGGTCACATTAAGCAGAATGGGACTGCTTTCCCTGTTGTATATGCCGCCCCCATAATCTGCCAGGTTGCTGCTGACAGTCACATTGGTCATGTTTGGTTCGCTGAGGTAATTATACATACCTCCACCATTGTTTGATGCAAGGTTATTACAGATAACCATATTTGTCATGGTTGGACTGGAGACCGTATTGTTTATGCCACCTCCAGAATTTGAGGCAAAATTACTGACGATAGTGACATCAGTTAAAATTGGATTGCTCGCAGTATTCCATATACCACCACCCCAGATTGCCTGGTTATTGCTTATTGTCACGTTGGACAATACAGGATTGCTTGACTCCCTGTTGAATATGCCTCCTCCTTGAACTGCCTGATTACCACTGAACGTCACACTGCTCAGTTCTGGATTGCTGAAAGAATTGTTGCTTAACCCACCCCCAAATCCTGCTTCGTTATTGGTAAATTTTAAATTGACCAGCTTTGGACTGCTTTTTTCGTTATACATGCCTCCGCCAGCATTATGGGGAAATTCATCACCATCTGCCTTGCCCCCGCTAATGGTAAAGCCGTCCAGTACGGCTGTCTTGTCAAGATCAGTCCCTTCTGGATGATAAAAGATATGATAGACCCTGTATGGAGGAATAAGAAACGTTCCAGGATGATATCCTGAAAGGATGGTTTCATTATTTTCAAAATCACGGTTATCCAGATTGAAGTTAGCAGGGTCTTCAGTTCCTGCAAAGCCGCCGTAAATGGCCACCCCGTTCTTCAGGGTAAAGTGCTTTTCCCAACGACTTGCTCCTCCATTTGGCCACGCTGAAGCCCGGTAAATTCCCGCAGCCACCCAGATTTCATCTCCAGGACCAGCCTGATCAATGGCATCGCTAAGCTTTGTGTAGGCATCCTGCCAACTTGAACCTGTTCACGGAGTTGCATCATGCTTAACAAAAATTATATCCGCGACAGCGTTCTGGATTGTAAATATTATCAAGAAAAGGGTTAAAAGGATGGAAAATATAATTCTGGATCGAATTGAATTCTTTATAGACATGAAATGACCTCCGCATAATCAATTGGTTACAGTGCGGACAGCACGCACGTAATATTTTGAAACTGACTTATCGCTAGCGTTTACCAGACCATGTTCGAAATGGACGTGCCAGGCCGCATTTGCAGAATTGGAAAAGGTGGTTGATGACCAATAGTCATTGGGCTCTGTATCCTCTGCAAATAAAGTATAGACCGCAGGATTATGTTCTGTGCCATCCACTATAGTTTGCAGTTCATTAATATTAGGAAGCCTCCAGTCATGGTATTCAGCAAACTCAAGTTCTTCGGCTTCAGCCAAAGCTTGTTCCCATGTCAAGATTTCCGGATTTTCTATACACTCAGTTCCAGACCAAGTCTGGCCCATACTGCATTTCTGCCACATTAGACCTGTAGCCTGATCAGTCACAGTACCGTCAAGGTTATCGACAAAATTTGAATTTGGAAGGAAGTCTCCGTAAACAGCCAGAACATGCCGGCCCACCTGGTGGTGGCTTCTGGCCACTTGCCCTGCTGTACTGAGTATCATCCAAATAAAATTTGTATCACTGGCTGTAGTGGAATAAGTCCAATAGGTCTCCGAGGTTGTATTTGGGAACCAGTCAGTATCCATGACAGGATCATATTTGTCCCAGCTTATGAGGGAGCATAATTCACGCCTTGTGGGAAGACGCCAATCGGAAAATCCTCCGAACTCCAGGTCGGGATGGTTTAACGCCTGAATAAAAGAGTAGGTGTCGCATTCACTTCCAATACATGTCCCTCCATTTTGGGTTCCTTGATTATCTGCGTCCGGATCATACCAGGTGTAAGTGTTGTCCTTATTTCGAAGACCTTCATCTTCCGTTTTTACCTCCCACACCAGCCCGGTGACATCGTCCCGGGTCATGATCCAGGAACCTCCATCGTCAATATGGGAGGCATTGTCAGGCAGTTCGATCCCTCCTTGACCAAGTTTGGTGTATGACCTGGGCACCCTGGGCTGATACTGGGCGTCCTGGCCGTAAAAAGGCTCACCCGGTTTAGGGCAGGTTATCTCCTGTGTATTATCATAACATCTGGTCTGGCCTGTATCCAGGACAGGCAAAGTGACAGCAGGGTAGGGTGGTGGTTTGGCGGGATCATCCAGCAGCAGCATGAGCACGCCGGGCTGGGCTTTATTCTCAGCAGTCTGAACCAAAAACTCGTTCTTTACTACTGTGGGCCTGAATGAGTCCGCCAGGAGAAGGCCAGGCAGAGAGATCCAGGCAAAAAGACCGATGCAGAACAAGATGGGCTTTTTCATAAAAACCTCCGGCGTTATTCATCATCCAGCAGGAGCATGAGCACTCCGGGTTGGAACTTCGTTTTTGCTGCAGCCTCGTATCCAATTGCAAACCATCCCAGAGAGTTGACAGTGGTGGTTATGGTGTTTGACGCTGAATCTATTGAGCCGCTCTGCTGCCTCCACTTTGTTCCATCCCAGTAATGTAAACTCAATGGCTCAAGAGAAGGATCGTAACCTAAGGTTAATGTTACCGACCCTCTAAATTCTCCAGAAAAGGAGACATGCCATGCGTGCAGCACATCATCCGGATTTTTCAGAAAATTCGGCTCACCGAACTGGCCAGCTTGAACCCGTTGCTGGATCTCATTTCTGTCAGCCTGGATATACTCAACAAAGATGCTACCTTCCTGAGTCGGTTCATCGAAGGTATAATCAACGCCGCCCAGATTTTCTGCTCCGCCGTTGGCGCTGCCGGACGGAACATCTGATGTGACTACGTTACCGGTCAGTATGCTGAGATATACCGTCAAACTGACTTCTGCCTGCTGTGCGAGACTGCCAAGGTTCCAGGACATGGCGCTGCCTAACCACAGTTCATTCGGAGCAAAGTAGTCCTGATTATTAAGAGTTCCGGCTTCAATGGAAAGATGGACTCCGATGGAAGGCTTGCCCACCATGTGGTCGTCCAGTGATTCTATTCCGAAGTAGCTGTTTTCAAAGGAAGATGGCTGTCTGCTGGAAGCAAAGACAATGAAGTCTTCAAGATAAACTGTGTCTGGATCCTCCCAGTCCTCCCAGTTGTCCCAATCCCAGTTGTCCCAATCCCAGTCAGACCACCAGTCCCACCATTCATCTTTGCCGATCTGGGCAATGGTATAGTAATCACCAAAAGTGCCTGGGTAATTCCGGTTGTCATAAATGCCAACCTGGGACTGCAGGCCGTGCAGTAACTGGAAAAGTTCCAGATCAGTAATGTTCTGGCCTGAAATATTCCTGATTGTGTAGGTATGTTTCAACACATAGCGGTTTGAATTCATGTAGCGGCCTGGATGAGAGGAAGAAGCCGGAGTCAGGCCAACGGGGATACCGAAGACCGTGTCGATGATCTCATATTCCTGCGTGACCCTGATATGGTTATTGGCAATCACGGAATACGCTTTGGCCAGATTGCCGGAAGGTAACTCAGTAAAAGGTGTTGTAATAAGGAAATTAGAATTGGTTCTCCAGTCAGGAAATTCAAAGTTAGGCTCCAGCCAGATGGGCTTGATAGTGGTGCCTGAGAGTTTATATGAAACAGCCGCGCCCCATTCACCTGAGAGATATTCCCGTCCAATGCGGCCAGGAGTCTGGTCCAGCAAAAGATCGGCATACCCGTAGCTGCTGAGTAAGATCATCCAGTGGGGTGATTTCAGCGGATAATAATCTGAATAATCGAAATCATTCCAGAGTTCTTCATTGCTGAAGCTCATCAGGGTCAAAGAATGTTCGTCCGAATCAAGTCTCTTAAGATGATCATGCTCTCTTTTGTCACGGAAGAGCTGAATTACCTGGTCAACTTCAGATATGACAGCCTCTTCCTGTTCAGAGGCTGTTTCCTGGGCCTGAGCATGCTTTTCCGTTCCCATAAAAATAAGCATGGCCATCAGTAAAAAGAAAAGAGCAGGCCATTTCAAAAATTGTCTCAGCTGGAGGGTTGTTCTGCTGTACATGTTTTTATCTCCTGGTTTTTCGGGTCAATTCAAATGTCCACGTTTCTATTCATATTTCCCAAGCAAATATATTGGGGAACCCTGCGAAAGGAGGCCAGGTTAAAAGGTTTGCCTTCAAGTTCGAAAAGATCCGCAGTACCCACGGCATACTCAATTCTTTTGTCCTGCCGGTTTGCTACAGAAGCCAAGGGCCAGCCAACGGGTGAACCGGGACCGGTAGGGCTAACACGCCGCATTGCCGGTTTATGTGCGAATATCCGGGTGAAGACAGAAGCGGCAAACCGCAGCAAGCGAGCTTCTGGACAGAAACCGTTTAGAACTTTAACCCTAAGGCGGGCTATGCCCGCAATCCAAGTTAAAGATTTGAACCTCTAAGGCACAAAGGACACAAAGGAAGAAATTTATCTTTGCGGGGTGAATCACGCCAAAGGCGTTACAGGCCGCAAAGAGAAAATTTGCCATCCTTTCGGGATATAAAATAGCCGTCAGCCTGGAAGCCTTTTCTTCTGCCGTCTGACCCAGCAGAAGAAAAACCATTCTTCTTCGTTCGTAACTGCGTGTCCTTGGCGCCAGGCCTGCCACACGCTTCTAGTAGTTCAAAACTTTATTGTTTTATATGACAGGGTTTCATGAATAAGTCCGTGCTTAATAATTATAAGCGAGGAAGGGATAGATTTGGGATAGATCTGGGAAAATTTTTGGATTCAAGATAAGTTACACAACTCTTCCAGTTCAAGCGCACCCGGCTTTTGAAACTTGTTCCAAGAGTATGAACCACGCTAAGAAGCATGGCAGGGAAGGGTGGCAGGTAAGCATGGCAGGCCGCCCCCTCTCCTGCTGGAAGCGGGATCGCTCAATCCGCGCTTAAGCAGACGAAGCTCTTAATGCTATCAAAATAAACGCGCCGGTTATGGAAATGTGGAAGACTTGAAAGGGGATCTCTTTGAAAGACGATGTACATGTTGTATAAGCTTGTTTGGTCAAGGTTTTTCAGACAGTGTTTAACGTGTTCTTTTCAATAGTGTCCCAAGAATCTAAATAACGGGACATTTTACCCACTGATTTCACTAGTCCAGAACTAATGATCAGCTTTCAAGTCGATACCATGCCTGATTTTCTGGAAATTCTTGTGGGGGGCCATTTTCTTCGGCCATTATAGCAAATTGCTGGGACACTAGAGAGATAACCTGATTGAAACCTACATGCAGTCCAGAGAGAAGTTTAACCCTCCTGAAATCGTCAAGCTTTCTTTCGGCAGTCTTCTGCATAACTGGAAAGAACTACTGAAGCGCCGTAGTCCGAGGTTAACGCCCAGCTTGAGAGGTCCGAATGGAGTGCAGCGGAATGAGCATCCTTCTTCAAGCTAATGTTCGGCAATTTTTTATTCTATCCTTCCAATAATCAGGTTTCCTGTGAAGATTAGCGATTGCCACAATCAGGATTTCTTGTTCTCGTATTTGGTAAACAACTCCATATGGAAAACGCCGAGTTTGACATCGCCTTGCTCGTTTTGAACAGGGATGCCATGCTTCAGGAAATTCGCCAATCCTATCGAGAGCATTCAACACCTCCTTCAAAAAAGCATAGCCAAGACCAGGAATCTCGTAATTGTAATACTCGATGGCTTCGTCCAACTCGATTTGGGCAATCTCTAGAAAATAGATCTTCATTCTGACTTTACCTGAATTTCTGAAGAACCTCTTCTAACGGTATCGCCTTAATTTTTCCTTGATCATAGGCATCAATCCTATCCTCAGACTCGTTTGCCCATAATTCGTCAATTTCCTTATCAGGCTTATCAAGACTGGAAATCAGCTTATCGATGAGTTGTGCCTTTTCGAATGGTCTAAGAGTTAATGCCTCTTTCATAATATCTGTGGTAGTCATTTTTTCCTCCCAATGCTTTCCTGTAGTTGTAAATTATTTTCGTAAAATCATTATATTTAGTAATTATAAATTTTTTTTCTGAATATCCATAAATGAGCTTTTCTTCAAGTTTTTTTAACATGTTAATCTTTCATGAAAAAAACATATATGACTGTTTTTCCAGGGTGAGTTCAAAAAAAATCGACGGAGTGGTCCGGGCCAAGCTCAGACTTTATATTCCACTGGTTTTCACCCGCCAGTACTCACCTGGATTTCTGGTGGATATCAACACGTTATAAAAACGAGACTCAACTGCCATAGGCCTGGGGCTTCACGAACCTGTGGCACATATAAAAGACGCTCCAACTTTGCAATTATCCATCATGACGCATGGGAATTTTGCAGCCCACGTGCATGTCCAGAGAGAAGTTTAATCCTCCTGAAATCGTCAAGCTTTCTTTCGGTAAGCTCCATTTTTGTTTGATGGGACTATGCCATTCCCATAGCCGTAAACTAAAATAATGGCGGGGAGCAAAGGATTTCCTCGCTCCCCGATCATTAGTCATGGATTAGCAGTCAATCCTGGTTATTCATCATCATCCAGCAGGAGCATCATCACTCCGGGCAAGGTTAGGGAAGTATCACTATCATACTGAGCCGTTACTGTCCTGTTTGCATTCATGGTCACGGTACAGGTTCTATCAGACTGGTTTGTGGAATCACAACCAGTCCAACTGTTGAAAGCAGCCTCTCCGCTGGTAGCTGGAGCAGAGAGTGTTATATGTGTGCCGGAAGAGATGCTTTGCTTGGTGTAATCAGTTGTGCCTTCAAAGCCGGATGGGCTGGAGGTGATGAATACGTTAGATGCACCTGTTGACCTTACAGTCAGGGTGTATGTGACCGGAGATAGATCTGTATATGTTGCGGTCAGTGACACATCCGCCGCAGGCATGGTCACCGTTGTGGACGCGCTGTTCACATCCGCAACGTACGTTGTGTCACCGGTCCACTTGTCAAACATTTTGCCCTCGGCTGGATCATCGGCCTGGATGCGCACCTCGGTTCCGGCTGAATAGGTGCCGCCGCCGCTGCCCCCGATCACTATCAGGTTGTACTGGATGCTTGAGAATGTTGCGGTCACTGCATAGTCGCCGTCCATGGTAACAGTTGTGGTTGCGGAAAAGGGGTCATTGACCTTTCCCGCATCCACGGCGGTTCCGGTCCATTCGACGAAACTGTAGCCTTCTTGGGCTATTGCCTCGATGTCAACAGCTGTCCCGTGAGGGTAGGTGAAGTCGCCTTCCCCGGGAACAGTCACGCTGCCACCCTCTCCAGAGGAAACAGTCAGGGTATAGGTGGTGGCGGTAAAATGTTCATAAGCGCCCATGTCCGGCATAGTGCCATGTGCCGGTCTTGGATTACCCTCGATATCAGTCGGTGGAAGTCCGCCTGGCGGATCAAGTGTACCGGCGTTTATGCAGGGGGAGGTTTCCTGAAGGCGGAAATTGCCGCCTGCGGCATCCACGAACAAGGGGTCGTCATCAATGTTGCCGTCGGTTCCGGCAAGGCTGCCCTGCGTGGTTCTGGAATATGAAACAGAAGCTCCCTGAATATCCGCCCCTCCCATTGAGGAAGTATTGTCCGAAAAAATGGTGTTCGCCACGGAAACATAACCATTTATTCCCCCCCCAGCTCCATTATCAGCGGTGTTTTCATGGAAAATACAGTGGACTACATTATTACCGCCATCAAGGTTGGCGCCTCCTCCCCATTGTGCGGCATAATTGCCTATGAACAATGAGTTGATTGCACTGGCATTACCAGCAAGACCTCCACCTCTGTCGGTAGCTGTATTATTCTTAAAGACGCAATTGAAAAATGATGCGCTGTTGTTGGCATCACTGACAAGGGCACCACCGCCATTTCCGGCTATTGCATTATTATTAATGAAAGTGACGCCATGTATATCGTAGGTCCAGGTGGTACCGGACTGGCGGTGCAGCCTTAGCCCGGCCCCCCTGTTTGCCTTGTTGTGGGCAAAAACACCTCCGGCAATAGAAGCATTGGTGTTCATGGAGAACACACCCCCACCAGAACCGGTGCCCGCAGAGTTGTTTTTAAATGCAGAGTTCGTGATCTGGAGGTTGGTGTTGAAGGTGTATAATGCCCCACCATTATTAGCGGCAATGTTCCCGTCTTCAACATTTTCACCGCCAAAAATACAGTTGCTCAAGGTAACAGTCGTGAATCCAAGTCCGGGACGTGAGGCCAAGGCGGCACCTTCGTTAGCCTGGTTTTCCTTGAAAACCGAAGACCTGACATCCACACTGCCACCTGTGTCCACAAAGATGCCCGCGCCACGGCCATCAATATTGATATTTTCCGTAAATTCACTCCCATCGATGATAACCGGTTTCTCATCACTATACTGCACTCTAACCCCACGGGTGTTGCCCAAAAAGCTTGACGAGCGGATGATCGATCCCGGCCCTGCATCGACGCCTAAGACGTTTCCTTCAAAAATGCAGTCAGTGATCAGAACTCCTTCAACGGTTCTCACTGCCCCCCACTCGTAAACAGCATTTTTTATAGTCAATCCGTCCAGAACTGCATGTAGCGGAGTCTGTGCCCCAAAAAAATCTATTGTGTAATGATACTCGGAAATTGGTGCACCTGAAGGACTGCCTTGGATTACAACCGGATTGTTCTCAAGGTTTCTTTGGGCAATAGAACTTTCACCTCCGGCAAATCCTCCGTATACGGTTATGGGCTTTAGTAAGCGGATGCGAGCAGTTGGTTCATAAACACCTGTCCTGACCCATACCTCGTCACCTGGTTGGGCAGCATCGATTCCTTCGTTTATTGTTTTGAAGGCGTCTCCCCAAGATAAACCTTCACCCGAAGCAGATACCGTTCCGTCTACATACCATCTTCCAAAGGTAAACTCTCCGGGAATGAATTCATGGACGCCCATGTCCACGATTGCGCTACCGTCCTGGTTACCGTCCACCACCCGTTCGCCCCCAAAGAGATCCTTCTCTGGGAGGTGTATATTTTCACCACCGGCATCAATGCAGGGAGAGGTTTCCCGAAGACGAAAATTGCCCACATCCGGTCCGGCCCACCTGGGATCGGAATTGATAATGCTGCCCGGGGAAGTGGAAAAAAAACCGCCATGGGCACCTGAAGAACCGCCTTGGATATTGGTATGCTCAAGGTAGGTTGATGATGAAGTCCCTTGGCCCCATGTATAGATCTGTTCCCCTTCCCAGGCCGTATTTCCCCAGAGAATACTGTTCCATAGGGTAAGCGCGGCCCCCGTATTGGAAATGGCCCCGCCATGAATAGCTCTGTTGTCGTAAAATACGCAGTTGGTAAAAAATGAGACATGTTGAAAGCTAGTAGAACTGGATACAGCGATCGCTCCACCAGAGCCGACTGGCGTACCTTTCCAGTCAATCCTGTTTTTCCAGAAAACACAGTTCTTAAAGTATACGTTTCTATTTTCTACTCTTATAGCACCACCGCCTCTTCCGGCGACATTATTTCTGAAAATAGAATTTTGAATTGTTGGAGATCCTGAACCTCCCAATATTCGAATTGCCGCGCCATAGTTATCAAGTGTAGACTCATAGTCAGCCCGCCCGTTCTGGAAGATGAATCCGTCAATGAGCAGTCCAATTGCGTCTCCTGAAATTTCCATACACCGGACATTTCCCTGGCCATCGATGATTGTCTCGTTTTCCATGGGATTGGCATGCTCAGGTAGGGTCTCAGTATGCAATCCTCTGAATCCACCATAAATATGCAGGAAGTTCTTGTTATTAAGGATCAAGGTTGAGTCAAGTTCATATACACCATGTTTTACAAAGATTCGATCATCTATGCTGGCCGCATTAATGGCATCCTGGATATTATTAAATGCGTAAGTCCAGCTGGTTCCGTCACCGCCCTGAATAGCTTCTGCCCGCACATACCAGGTAGCCGCACTGGCATAAGGTAAAGAGAAAGCGAATAAAAAAGCAGAAAAGGATAAAATGAAGAAAAGACCTACCTGTAATGAACTGAAAAAGGACGATTTTTTCATATCATTCCTCCAAGTTTATAGTGATGAAGAAAATCTCACGCCCGGGGCGCCTCCGGCCTACAGGGTCTACGGCCCGAAGGGAAGCGGCAGTTGAGCCGGCCCGGTGAAACGCCATGGTAGTTTTACCCGGTTAACTCTCTTCCAGTTAACTTGGGAGCCCGGTTTTACTGGGCAGGAAAAGCAAGTCAGGAACAAAATATAGCAGGAGGGAGAGATTTAATATTCATATTCCCCGAGTTGGTGGCTATTAATAACATGTTCTCTGTAGGGGCAGAGAACTTTTTTATTACTGCAACCCTGCAGGAATAAAAAAACTTCTCTCTTCTCCAAGGTTCTATGGCTCAAGCGATTCGGACAGAGGCAGGAAAGTGGACAAGAGACATAAACATCTTTTGTATTGGCCCAAACATGCAGTCGGCATGGTTTTGAGCCTTTTCCTGAGCAGGTATGCTTGAGCCGGATGGACCATAATTTTTTTTTCAAAACCAAAGCACCAACTGTCTTTTTAGTCAACAAAAAATGTAAAATTCTTGTCCAGTTTTGCAAAGTTTAAAATTGAAGATTACCTGCCGGTCAAAAAAGGATTATCATCTGGATTGGATTAACCACCTGCAGCTTAACCATTCAGGAGGTCCTCGGTGGTGATTACTGGCACAAGGCTTGGGGACTGACCTCGGGCCGGTATCTGCCCCCCTGAATGCTAACCCTACAGCAATAAAAACGGGGAGCAAAGGATGTCCCTGCTCCCCGGTCAGCAATCATGGTTTCGAAGTCAATCCGGGCTACTCGTCATCAAGAAGCAGCATCATCACGCCGGGTAAAGCCTTGGGCCGGACATTGGCGGTCAGGTCGCGGTCCCTTGTTGCAGAAAAGGAATACTGCTCATCGGTGGAGACCACGCAGTACCCTGTCCACTCCGGCCAAGTTTCGATCCAATTGTTCAGGGCAAAACCCTGATTGGGCAGGGCGGTCATGGTCACATTGGAGTTATGATCGTATTGGCCCGCTCCCGTCACTATTCCATAGTTCTCAGGATTGACAGCGCCCGTAATCATGTACTGGCTCTGCACCGGGCTGAAATTGGCCTGCAGGTTGCGGTTGGCCGTTGCCCTGAAAGAATAGTGCGTATTGCAGGAAACGACCTGGTTGCCCTCGGTCCAGTTGACAAAAACGTATCCAGGATCCGGAGTGGCCGTGACGGTCACGGTCGAGCCGTGAGCAAAGGGGCCGTCGCTGATAGAGACAGAACCGCCTCCGGCTGAACCAACTGAAGGGGTGATTTCATAGGCCACGACGAAATTGGCCACCAGGTCACGGTCGCCGGTGACGATAAAAGTGTACTCGGCATCAGTGGAGACCACGGTTCCGTTTTCTGTCCAGTTGACGAAGACGTATCCTGACTCCGGCGTAGCAGTGACAGTGACATTGCTCCCGTGAACATAAGTGCCGCTGCCCGAGACCTCTCCGGCGTCCGAGGGGCTTGAACTAGCGCTCACAGTGCTTGTTTGGAGGCAGGGATCTGCGTCGAACTGCCACAACAGAAAGGGGGAGCCGCTGTTTGGGCCGGGGCAAATGCCCCAGATATCGGCATTGGGCGTGGTCCAACCTTGGACAATGGCCCACTCTGCATCAAGCCCTTCTGTAGACGTATCATTATATGTGGCGATATCTTTCATCTCCGCGGTGCTCATGCCCGTGCCGCCGCTGCTGGTTGCCTGCCCCGAAGATTCCATGTCCCAGAACGAATCAGCCACGGTGCCGTCAACATTTACTCCGACCAGTCCGCCGACATCGTTTGAACCACTCACTGGACCAGCAGCATATGATTTTTTGATTGTTCCCATGTTGTTATAGCCGACCAGTCCTCCGACCATTGCATTACCCTGGACCAACCCCAGGGCATAGGAGTTGAGGATTTTGGATTGACCGTCTTCACCAAAATAGCCGACCAGACCGCCCACCTCATTGTTGCCTTGTACAGAACCAAGTGCAAACGAATTTTCAATTACTGCGTCTTGAGAAATGCTGCCGACAAGACCGCCCAATCTGTTGCCGGCATTTATACTGACATCAGCCACGGCGTTTTTTATAGTTGAGCGACCGAACATTCCGATTAATCCGCCAACTCCTTCAAAAACAACATCCGGTTGTGTGTTCAGGGTTATATTGCCCTGAGCGGAAATATCCTGCAGGATCCCCCTTACAGATTCAGCCCCAGAAGTAATACTGGTTCTGGTCATCCCAATAAAACCACCTATTCCTCGCATTCTATCCGCATCACTTGCATCTCCCGTCGAATTGATGATGATATCCCCTTTTGTATGCAAACTCTCGATGACCCATGCTGCCCTCGACCTGGTCATACTCCCTGCAAAAATGGCAATCCCTTGAATACGCCCACCAGCTGTAATGTGTATGTCGCCAGTGGTCTCAAGATCCTCCTGCGTCCAGGGGAGCGAACCAATTCTGCCTGCAAATATACCAATCCGGTCAACATCATAGCCGGCTGTTATGTCAATATTACCCTTTGCACGGAAGTTGGCTACCTCCCACGGATCTGGCACGCCGGGTATTTCTGCTGCAAAAATGGCCACGAGATCCACGTCTTCACCCGCATTGATTTTAATTTCTCCCTCTGCCCAAGAATCCTTTACCAACCAGCCACTCCGAGGATATGCGACTAAAACAGCAATTCGACTAACATCTTCATCTGCTTCAATATGAATATTTCCTTTGGCCCATGCATCTGTTACCGACCAGCCTGCAGAGGGATTCCCTGCGAAAACAGCTATTCGCTCAACATTACTATGAGCATCGATATAAATTTCACCCTCTGCTGAGGAATTGGCCACTGTCCAGTCTGCACCTGGATCGCCTGTAAATATAGCCATTCTAGCAGCATTTTCTTCAGTATTAATAGTAATATGACCCTCTGCCCCGGAATCCCTTACCTCCCAGTTATCTCCAGGATTTCCGGCAAATATGCCGATGCTTCGCACCCGGAATGCCGCTGAGATATTGAGGTCTCCTTTTGCTTCTGAGTCGGTCACTTCCCAGCCGGAACCGGCCTCGCCAACGAAGATACCAGTATGCTGCGCGCGATTTCCGGAAATGATTTCAATATCAGCCTCTGATGATGCATTGCTCACAACCCAATCATCTGTAGCAAAACCGATCATACCCCCTATTTGTTCCACATTATTATCACTGGAGGTGGATTTTATGTTTATCTTGAGGTTTACAACTTCTACATTCACCAGACTAACGTCTGCCAAACCATGCCCAATAAGACCGCCTACGGCACTCACGGCGGGCAGACCGGAAACATCGTCTGAATAATTGGATTCAGAATCGATAGAACCATCAGAGATGGTTACGTCGTGGATATTGAAATTTTCCGCTGAGCCCGCGAGAATTCCCACCATTGCAACATAATCATCCTCAGCATCAACGGTCACAGATGCATCCTTTATCTCCAGATTGTGTATCATAGCTCCATCAATCCGGCCAAAAAGTCCTGTATATTCAGTATCACTGCGGTTTATGTACAGTCCGGATATTGAATGCTGATCCCCGTTTAAAGACCCTGAGAAAGGTTGGGTACCATTGCCAATCGGCTCCCATCCTTTTCCATTATTTGCATTAGATGAAGCATAATCATCATATCCGTCTGTGTTTTCATCCAAATCAGCAATCAGCACAAAAAATTTATCCAGATGATCTCGAATATTGTGCAGCTGCTCCCAGTTTTCTATTTCATAAACAGTGAAGGACCAGAGCAGGTGAGGGTATCCGTTGTTGAAGGCTGCGCTTATGCCCCATACAGCATCAAAATTCCAGCCGGCATCAGTGAAGGTTTCCTCGTCTTTCATTTCCGCGGTGGTCTTGCCCGTGGCACCTGAATCATCTCCAAAACCGATCCCGGTCAGACCAGGATTGATCTCGCTGTCCCAGAAGGAATCATAGATTTCCCCTACATCGGCCGGCACAAGGTCATCCCCGGAAACTTCGATCCCCTGGCTGCCTGCCAGGGCGCCTGTTGTCTCCTGGTCATCGCCCGTCACCTCGCCCGTGGCGTAGGAATTGAACACCAGGCCGCGAAGTTCATCTTCACCTTCCTTCAACCCGTTGATTCCCACCAGCCCGCCCACGTGCTTGTAGCCGGTGACGCTGCCGGCGGCGTAGCAGTCGTCTATGCGAGCATCTTCTATATTCAGACCCGCCAGGCCGCCTACTCCGAAAACACCGGAGACGTCACCCGTTGCGTAAGATCGGAGGATAATGGTTTCATCGGCATTGCTGCCCACCAGACCCCCCACCCAGTTTATTCCGACCACATCGCCGGAAGCGCTGGATTCCTCGATGACGCATGGATCAAATTCTGCACCGAACTTGTAGGTTTGACCCACCAGGCCGCCCACGGATTCCCCGCCTTCCAGGCCTGTTACATCCGCGCTGGACGAAGATCCGGATATGCGGCCGCCCTTGTCAAGGGTGCCCACCAGACCGCCCACATCCAGATATCCCGTCACCGTTCCGCCCGTGACGGTACAGCCTTCCATTTCTCCCCCTTCGATCCACCCGGCAAGGCCGCCCACGAGGCGGGACCCGGAAACAGTGAGGTCATGGACAGAAGAGTCCACAATCCTTCCCTCGTCAAAGCCCAATCCAAGGACGACTCCAACGAGGCCGCCCACATCCAGGCCGGTCTGGCAAGCATCCGTATCCGTTGGATCATCGCATGTGTACACGCCGCGAACCGTACCGCCCGTGGCATTGCAGTTCTCAATCGTGCCAGCGGCAGAACCGACCAGAGCGCCCACGGCATTCATGCCGGCCACAGCCACGTTTTCCAGGGTCAGATTGGT